>Ga0078972_1003084_pt1 | contig 51475 bp, 43 predicted proteins | sample YelNatPaOPGAMG01_FD_67568 | JGI IMG/M metagenome (GOLD analysis project Ga0078972, IMG submission 67568) | Hot spring thermophilic microbial communities from Obsidian Pool, Yellowstone National Park, USA - OP-RAMG-01 (SPADES assembly) (version 2) | ecosystem: Environmental > Aquatic > Thermal...
CGGCCACGCGCTCGACTCTCGCTTGCGCGGCGGCTGCTTGCTGCAGTGTGGCCGCAAACGTCGCCAGCGTCTCATCTCCGTCGATGCGTATGCGCGGCAAGGTATACATGCGCGCCGGAGTGGCCAGTCCGGGATCGGTGCTGGTCGCGCCAAGGTAACCAGCAGCCCGCACCTGAGCGATTGCAGCGGCGTCATAGCGCCCGGCGGGATAGCAGAAGAAATTTACGGGGATGTGGAACTCTCTCTGGAGCTGCTCCCGTGAGCCGGCGATCTGGGCGCGTTGCTCGGTGGGAGGAAGCGTCGTCACATCGACGTGCGTGAGCGTGTGCGAGTCGACCTCCCACCCCCAGGCGATCATCGTCTCTACCATTGAGGGCCACAGATCGCGGTGGTCACCCAGGTGGCTGAGGGCTAGGTTGAGCACGGCAGGCCAGCCGTACCGATGCAGGAGCGGCACCGCGCTGGCAAACACGCTGCGGTAACCGTCGTCGAACGTAAGGACAACTGGCCGGATCGGCAATACCCCCTTGCCGTTCCAAAAGTCGTATACCTGCTGCAGGGTCACCGGATGGAAGCCGTGCGCGCGCAGGTACTGCATCTGGGCTTGGAACGAGGGTACGGGCAGCCAGAGCAGTGGGTACGCCGCTCCGGGCGCCGGCTGAGCGATGATGTGGTACATCAAGATCGGTACCGGCAAGTCGCGCGGACCGACGATCGTGCTCGTCTGCGCCGATTGCGCGAGCTCATGGTGGGGGGTGGGTGGGGCACCGCCAGGCGGAGGTGTTTCGGTTGTGACGACGCTGGCCGCGGTGTGGTTCGGGTGTGCGCTGGCAAGGAGGACGGCGACGAGTGCGAAGGCGCCCGCCAGGACGAGCAGCAGGACAAGAGTCGTGCTGCGTTTGACCAACCGCTTCCTCGCGACACCGCGAGGAGATCGGCGTGCGTGGTCTCCGGCGGTCTGAGGCCGGTCTGTGCTTCGCTTCATCCTCACCATCCGCAATGGGCTGAATCTCTCAGACCTGGGTCACGTACTCGACGCACGCGTTGCTTGCGTGTACGGGACGCTTGCGTTCACGCAACGCCCAGACGTATGCGAGGCCCGTTTGACGCGCCGACAAAGCCTACCTCTGGCACACAGTCTTCTGGCGACGATCCAGGCGTGACGTGCCACGCGGGGCTCGTCATTGCGCACTCCAGGATACGCTCTCCTTGGCCTCTCTCAACCAAACCTCGCTTTCTGTGTACCCCGCCCTCTCGGGTCGCATCTCATTGAGTGTGGCACGGAGGGAGCCGGCGCGAGCGTAAGAAGGAGCCCGTCCCTCTGCCTGCCCCTTAGGAACGTTGCGCTTCGTACACCGGTGGGGGATGTTGTTGCAGTACTGGCGGTGCGCGGCAACCGTTAGGGGCGGTGATAGAATCGCAGCCATGTTAGTGCGCGATTTCGTACGTGAGATCGATCATCTGGCGCCTTTCGCTCTAGCGGAGTCATGGGACCACGTCGGTCTGCAAGTGGGCGCGCTCGACGCGCGCGTCGAGCGCGCCCTCGTGGCACTCGACGCCAACGAGACCGCTATCAGCGAAGCGGCCGCCCAAGGTTGCCAAGTCCTTCTGGCTCATCACGCGCTGCTCTTCCAGCCCCTCGAGGCGGTCACCGACGCGAGCTACCCCGGGCGCGCCGCCTTGCGCGCCGTGCGCGAAGGGGTAGCTGTCGTCGCGGCGCACACCAACCTCGACAAGGCACGTGGGGGGCTGGCCGACGTGGTGTGCGGTGTCCTCGATCTGGAGGACATGAAGCCGCTCGTACCGGCGTCGGTCGAGGTAGACAAACTCGTCGGCTTCGTGCCGGAGGGCGACCTGGAGGCGGTGCGCAGCGCGATCTTCGCGGCGGGAGCTGGCGTCATCGGCGACTACATACACTGCTCGTTTGCCGTCAGCGGGGAGAGTAGCTTCTTACCGCGCGAAGGGGCGCAGCCGACCGTAGGGAGCGTGGGCCAGGATCAGCGGACCGGCGAGGTACGCATCGAGGCCATCTTCCCGCGCGCGCAACGCGGGGCGGTTGTCGACGCCTACGTCGCGGCGCACTCTTACGAGGAGCCCGCCTTCGACGTCTACCAACTGGAGAACCAAGCTACTCGGGAGGGCCTGGGACGGGTCGGCTACCTGCCGGAGGCGACCACGCTCGGCGCTCTCGCTCGGCGGGTGGCGGGCATGCTCTCGCTGAAGGCGGTACGCTTTACGGGTGAGGCGGGACGTCGCGTGAGCCGTGTCGTTGTGGTCCCCGGCGCTGGCGGCTCGCTCATCGAGCAAGCCGCTAGCGCCGGGGACGTCTTTATCACCGGCGACGTCGACTACCATGAGGCCGACGAAGCCTGCCGGCTCGGCCTCAGTCTCATCGAGGCTCCACACGAGACGGTAGAGGAGTACGCCCTCGAGCGCTGGTGCGAGCGATTTGCTGACGGGCTTGCGCGACAGGGCGTCGAGGTGCGCTTCCACGCCCAGCGGCGGCGACTGTGGTCTCAGACCGATGAGATAGGCGAGGCGGAGACCGTGGCGACTAGTGGCGAAGGCACCGCGCTGACGCGGGCGGTTGCCTCAGAGGACGAGCGTTACGAGCTCTACGTCGACGGCGGTGCGCGCGGCAATCCCGGGCCGGCCGGCATTGGCGTGCGACTGCTAGATCCGAACGGCGAGCCGGTTGAGGAGCTCAGCGACTACATCGGCAAAGCGACCAACAACGTGGCTGAGTACCAGGCGCTGGTGGCCGGCCTCGAACTGGCCGTCGACCGCGGCGTGCGCAAACTCACCGTGCTCTCCGACTCGGAGCTCGTGGTGCGGCAAATCCTTGGGCAGTACAAAGTCAGAGATGCCGTGCTGCGCCAGTACCACGAGCAGGCCAAGCGGCTGTTGCACCAGTTCCAAGAGGTCGAGGTCAAGCACATCTTGCGCGAGGAGAACGCTGGCGCCGACAGCCTCGTCAACGCGGCCATCGACCGCGCGACGAAGTAGCGCCGCCCGCGACTGGCCCGGCGCATGGCGGCGTGGCCATCGCGCTGGTTCGCACCCGCGAGTTGCGCCGGGGGTAGTCTCACGGGGCCGGGTTGTGTATACTACCGCGTTGCCGAGCGGGTGTAGCTCAGTTGGCTAGAGCGTCTGCTTGCCATGCAGAAGGTCGAGGGTTCAAGTCCCTTCACCCGCTCCAGTTCTTCGGCGCTCCGGGCAGGGGACAGAGAAACAGGTGCTCTGTCGTCTGCCTTTCGTGTTGAAGGGCGCCGGCGAGGCGGCATAGCCAAGTGGTAAGGCAGAGGTCTGCAAAACCTCCATCCCGGGTTCGACTCCCGGTGCCGCCTCCAAAACCCCCATTCGTCTGCCATGACAAAGGCAGCGAGGTTCGGCGACAGCCCGTCGGCTGCAAACCTGTGCCGCTTGCCAGTTCTGAGTTAGACTGTCGCCGACGTGACGACGTACGCCCCTATGACGCTGAGCAGCATGGATCGCCGCGCATGGCGCGTTGCTCACCGCGCGCATCGACGTGCACGAGCTGTGAACGCGGTGAGCTTCTGGTCCCGCGGCCTGGCGCGCGGCCTGGCGCTCTTCTTCGGCCTCTTCTCACTGCTCAACCTGGTTGGCCAGTTGCGCACGCCGGGCTTCGACGAGAACATCTGGTGGCTCGACCTGCGACCGTTGCCGGCGACGGCGACGGCCACTGTTCTCGGGCTGACTGGCGGGCTGCTGGTGTGGTGGGCGCTCAGGCCGGCGTGGGCAGGGTGGCGACGTGTGCTCCTGCCGACGGCCGCCGGCGGTCTCAGCCTCATCGCGCTCTCTAACGGCGTGACCTTCTACCGTGTCTGGGCGGCCGGAGAGATCCAACCTTGGATGCCGGTGCCCCTCTCGTTCGTGCTGGCGGCTGCTCTGCTCTTCATCGCGTGGACGTCGGCGCGGCCCGCCGTCGTTGCGCGCCCCAGCCGCCTCACGCCGATGCTGGTTCTGACGGTCCTCGTCGCTTGCGGCATCCTCTTCCCGCTGGCGCAGCAGATCTTCTTCGGCAAGACGACCTATGTGCGCCGGACGCAAGTGGCTGTCGTACTTGGCGCCCAGGTGCATAACAACGGGCGACCTTCTCTCAGCCTCGTCGACCGTGTGCGAACGGCTGCCCAGCTCTATAAGGCGGGATGGGCCCAGCGCCTACTGATGTCTGGGGCGCAGGGCACTGGCGAACCGGTCAACGAGACGACGGCGATGCGGTCGCTGGCGATAGGTTTCGGTGTCCCAGCGGCGGCCATCGAGGTCGATCCCAACGGCGTGAACACCGACGCCACGGTGCGCGACACGGTGCCGCTCTTGCGGGCTGCTGGCGACCGGCAGGTCGCCGTCGTGAGCGACTTCTTCCACCTGCCGCGTGTCAAGCTCGCCTACCAGCGCGCCGGCTTGGATGTGGTGACGGTGCCCTCTCACGCGCGCCGCATTCCTCAGACCACTCGCCTGGTCCTGCGCGAGATTCCGGCCTTCTGGGTGTACTACTTGCGGGCGGTTCTTGGTTGAGCGAAGCGGTCCGACGCCGTCGCGAGTGTTTGTCCCGCGGTGGCCGCGGCTCTTGCGCGGGTGGCAACCGCCTGCGGGCTCGCCGCGCTCAGTGACGGCTGACATCGGCGCTAGCGGTAGCGGCTCAGTGTATTGAGGCGCTTCGCTCAAGGCGAGCTCTACATTGCCGTGGGGGGCACGCTGAGCACGCGGGCGATGAAATCTGCAAAGGCGGTCATGAAGTCGGCCAAGAACTGTGCCGTCGTGGGGTCGGCGACCTCGCCGTCTTCGGCGAAGAGACCTGGCCGGAACTGGATGTACGCCTCGGGAGCTGTCATCTGCGGTGAGTTGCAGAAGTTGAGGACGCCGCGCAAGTTCTGTTGCGCCAGCGCTGTGCCGATGGCTCCCGTGGAGGCGCCGATGATGGCAGAGGGCTTGCCAGCGAACGAGTTCCTGCCGTATGGCCGACTGGCCCAGTCGATCGCGTTCTTGAGGCTTCCTGGCATGGCGCGGTTGTACTCTGGCGTTACGAAGAGTACAGCATCGACTGAGGCGATGGCTTCCTTCAGGTCTCTTCCCTCGGGAGGATACTCGGCGTCGTAGTCGGGGCTGTAGAGGGGTAAGTTGGCAATCGGGATTTCGACGAACGAGAGGTTGGCCGGCGCCAGCCTGATCAGCGCTTTCGAGAGGACGCGGTTAATCGACGTGGACGAGAGGCTACCGACGAAGTAGCCGACCCTGTAGGTGGTCATGCGGCCCTCCGGTCTTTCTTCTGATGTGGATGTGGGAGCCTTAGCCTGCCGGTTCACTCACCCTAAGCGCGGCGGTGCCATGCGTCAACGTAAAGCTAGGGAAGGCGGCTGCTTCAACTCCGCAACGCCTCGTTTCCGTTGGCGCAAGCGGCCACGTCGGCGGTAGAACTGCCTTCGCCGTTCACGAGTCGCGCCAGCACGCGCGCCGCCGCCATCTTCCGGCCTGAAGAACACCTCGACGGTCCCGCCGCGGCGTTCCGTCCGTTTGCCGGTTAGGAGAGTGAGGTCGCCGACAGTCATCGCTCCGTCATGGGCGTCTCCCCAGCCCCGAGCCAACCCAGCAGGCGCACCACAGCTGCTTCGGCCGCATACACTATGACCGTCTTCGATAGCGGGCGCCTAGAGGCGCACCGCAGCTGGATCGGCCGGATCGCCGATCGTGGCGGCGGCCAGCGTTCGTTGCCGCAGCCGGCCGCCCACACTGATGGCTACCTCGGCGCCAATAACGATACGGTGGCGTAGGTCTTGGCCAGGGCGGGATCGGACAAGTTGATGCGGCCGGCAACTCAGTGTACCTGAAGTGATTTTGCAGGCCGTCGGAGCGGTAGATCGCCAGGTAGTCGATCTGGCCGCTCTGCAGGGGTCCGATCAGGGATGTCTCGGTCTGAGCGAGTAGTCGGCGCTGCCAAGCACGTCGCAAGGCTGCTGAAGCTCGCTGGCGCGCTTCACTATGTCGCCGCTCGTGCCGAACAACGAGTGCGTGGTGATGGCGGGATGGAGCTTCTGGAAGGGGGCCATCTCCTGGCTGAACGGGGTAGCGCGCGTGCGCGCACCGATTGCGAGGGCGTCTTTCGCATGGTCTCGCCCATCGCGAGGCGATCTCTCCTTTCCGCACTGAGAGACACGGCGGTTTCCCACTGTGCCCTACGGGCACAAGCTCCAGGGGCGCGTGCTTTAAGGACTCAGGTCGCTCGCAGCGATCGTCTCGTGGCCCACGAGGGCGTTGAAGTTGACGCAGGCGTTCAGAATTTCGCGCACATCGATGGGCGAGCGTGAACCTGTTGAGGAGCGCAGGCGCGGCGCTGCCTGGCGGCCAGCGACCTCAAGTTGCTCGCGCTCTCGGCCGATATCGCGGTGAGTGAACGCGTGGTTCGCTCGATCGGCCGCGCTGTGTTGGTGTGAGGAGGAGATCTGCGGTGGTGAAGGTGTTTCTCTATGGCGGTGTCACGATCGGCGGCCTGGTTGGCGCTTACTTGCCAGTGATCCTCCTGCACGCGAGCGCCCTCGGTGGAGCCAGCATTCTTGGTAGCACGATCGGCGGCTTCGTCGGCCTCTGGGCTGGCTACAAGGTGTACCGCTACCTCGATCTGTGAGCTGACGCGGTCGCGCGCGGTGCGCGGCGACGGCCGGCGGCTCAGCCTTGCGTCTTGTCTTGGAGCGTGGCCAGCGTTGCGTCGCTGGGCACACCGCTGGAGAGCGTGACCACCATCACCGTCGAGCCGTGTTGGCGAGCGGCGGCGAACGCGGCCCTGAGTGCCGCGAAGGCCGCTTCCTCACTGCCAACCGCGAAGGTGCTCAAGCGACCGACCGTGAGCGACACGCCTTCTTGAGCGGCTGCCTCGAGGGCGGCGGCAATAGCTGGTCGGACGTGATCTTGACGCAGCGGGTAGAGGGAGAACTGGAACGCTATCTGTGGCGTTTCGTCTGCTTGGGTCTCAGGCATGGCGGCCTCCGAACTAACGTGCGCGACTCGTTTGTGACCCATCGTTCGGGCCACGCAAATCGTATAAGGTTCTCCTCATGGATGATATGCGGCACTCCGGCGAGATGCAGCGTTTCATTGACGAAGACATCTTTGCCCGTCACGTGGGCTTGCATGTGGTCGACCACGGCCCGGGCTACGCCAAGGTGACTCTCACGATCGCGTCCCAGCACCTGAACAGCGCCGGCATCCTGCACGGCGGGGCGATCTTCTCGCTTGCCGATTTCGCCTTCGCGATCGCGGCGAACTCCCGCGGCCGCCTCGCTCTGGCGATCAACGCCAGCGTCTCCTTCTGCAAGGCCGTCTCCGAAGGCACGTTGGTCGCCGAGGCCCGTGAGGTCGCCCTGAGTGCCAAGCTGGGCACGTACCTCATCGATGTGAGAGACCAGGACGGCGCCCTGATTGCCCAGATGCAGGGCACCGTCTACCGCAAAGGGAGCGGCGAGGGGCCGGAGACGCGTGGTGGGCAGCCCGAAGGGCGCGACTAGCCGGACATGACCATGTGGTGCTGCGCCGAGATTGTGGAGGGCGCTGCGCCGAGACCGTTTAGGGTCCTGCGCCGAGATCGTGTACTGCGCTGCGTTGGGATGGTGTAGACTGCAGTCCTGGGCATGACCGTCGCCGGGCCTTCTCGTGCGCGACAGCGGCGGTGGTCTGAGGGGGAAACCGTGGTTCTTTCTGCCGCACGCACTGCGTGGCTGTCTTTGGTCCGTTCGCCGCCGCCGGAGCTGCGCATCGCTTCGTCCCAGTTTTAGCCACAGCAGGGGGTATCCACTATGCGTCGCAGTGTGAAACTGCTCTTCGCGTTTGCTCTCGCGATCCTCGTCTTCGCGATACTGGCGAGCTCGGCACTGGCCGTTCCCTTGGCCAAACCGACCTTCGCTCCTTATCAGGTGCCACCCCAGGTTCCGCCACCGGCGACGCCCCAGATCGCCGCGCTCCTCAAGGGCGCGAGCGTGACAGGGCAGAACAACTGGATCATCGCTCGCCTTCAGGGCGGCCCTTACCAGATCGGCTTTCAAAATGGCTATTTGACGGCGCAGTCGGCCGACTACGGGATTGACTACCTTCTCGGTCTGCCGGGAACGCACTACCGAGCCGTCTGCGACAAGGTCGCCAAGAACTACATCTGGCCGCTGGTGCCGGCTGAGTATCAGCAGGAGATGCAGGGCATTACCGATGGCCTGCAGGCGGCCGGTTACACGCAGGACACGCTCTGGGACGTCGTGGCGGCCAACTCGTGGGCGGACGAACCGTGCTACGCCACCTTGTTGCCCAAGACAAGCTCGACTTCGACGACCGATACGACGAGTTTGGCGACCCGCAAGCACCCCGGTTGCAGCGCCTTCATCGCTACCGGCGACGCCACCACGACGGGCAAGCCGGTCATGGGCCACGAGACGTGGGACTGGTACGACGGCTGCATCACCTACAATGTGATGTTCTACGTCCACCCGACGAAGGGTTACGACTTCTCTTACCAGTCGTGTGGCGGGCAGATCTGGAGCGGCGAAGACTGGTATGAGAACAGTGCTGGCTTGCTGCTCACGGAGACGACGTTGGCCGATACGACCTATACGCCGACTGGTTTACCGGTCTTCGTGCGTGCGCGTCAGGCGGCGCAGTATGCGGCGACGGTCGCGCAAGCGGTCGACATCCTCGTCAACCGCAACAATGGCGCGTACTCAAACGAGTGGCTGATCGGCGATGCGCAGGGCACGATCGCCTCGCTGCAGCTCGGTAACAAAGTCTACGACCTGAACGTGACAAAGAATGGATTCTTCGGGTCGTCGAACTTCGACTGGGGCCCTCTGACGAGGGCGGAAGAGGGTTCGATCGCCGATCCGTTCGATCCCGCGGAAGTCGATTACGCGCGCTACATCCGCTGGGGTCAGCTAAAGGCCCAGTACTACGGTCGTATCGACGCCAGCGTTGGCAAGACCATGATCTCCGACACGTACGATACCTTCATGGGGAAGGAGATGCCCGACGCCAGGGATCTGTGCGGCGAGCCCGAGTACTTCACGCCGGATCTTTTGAAGTGGGACAGCTGGGTGCTCCATCCCTGCGGCGCCTGCGACGGCAAAGTGACGACCGAGAGCATGGCGACGCATGGCCTGGCGTCGTGGGCTGTCCTTGGTCGGGGCAGTGGCGATCACTTCGACGCTGCCGCGTGGCTAGCGGCAAACCCAGGTTGGGCCACGAGCAATGGGGCCTTCTCGGTGTTCATGCTGCAGACCTTCTCGGACCTCACCACGGACCAGTGGGGATTGCTGCCGGGTAACTAAAGAACGCTAAAGTGCCTCGGGGGGCGGCGGGTGCGGACGGCGGGTGCGGGCGGCGGCCATGGCCGCTGCCCGCACTCGCCGCCCGCACCCGCCGCCCCCCGAGGCGCACGAGGCCCTCCGCGCCCGCCCCACCCGCCGCCCGCGCCACCTGCACGAGGCTGCTCGTCGCCCCATGGCCCTCTGAGTACCCAGCGTTAGCGCCGGCCGTGCTGGCATGTTAACGTTTTCTGCCATGCGGAACGTGGCGGCTGAGGAGGGAAGCGGGCTGCTCTCAGGCGGGCAAGTGAGCCCAGCACGCCTTGTTCTACCTGACCCCAGTCCGGCGGGGATGCGGCAGCTTCCTGCTGCCACACGCGAGATTCCGCGGGAGGCCTTCGCAGCGCGGCTTCGGCTGCGCGGTGCCTTTCTCTCGGCGCCGGGGAGACTGGCGCTGTGATTCGGCTGCTGCGCCAGCGGCTCTCGCCCTATCGCTGGTACATCACCATCGTCTTCGTCTTGCTCCTCGTGCAGGCGATCACCAACCTCTACCTCCCAACGCTGAACGCCGACATCATCAACAACGGCGTCATCACCGGCAACACGCACTACATCATGCGCATGGGGGCATTTATGCTCGGCGTGACCGCGTTGCTCGCCGTCGCTACCGTCGTCGCCGTCTACTTCGGCTCAAAGACCGCCATGAGCTTCGGCCGCGATGTGCGTGGCTTGCTCTTCCGCAAGGTGCAGGACTTCTCACTGGCCGAGCTCAACCGCTTCGGCACGGCCTCGCTGATTACGCGCAACACGAACGACGTCCAGCAGGTGCAGATGGTGGTGCTCATGCTGCTCAACGTGGTCATTGCGGCGCCGTTCATGGCCATCGGCGGCATCATCATGTCGCTCCGCCTCAACGTGCCCCTGTCGGGCGTCATCCTCGTGGCGGTCCCGATTATGGGCGTCACGCTGGGTCTCATCGTACGGCGCGCCTTGCCACTCTTCCGTGCTATGCAGGCCAAGATCGATCGCGTGAACCAAGTCATGCGCGAGGTGCTCTCGGGCGTGCGTGTCATCCGCGCCTTTGACCGGCGCGACTACGAGCGCCAGCGCTTCGACGAAGCGAACGTTGACCTCACGCGCACTGCGCTCACCGTCAACCGCTTGTTCGCGCTCACGATCCCGGTGATGACGATGGTCATGCAGCTCTCGACGGTGGCGATCATGTGGTTCGGCGGCAAGCAGATCGCCGATCATCACATGCCGATCGGTGACCTGACGGCCTTCCTCACCTACGTCGTGCAGATCCTGCTCTCCGTGCTCATGGCGACGATCATGTTCATCATGGTCCCGCGGGCCGCGGCCTCGGCGGAGCGCATCCAAGCCGTTCTGGAAACGGAGCCGACGGTCGTTGCGCCGCCAGCGGCGGTGGCCGGTGCGCCACGGATCGGCACGGTAGAGTTTCGCGACGTCGAGTTCCGCTATCCGGGTGCCGAGGAGCCCGTCTTAGCACACATCTCGTTCTCTTCTGGTCCGGGCCAAACGACAGCTATTGTGGGCAGTACCGGGAGCGGCAAATCGACGCTGGTCAACCTGATTCCTCGCCTCTACGACGTCACCGCTGGCGCCGTCTTGGTCGACGGCGTCGACGTGCGCGAGTACGAGCCTCAAGACTTGTGGTCGCGCATTGGTTTGGTGCCGCAACGGGCGTTTCTCTTCAGCGGCAGCGTGGCCGACAACATCCGCTTCGGTAACGAGCACGTGACCGACGAGGAGATCTGGCACTTGCTCGAAGTGGCTCAGGCGAGCGGGTTCGTGAACGGAATGCCAGAAGGCCTCGAAACCCAGATCGCGCAAGGTGGCGCCAGTGTCTCCGGTGGTCAACGGCAACGCCTAGCCATAGCGCGTGCCTTAGCGCGCCAAGCCTCCGTCTACATCTTCGATGATTGCTTCTCGGCCCTCGATGTGCGGACAGATGCCCAGCTGCGGGCGGCGTTACGTCGTGAGACCGCGCACGCGACCACCATCGTCGTCGCCCAGCGCGTAGGCAGCATCCTCCAGGCCGATCAGATTATCGTGCTGGAGAACGGCGGCATCGTCGGCTTGGGCACGCATGAAGCGTTGCTCGAGAGCTGCGAGACCTACCGCGAGATCGTCTTCTCACAGCTCGGTGCCGGTGAGGTTGCATGAGGGCGTCTGGTATCTCTGGGGGTGGCGGGCAAGCCCCGACAGGCGACGGGCGGGCGGCGGCCGGCTCGCCGCCGAGGGACGTGTCGCAGGCTGGGCAGCCGGGTGTCACGCCTCCGGGCAGGCCGATCCGGCGCGGGCCAGGCGGCGGACCACCTGGGCACGCTCTCGTTATGCCGGGTGAGAGGGCGCGCGACTTCCGCGGCACGATGCGACGTCTCGTCGGAACCATGCGGCCGGAGCTCCCGAAGATCGTCGCGGTGGTGGTGTTCGCCGTCGTGAGCGTCACGTTTGCGGTACTGGGTCCGCGCATCCTCGGTAATGCCACGAACATCCTGTTTAACGGAGTGGTCTCCAAGATGCTGCCCCCCGGAGTGACGAAGGCGCAAGCGATCGCTGGCTTGCGTGCCAGGGGCGAGGGCCGCATCGCCGACATGCTCTCGGCGATGAACCTGCATCCTGGCCATGGCGTCGACTTCGGTGCCCTCGGACGGACGCTGCTCCTGCTCGTCGGCATCTACGTGGCCAGCGCCGCATTCAGCTGGCTGCAGCAGTACATCATGGCGGGCGTAACGCAGCGCACCGTCTACCGGCTGCGTCGGGCTGCCAGCGAGAAGCTCGACCGCCTGCCGTTGCGCTACTTCGACGACCACCCCCGTGGCGACGTGCTCTCGCGCGTGACGAACGACCTCGACAACGTCGCCCAGTCGTTGCAACAGACGATGACGCAGCTCATCACGGCGGCGCTCACGATCGTCGGCGTGCTCATCATGATGATCACCATTAGTCCATTGCTGGCCGCCATCTCAGTGCTGGCCGTGCCGACATCGTTCGTCTTGACGATGATCATCGCTAAGCGCTCGCAGAAGCAGTTCGCCATCCAGTGGGAGCGCACAGGCGACTTAAACGGCCACGTCGAGGAGATGTTTACCGGCCACAACGTCGTCAAGGTGTTCGGCCGCCAAGCCGAGGCGATCGAGCATTTTGACAAACAGAACGGCGAGCTCTATCAGGCGAGCTTCAAGGCGCAGTTCATCTCGGGCATCATTCAGCCGGTGATGAACTTCGTCAGCAACCTGAACTACGTGGCGATTGCGGTTCTTGGTGGTCTGGGTGTGGCCCGCGGCACCATCTCCCTCGGGGATGTGCAGGCGTTCATCCAGTATTCGCGCCAGTTCACTATGCCTATCACGCAAACCGCCAGCATCATGAACATCCTGCAGTCGACGGCCGCTTCGGCAGAGCGCGTGTTCGAGCTGCTCGACGAGTCGGAGGAAAAGCCTGACCCGGCCACTCCCGTGCGGCTGACCGAGGTGAAGGGGCACATCGCCTTCGAGGACGTCTCGTTCCGCTATGTTGCCGATCAGCCGCTCATCGAGCACCTCAACCTCGAAGTACAGCCGGGCCAGACGGTCGCCATCGTCGGCCCCACGGGCGCCGGCAAGACAACACTGGTCAACCTGCTCCTGCGCTTCTACGAAGTCGACGAAGGACGCATCACCGTCGATGGGGTCGACACACGCGCCATGACGCGCAGCGATCTGCGTCGTCTGTTCGGTATGGTGCTCCAGGACACCTGGCTGTTCAGTGCGACCATCCGCGAGAACATCGCCTACGGTCGCGAAGAGGCCACTGAGGAGGAGATCCGCGCTGCGGCGCGCGCTGCGCGCGTCGACCACTTCGTGCGCACGCTCCCTCAGGGTTACGACACCGTGCTCGACGAAGACGCGACGTCGATCTCTCAGGGTGAGAAGCAGCTGCTCACCATCGCCCGGGCGTTCCTGGCTGACCCGGACATCCTCATCTTAGACGAGGCCACGAGCTCGGTGGACACGCGCACTGAGGTGTTGATCCAGCAGGCGATGGCAGAGCTGATGAAGGGCAGGACGAGCTTTGTGATCGCTCACCGCTTATCGACCATTCGTGGCGCGGACATTATCCTCGTCATGGATCACGGCAGCATCGTCGAGCAGGGATCGCACGACGAACTGCTCGCCAAGCGAGGCTTCTACTACGAGCTCTACCAGAGCCAGTTTGTTGCGGCGCTCGACGAGGCCTCCTAGCGCGGGCACCACTCACACTGGCGAGCTGCGGCACTCGTCATCCCTAGGCAGGCGTTCAGATGCTAGAAGTACAGGTCGCGCTGTCCGTTCTCGATCGCTTGCAGTCGCGCGAGCAGCTCGTCCTTGATCTTCTGGCCACCGTTGCGGGAGAGTTTCGCTACCTCAGCGGCAATCACCTCGGCGCCGCGCGCCTTCACCTCGGGCGAGGCGTAGTCCTCGAGGTACTCCTTCAGGGTGAGTAAGGCGTTGGGCGTGCAGAAGCGCTTGATGAAGCCGGGGATGGCGAACTCCATGAAGTGCTCGCCGGTGCGCCCCTTACGGTAACAGGCCGTGCACCAAGAGGGGATCTCATCCATCTGCAGCAGCTCGCCCACGACCTCGTCGAGCGGTCGGCAATCGCTCAAGCGGAACTGCTCGCGCTCTAGCTGCTGCTCGTCGGCTCCCTCGCTGTAGCCACCGATCTCGATGCGCGAGCCGGCGTCGATTTGCGAGCAGCCGAAGTCGAGCAGACGACGTCGCAGCTCGGCCGGCTCGCGCGCCGTGAGGATCATGCCCGTGTAGGGCACTGACAAGCGCAGAATGGCGATTAAGCGGGCGAACTCGTCGTCGCTCACCGCCCAGGCTGGGTCGAAGGCGCGATTGCTCGCGTCTTTCACGCGCGGGAACGAGAAGGTGTGCGGGCCGACGCCGTAGCGTTCTTCGAGGTGAATGGCGTGGGCGAGCAGGCCCATCGCCTCGAAGCGCCAGTCGTAGAGGCCAAACAGTGCGCCGAGCCCCACGTCGTCGCAGCCGCCCTCCATGGCGCGGTCTTGGCCATAGAGGCGCCAGAGGAAGTCGGCCTTGGGGCCGCGCGGGTGCATCGCCGCGTACGTTGGCCGGTGGTAGGTCTCCTGGAAGATCTGGTAAGTGCCGATGCCGACCGCCTTCATGACGCGGTAGCCAGGCACGTCGAGCGGGGCACAGTTGACGTTGACGCGGCGGATCTCGCCGTGGCCGGACTTGGTGGAGTAGATGACCTTCACCGCGTGCGCGATGACCTCTGGGGTGTAGTCCGGATGTTCGCCGAAGTCGATGACTAACCGTTTGTGACCCTTGCCGATGAGGGCGAGGACCTCGGCGCGCAGCTCATCGTCGGTCAAGGTGCGGCGCACAACCTCGCGGTTATCGGCGCGGAAGCCGCAGTAGCGGCAGGAGTTGATGCACTTGTTGCCGATGTACAACGGTGCGAAGAGCACGATGCGGTTGCCGTACACCCTGCGCTTGAGGTCGCGCGCGGCGGCGAACATCTCTTCCTGGAGGTTGCGATCGGTGACCGAGAGAAGGGCGGCCATCTCCTCCAGCGAGAGGCGCTGCTTAGCCAGCGACTTGTCGAGCACGGCGCGCACTTCGGCCGCGTCGGCAGGCGGGCGCCGCAGGAGCGTCTCTATGCGTTCGCGGGGGATGAAGTCGGTGAGGCCATCACTGTTGGGCACGATCATGGTGCACGGCTCCTTGGGCGAAGTTCTTGGCCATCAATGATCTGACCTGGACGCCGGGGAGCTTGCCCAGTTTGCCGGTGAGGGCCGAGAGCCGCTCAACTGTGGTGTCGACAACCAGCGTGATGACGTTCACGCCGCGCTCCGGGTAAGGCAACCCGAGACGCCCGAGGATGTCGTCGCCGAACTGGGAAAGCAGCTCATTGACGGTCGCGACCGGGGCGACTGCGCGCTCCAGGATGATGGAGATGGTGCCGAGCCTCTTTTCCACCGGACGCACGCTCCCGTGAATCAGATCACAAGCCTCTGATGGAAGGATACGCCGTTGTGCGAAAAATCACAAGGGTGAAATTCGCTGCCATTGGGTAAACGCGTTTCAGGTGAGCGAGATGGCTGGCAAGATGCGACGGTGGGAGGTGGTGCGGCCGCGCGTCGTGGTGTTGCTCTTGGTCGTAATGGGTGCGGTGGCGGCCGGCGTTGTCGTCGCGTCCTGTAGCAGCGGAATCCAAGGCACTTCGAATGCGCTGGCCGGATCGCCGTCACCTTCACCTGCACCTCCGTTGCAGGTGACGGCGATCCGGCCAGCGCCCGGTGCCAGCGACGTTCCCTGTTCGGCGACGATCGAGGTGCGCTTCTCACAGCCGCTTGCGGCGGGCTCGCAGTTGCCCTCGATCGTCCCCAGTGTTCGCGGCATGTGGAAGGTTGTGGGGCCAGCGAGGCTGATCTTCGTGCCGCGCGGTTACTTGCCTCCCTTGACGGACATTACCGTGCTCGTGCCCGGCGGGCCGCGCGGCGTCACGGGCAGCGAGGGCCAGACGCTTGCCTCTCCGTATCGCGCTACTTTTACGACGGCTGGCGGCTCAGTGCTGCGGCTGCAGCAGCTGCTAGCGGAGCTTGGTTACCTGCCACTCTCCTTCTGGCGCACGTCGTCTGCCGCGGGGAGCGGCACGAACACGGGCGCGACAGTCTCCGCTGGCGCCCTCATTGGGCGTGCCGGCAACGGCCTCAGTGCAGAAGCGCGCGAGGCCGATCTCGTTCCTCTGACGGCGCAACCCGGCTACTTTGCCTGGCGCTACGTGAATGTTCCTGAGACGTTGGCGGGGCTGTGGAATCCGCGCGCCTTCACCGTGCTTACGCAGGGCGCTGTCATGGCCTTTGAGGCAGACCACGGGCTGGACGACGACGGCGTCGCCGGTCCGCTCGTGTGGAAGGCTCTCTTACGTGCCGTCGCCGACCGTCAGGTCACGCCGCGCCCGTACGACTACATCGAAGTCTCGACGTCCCTACCCGAGACCCTGCGTGTATGGCAGAACGGAAAGGTCATCTTCACCACCCTGGCAAACACGGGCATTGCCGCGCGCCCGACTGCTTACGGCACGTTTCCCGTCTACGTGCGCTACGTCTCCACGACTATGAGCGGCACCAATCCTGACGGCACGCACTACGACGACCGCGACGTGCCCGATGTGGCGTACTTTCACGACGGGCAAGCAATTCACGGGTTCGTACGGGCGTCGTATGGGTTTCCGCAGAGCCTCGGCTGCGTTGAGCTGCCCCTCGCCGCGGCGGCGGTCGTCTTCAACTACGACCAGATTGGCACGCTGGTGACGGTGGCCCCGTCGTGGTAACCACGGTGCCCGGCGGCGCCGTTCTTGCGTCGGCCGCCGGCGCATGCACTGCCGTGGCTAGCGGACGGTCAAGCGGTTGCTCGCCGGGCGCGTTTGCGGGTTGCCGGCCGCATCGGTCGCGAAGATGAGGAAGCGGTACTTCCCGCGGGCGAGCCAGCAGGCGAATTTGAAGGACAGCCTGGTGTTCACGGGTTGTTGGCGTAGCAGGACGGTTTTCACGGAAGCGCCAGCGAGGGTTGTCACTTTGATCGTCACCGTAGCAGTTGGCGAACCAGGACGGCGGTCGCTCACGTAGTAGCGCAGGCTCGCGACGCGCCCGCGGACGACGCTTGTGGCCCAATTGGCAATGGGCGTCGGTTTACGCGTGTCGATGCGGACCATGCCGCGCCGAATCGGCTCGATGTTGCCGGCCCGATCGGCAGAGCGGTAGAGGATCACATGACTGCCATCGTTGCTGTGGTCGGCCGGCGCCGGTATGGTCACCGAGGTGCCCTTCGTCCAGGTCGTGCCGTCATCAAGCGAGTACTCGGTGTACGCGACACCAGACCCGCCTGGATTGTCGGTCGCGCTGAAGGTGACCGTGACAGGTTTGTGGTGCCAGCGATTGTCGAGGCCGCGCGCGGTTGTCGTTGGCGGCGTCGTGTCGGTCGTCACGGAGAAGCTGGCTCCGTCTGGGCCAAGGGCTGAGGTTCTGGCCAGAAGAGAGCCAGTCTCTGTCACCATGTTGATTTGCTGCCAGGTGAACGCGGCGATTGGCTGGCCGTTGAGGACGCAGTTCGTGAAGTTGACCGCGCCAAAGTCGGCGAGCGGCAGGACGCCGACGCCATCGGCGTAAGGCGCCTCAACGATCACCTCGGCCGAGGCGAGCTGAGCGCCGGCAAACGTTTGGCGAGTCGTGAAGGATTGTCCGCTCGTCTGATCGACCAGGCTGAGCACGAACTTGTTTGCCGCCGTGCTCGTCACCGTCGCGGTGATGAGGTCGCCCGGGGTGATCGTCATCGGGATGTTCACCGGATAGTTCGGGTACATCTCATACCAAGCGTCGTACGTGACCACCCCGCCCAGGCTATATCCCTCCGTACCGATCTGCTCGACAGTAGTGCTGCCATCCCCGTCGAGGCCCACCCAAAAGTCGGCGTACGCGGTGGTCAGGCTTGGCTGAATGGTCGGCTGCACCCATGTGGCAGTGACCGAAGTGAACGTGCCACCGACGGCGTCGTAGCCGGCCCAGTTGCTCGATGTGGAAACGAGCCTCTTCGGCGCTCCACCGCCTGTGACTGGCGGTGGAGCGCCGAAGCGAGGATGCGTCTGGGCAGCTGGCCGCACGCGGGCTTGCGCGTTTCCCGGGGCAAGCAACGGGACGACCAGGAGCGCAATCGCCAGGATGAAGGCCGTCAGGAGCGGCGCCACCGTGGGCCGATCAGCCGACCGGACGCGGCCAGCTAAACGGACGTTCTGTCCGGCGACGTTGCTGTGCTCGTGAGCTCGGCGCTCTACCTGCATAGTTCCGCAGCGGCTCGGTGCGCGTCGTCGGCGGGAACGCTCGCCGGCATGACGTCGCAAAAGGCGAAGCCCTCACGAACGACCACCTCGCCGCGAGCGATCGCCAGAGGCGAGCTGAAGATCGGACCGTCAAAGACGAACGTGTGGAACTCGCCCCGCTCACCGCACGGGTCGACGGCGGTGGGTATATCTCTGAGGAAGTCTGGGTCGAAGCAGCGACCGGCGAAAGCTGGATCGAGCGTGCGCGTGTCGACGCACACGACGAGGGCACGGAAGCCGGCGGTAATGAATTCACGTGCCAGTGTCGCTGTGTCACTGCCCCAGAGGGGGAACAGACACTGCTTGTTGACGGCGCCCAGGCGCTCCTCGCGATAGGCGCGGACATCCTCGAGGAAGAGGTCGCCGAAGGCGTAGTGATCGACGTCAGCGATGCGAGGGTCGGACAGGGCGGCGCTCATGCGTGCCTCGTACGTCTCGTTCGAGCAGTCTTGTGGTATGTCAACGCGGACGACCGGGAGGTTCAGCGCGCGGGCTTGCCGATCGAGTAGCTCACGGCGTACGCCGTGCATGCTCACGCGGTCGTATCCTTCCGTCACCGTGACGAGTAGGGCGCGAACGGCGAAGCGGGGGTCGTGGAGGAGGGAGTGCAAGGCCAAGGCGGAGTCTTTGCCGCTGCTCCATGACATGACCACCGGGATCCTCGTTTCCACAAGGCCAGGATACGCGACGCGTGGTGGGAACGACAACCGCGTGGCGTCGACCGGTGTGGCGACGGTGTGGCGACGGTGTGGCGTGCGCGGGCGGCGGTTCTTTGCCGACGCACCAACTGGCGGGTTGCCGTCTTCTCGCGCTCGGAGACAATACAGAGAGAGATAGAGCGGTCAAGGCCAATGAGAGGAGTTCGATGTCTGACGTGCAGCCATTCACAGCGCTGTTCATCGCTCACGTGCCCGACGCAGATCCACGGGTGCACAGAAGCGAGGTGGCAACAGACAAGTACAGGAGCATCACCGTCCTTGTGCAGAACACAGACCAGGCTATCGACGTCTCTCGCGAGCTGGTCGCCAGCGCGGGCGTTCAGTCCATCATCCTCTGTCCGGGCAACTCGAACGAGGACGTCGCGCGCGTGAGCGAGGCGGTCGGTGAGGGAGTGGGAGTCTCGGTGGCGCGCGGCGATGCACGCAGCATGCGCGTGGCGACGGAGGCCATGCGGGCAGCGGGTTGGTTCTGAGGCGCCTTTTGAGCTGATGAGGATCCTCCTTTAATAAGCGCTAATCACCGATAACGTCGCCTTCACGAGCGGGCGCCGCGCGTCCGGTAGGCTACGTTGAGTGATGAGCCTATCGCTCGTGAGCCTATCGCTCATGAGCCTTCGTTTCTGGACAGCGATGTGTGGCAAGAAGCGGGCAGGTGCTTTGAGGCGCCGCGTGAACTCGCGAGCGATGGAGTGGGGTCGTTGGACCCTGGACGGCAGAGCACAGTGGTGAGCAGGTGAGCAGGCGTACGTTCTTTCGTCACTCGGCCAAACGGGCTGATACCCTTGGTCGTGAGCCGGTCGTGGTGGGGCGGCGCGGCCGCCCATTGGGCAAAGTGCGGCCTACGCCGCCCCATCCTCCGTCGGTAGCGCTGCGCGTGGCCATGGTTGGCGGTCTCGCGATCGTGCTCCTGTTCGTCATTCTCTTTCGCCTGTGGTTTCTCCAGATCCTGAGCGGTTCCCAGTACGTTGCGCTGGCCAACAACAACCGCGTGCGCACGGTGAAGATCGTGGCGCCACGCGGCAGCATCCTCGCCCGGAATGGCGCCGTGCTGGTCGACAATCGCCCAGCACTCGACATCGGCATCCGGCCGATGGACGTGCCAGCCGGTCAGCTCGGCGCGCTGGCACGCCGACTGTCGCCGGTGATCGGTGTGCCAGCGAAGGCGATCGTGCGGCGGGTACAGCAGAACATGTGGCTGCCGTACGACTTGGTGATCGTCAAGCGTGACGCGAGCATGACCATGGTCGCTTACGTCCTCGAGCGGACCGACTCCTTCCCTGGGGTTGAGATTCAGCACGACTACTTGCGCGCCTACCCCCAAGGCGATCTCGCCGCGCACATCCTTGGCTATCTCGGGGAAATCTCGCCTCAACAGCTCAAGCAGGCTCGCTACAAAGGCTATAGCGCCGGCGACGAAATCGGTCAAAGCGGGGTCGAGTACACGTACGACCGCTGGTTGCGGGGCGTCGATGGCTCGCTCAAGGTCGAGGTCGACGCGTTTGGGCGGCCGCGGGGACAGCTTCCGGGTGGCCACTTGCCCCAGCCGGGCGACAACGTGGTCCTGACGATCGACAGCGGCGTGCAGAGGGCGACTGAGCAGGCGCTGAAGTACGGCATCTCTTTGGCGCACCAGAACGGGTTCCCGCAAGCAAATGCCGGTGCCGCCGTCGTCCTCGACGCGCACACTGGTGGCGTGGTGGCCATGGCCAGTTACCCCACGTACGATCCAGCGTGGTTTGCGGGTGGGATCAGCGCGGCCCACTATCGTGCCTTGACCGCCCCGCAAGCGGACAATCCCCTGCTCAATCGCGCCATTGCCGGTCAGTACCCGTGTGGGTCCACGTTCAAGGTGGTCGACACCGTGGCCGCCTTGGAAGAAGGCGTGATCACGCCGAGCACGACGCTGTACTGCCCGGGAGTGTACGTCAACCACGGCCTGGTCTTTCACGACTGGAATCCCGCTGGCCACGGCACTATCGACGTCACGCAGGCTCTCGTGCAGTCAGCCGACACGTTCTTCTATCAGATCGGCTACGACTTCTACCTGCGCAAAGGCACTGTGCTCGAGGACTGGGCCCGTCAGCTCGGGTTCGGCCACGTGACGGGCATCGATATTCCCGGTGAGGCGGCCGGCCTGGTGCCTACGCCCGCTTGGCGTCGCCGAACCTACACCAATCCGGTCGACAAGCTCTGGAAGCCGGGCAACTCGATCAACCTCGCTATAGGCCAGGGCGACCTCGAAGTGACGCCGCTGCAGCTTGCTGTGACGTACGCGGCCATCGCCAATGGCGGTTATATCGTCAGGCCGCACCTGGGCTACAGTATCGAGACGCCGCAGGGGACGGTCCTGGAGCGCATCCCGACGCCGCCCCAGCACAAGCTAGCTGTCTCGCCCAGTTACCTGGCCTTGATTCGGCACGCCCTGCGCTTGGCTGCTTCGACGCCAGCGGGCACGTCCTACGGCGTCTTTGGCAACTACCCACTGGCGGTTGCCGGCAAGACCGGTACAGCGCAGGTCTTCGGCAAGGAGGACTACTCCTGGTATGCTAGTTTCGCTCCGGCCGACAATCCGCAGTACGTGGTCGTCGTGCTGATCGAGCAAGGTGGTCATGGTGGCACCGCTGCCGCGCCCGCGGCGCGCCTCATCTACGATGCGCTCTTCCACGTCAAGGGCAACACGGTTGGCGGGATTGGCCACGGCGACTGAGGGTGGGAAACGGAAACGAGCGGCGCCGCTGCGGGGCGAAGTGAGCGGGCGCGGCGAAGCGAGCCTGCGGCACAAACTGCGGCGGCGATCTTCTGAAGAGGGTAGCGCTTGACGCTGGTTGAGAGTTTGTACGATGAGTTTCGTGCGGTTGGGCGGGATGTCCAGATCGCGACGCTGACCATCGGCTTAGGCTACACGGCGGTCGAGACGAGCGTCGGAGATGTGGGTCTGGCGTACACGCCTGCCGGCCGCGGGGAGAGCTGCACGCGCGTGCGCACCTACCGCGACTACGAGGGCGCGCTGGCGGGCGAGTTGCTGACGAGTATCTTGAGCGATGACGAGATGGAGCGCGCCTTGGGCCTGGCGCTCGTGAATGCCCTCAATCGGCGCGCTGCGCTGGCGCTCCCTGTCGATGACGGGCGGGAAGAGGCCTTTGTCCGCCTGTTTGCCATCGGCCGGGGCGTGCACGTGGCCATGGTCGGGTTCTTCGGACCGGTTGTGCAGCGGTTGCAGAGGCTCGGTGCTGAGGTTGAAGTTCTCGATCGCGACCGCCATCTTGGCGACGAAGCGCGGTTTCTGCGCCTGCTTGAGGAGTGGGCCGATGTGCTCGTCATCTCAGCGACGACTATCCTTAACGGGTCGCTAGAGCGCTTCGTCGCTGCCGCAAGCCAACGTGTGCGCACGGTCGTGCTCGGGCCAAGTACGCCGTTGGTGCCCAGCGCTTACCGGGGTTTGGCTGTGCACGTGATTGCCGGGATGGTACCCGTGGAGGGTCCCCGTGTGCTCAGCGCAGTTCGCCAGGGGGCCGGTACTCCGCAACTCACCCCGCTCTGCCGGCGCGTGTATCGTACGCTCGAGGCAGCCGCGTGATCGCGGAGCCGTACGCCGGGCCGTACGCTACGGGTGCCACGCAAGGAGGACCGCGTGGAAACTAACCAAGAGTTGAGTATTCGCCTGCGAGCGATTGGCCGCATCCACACCCCGTACGTCGACTCGGCGCCTTACCAGCCGACAGACGACGAACGTGACGAGTTCTGGATCACACTGGAGCCGCACTACGGGGAGGGGCTGCGCGAGCTGGAGAGGTTCACCTACATCTACGTGCTGTTCTATCCCCATCGCGTGTCGGGCGAGGCGCCGCTCATCGTGTCGCCGCCGTGGGCCGGCGGGCGGCGTCAGGTGGGTGTGTTTGCCAGTCGCTCGCCTCTACGCCCGAATCCCATCGGACTGAGCGTCGTGCGTCTCAAGCGCATCGAGGGAGTCACGTTGTACACGAGTCCTCTCGACGCGTACGACGGCACTCCGGTGCTCGACCTGAAGCCGTACATTGCGGGGCTCGACGACAAATCAGACGCAAACGTCGGCTGGGTTGAAGGTAGCGAGGATGCCGCTCATCTGGCGGTGCACAAGCGAGGTATTCCGCACGGCGGCGAGCTCACGTGAGGACGACGCTCGACTGCGTCCCTTGTCTGGTGCGCCAGGCACTTGAAGCGTCGCGGTTTGCTACCGCTGACCCAGCGCTGCGGACCCAGGTCGTGCGTGAGGCGCTCGCGGCGCTCGTGAATGCCGATTACACCGCTTCGCCACCGGCTCTGGCGCAGGTGATCCACGCTCGCGTGCGCGAGCTCACCGGTGCAGAGGACCCGTATAAGACGGTCAAACGACGCTTGAACGAGGTCGTGCTGGACTTGTGGTCAGAACTTAGGGAGCAGGTGCAGGCCGACCCCGATCCGTTTGCCGCGGCGCTTCGTCTGGCGGTGAGCGGTAACGTAATCGACCTCGGGGTCGACGGTTCCCTGACGGCCGATGAAATCCGCGCCGCTTTGCGTGGCGCCCTGGCGGCACCCTTCGTTGGCGACATCGACAGGTTGCGCGGCGAGATACGGAGGGCTGAGCGGATCCTCTACCTGCTCGACAACACCGGTGAGATCGTCCTCGACCGGCTCTTTGCGGACTGGCTTCCTCTGGCGCGTGTGACGTTCGCTGTGCGCGGAGGTGCGGTGGTCAATGACGTCACTATGGCTGATGCCCAGGCGGTGGGTTTGACGCAGATAGCCCAAGTGGTCAGTAACGGTTCGAATGCTCCTGGGACGGTGCTGAGCGACTGCGATCAGGAGTTTCGCGAGCGCTTTCGCACCGCCGACCTGATCATCGCCAAGGGGCAGGGAAACTACGAGACGCTCAGCGACGAGCGGGCGAACATCGCCTTCTTGTTCAAGGTGAAGTGCGCGGTTGTAGCCGATAAAGTCGGCCTTGCCGAAGGCACGCACGCGCTCATCTGGCAACGCGACTGTCGCTGATCTGGCTCACAGGAGCGGCGCCGGCCCGGCGCCGGGCCGGCGCCCGTCTGGCCAGCGTGTGAGAGCGGACCGGCGCTGGCAGCGGTCGAACTAGGGAGACTGGCAGGGTACGCTGCGGCGGGAAGTGCGACGCGAAAGGGCGGCGCCGGCAGAGCCGGCGCCGCCCTTTCGCGTCGCTGTCTTGCGCACCTTGCGCCCTCGGCCAGGATCTCGCTTGCCTGTTCGCGACTCTCATCGCGGGGAGACCTTGCGCCTTGTCGCTCGGGCGCTCCGCAGCACGCTGCGGAGCGCCAATCTCCCCAACGATGGACTCAGGGTCACTTCATGGACTCAGGGTCACTTCACGATCAGCTTATTCACCGCAGCCTTGAGTTGAACGTTGCCTGCACCATCGGTCGCGTAGACGAAGAAACGATACGTACCGATTCTCCAGGTAGAGGGGATCGTGAACTTCGCTGCGAGGAGCGTGTTCACTGGTTTGCTGGCGAAGTTCAACGTCTTGACGACCTTGCCGGCGCTGTTCTTCACCTTGATGACGACGGCGGCCGTGCCGCTGTTGGGGCTCGCGTCAGCTACCTCGTACTTGAGCGTTGCTGTCCGCCCGCGGGTTGCGGTAGCTGAGTAAGGAGCCTGCGGTGCGGGCGCGCGCGTGTCGATGTTGACGGTGATAGTCTGCGCAGCCTCAACGTTGCCGGCTACATCGGTTGCCCAGAACTTGACCGTGTTGGCGCCATCGTTGGCGTGCGTGGTCGCATCGACCGGGATGACGACCGTTGCCGTGCTCCCATCGGTGACGACGGGTGAACCACCGTTCAGCTCGGTGGCGATGCTCGCTACGCCGCTGCCACCGGGGTTATCGGTTGCCGTGACGGTCACGGTGACGCTGTGGTTATACCAAGCGCTCGCAGTGACACCGCTTGCCACGGCTGTAGGCGCAATGGTATCGGTCTTGATGGTGAAGGTGGCCGCGTTGGGCGGTGTCTCAACGTTGCCCGTGGCATCTTGCGCCCAGTACTGCAGTGTGTAAGTGGCTGAGCCGCTCGCCGGCGCGGGCACTGTGATCGTGGTTTGCGCCTGGCCCGTGTTGCTGCTGGCCCTGTACAGATGGATGTAGGGCTGGTCAGGCGCCGGCGTACCCGCTTGGAGCAGCCTGTAGTAGATGTACGCGACACTCTCATTGTCGGTGGCGTTAATGGTGATGGTCGCGGGGCCCCAGTAGGTCGCCGCAACGTCCGCCGAGGTGGTTGGCGGTGTAGTGTCGGTGGCGAGCTGGGCGTAAGCGGTGACAGCGCCGACAGCCAGGATGACCGCTGCCACGACCACCAGCGCGACCAGATGCTTTCTCTTCCTCACTGTAAACCTACCTCCACGCGTGTCAGGACTCGGCCAACCTTGGCGCCCGATTGCCCTGACGTTCCATTGGTTCGCTCGCTGAGCACCGACTCAGTAGGAGTAGCTACCCATAGCGTGCGTCGGCTTCTCATCGTGACATGACCCACACGCCATGTTGCCCATGGCGTTCACGGAATGGCACGACTTGCACAGGGGCACAGTGGGATCGAACTGGTCGGCCGGTAGCGTGTGCGTAGCGAAGTACGCGTTGAGCATCTCGATCGTCTTGTGTGTCATGTCAAAGCAGAGCTTGCCGCAGCGGTCTTTCTGGCCGGGCATGCCGATGGCATCTAGCGTCGTGTCTTGGCCAGCGTTGCCGGCGGTCATGGCCCACTGCGAGAGGGAGACATGGCACAACTGTGAGTGCGACGTTGAGGAAGGTACATTGTCGAGGGGCTTGCGCGCTGGCGCTGCCGGAGTCCACCCTGCCTGCATGTCGAGGTAGGCGCGGTTGGTAGGCAGAGGGGTATTGGCGTAGTACTCCATGAGCGCATCAGCGATCGTAGTTGGTGCGCCAACCATGCCCAAGATGGCGCAAGAGCCGTTCAGGGTGCCGCAGATGGTGCCCCACAAGTCAACGCCGCCAGCGCCGAATTTGAACATGTTGCGAGGGATTGTCCCCCACGTATCCGGGTAGTTGGGGGCCAGTGCCTCGACGATCGGCCACCAGGTTGCCTCGGCACAGCCGGAGGCGAAGTACACTTCGTACGCTCGCCGGGCGAGAGCGTCGGGGTCGAGCTGCGTGTACGGCCATGGCAGAGGCACGGAAGAGCCAGTGGCGGCAGTCGCTCGGGAGGGGCGCTCGGCCGCGAGGATCAGGCCTGAAGCGGAAGCCGCCCCGAGCACCGTACCCGCTCTCACTAAGAACTTGCGGCGCGACATCAGTTGCTCAGACATACTCCGTCTCCTTGTTCGTGGCTCCTGCCGATTGAGGGGTTGTCGCAGGCCGCTCGTAGAGGGCCGGCTGTCTTAACCGAGAGATGGTGACTGTCTCTGCGCAGCGCTTGCCATGCGCGCGCCCGGCGCGCACGCACTGACGTGCACGGAGCAGCGGCGGACGTGCAGCACGCTCGTGCCACAGAGCCATAGCCTGGCCGGTGGGTGAGACGCCAGCGGTGCGTCGCGCCTCCGCCGTCCGTGACTGCCACAACCTGGCGGGCGAGACGGACGCCATGGGCAAGCTGAAACTCGACAACTGTGGTGTGCGCTTCAGGCAAGGTGGCTCCAGCGTGACGTCTACCCCAAAAACGTTGCGCTCAATTTCACAAGCACGGCCGATTTTACGGCATTCCAGCGCTGACGTAACTAGGGTACACACCCTAAGTCATCTAGGGTGAAGACCTGAGGCGCTTCTCGCGAAGACCGCCGCTGAACATTATCGGAGTATGTCAGTCGATCCTCTTATGTCGGTGGATCCTCTGGCGGCGTTTAAAGATAGCCGTGCGTATGCCGCCGGCGCACTGGGTGAGCCTCGAGTGTTACGGCAGCGGCTCGGCGCTCGCCGTCCGACTGGTCGCTAAGACGGAACCGGCGAGAATGAGAGGCAGCCCTACGGCGATCCCGATCGTGAGCGGCTCGCCGAGAACGGTCACGCCCAGCAGCACGGCAACAACTGGGTTGATGTAGGTAATCACGGTCGATCGCGCTGGCCCCACCTCGATGATGAGGGCGAAGAACAGCACGAAAGCGAGAGCGGTGCAGACGAACGCGAGGCCGGCAACGGAGAGCGCCGTGGCGAGCGAGACCGTCGCCGGCAGGTGGGTGAGACCTGCGGGGGCGTAGATAATGGCGGTAATAGCCACCGAGGCGCTGACGACTCCGAGCGCCGGTAGCTCGCTTAAGCGTTTGCTGATCAGCAGGGGTCCGATCGTGTAGCCGAGCGCCGTGAAGGCGACTTCGATCACGGCCGTCACGTCGCTGCCGCTCACGTCGATACCGACCAGGGCGGCCACGCCGATGAAGCCCACGATGAGTCCGACCAGACGGCGACGGTCGAGACGTTCGGCCTGGTCAACGAATCGGTAGAGCACCGCGCCGATGAGAGGCACGGAAGCGATGAGCAGTCCAGAAAGCGAGCTCGAGAGGCGTTCTTCAGCGGTCGAGAGGAGCAGCCAAGGGACGGCCAGTTCGGCTGCCGTGTAAGCGAGGATCCATGGCCACTGGCCGAAGAGCAGGCGCAGGCGGAGGTCGCCTCTGTGCGCCGCCAGCGGCACGAGCAACAGGGCTGCTGGAGCGGTCCGCAGGAAGACGAGCGTCTCGGGCGTCAATTCGCGCACGGCCACGCGAATCAATAGGTAGGGAATGCCCCAAATCACTGAGAGTGCGGCGAAGAGGAGCCATCCTTTGCGCGACATTACCCAGACCACCTCGCATGGGCCGCTCGTAACAAGCCGATGACTGCGTGGCGCGCTCGCTGCGGCCTGACGGCCGCGCCGTCACTCCATCGGAGGCCTTTGAGAGCGTTGACCCCGCTCACGTCCGGTCGTCGGTTACGTGAGCTGGGGGCCCTGCGGGAAATCCGGCGCAGTCGCAGCCCGCGGCGGCGGCTGCGGGATGTATCGGCGATCGTCTGCGTGATCTCTCTCTGGCCATGACGCGTGATCTTATCGAAGTTCTGTCACTGTGTGGCTCTGTGCTGCTCCCAAGGGGTTGTGGAGTAGCCAAGGGCAGCCTAGGGAAGAAAGGCGATAGAATTTGTCTTAATTCCAGAGATCGTGAGTGGCTATGGCTGATGTGAAACTGAAGTCCACGCTCGGCCCCACACCTTTGAGCGTCCTCTTGACTGGCGCGCGTTTTGAGGTCATTCCGGCCGCGGGGATCGAGGACCGGGTCGGTTCTCTGCCTATCGGGACGACGATCACCGTGACCAGCTCGCCACGGCATGGGATCGGGCGTACGGTCGAAGTGGCCGAGAAACTGGCGGCGGCGGGCTATGACGTCGTGCCACACCTGGCGGCGCGCCTTGTGGAGGGTCCAGAGCACCTTGAGCGGATCGTGGCAACGCTGCGGGCGGCCGGGGTGCGGGAAGCGTTCATCGTTGGTGGAGACTCCCCTCTGCCCGCCGGTCCCTACAGCGCTGCCGGCGACCTCTTGGACGCCTTGGAGGATATGGGCCGACCCTTCAGTCGTATCGGTATTGGCGGATACCCTGAGGGCCATCCGCTGGCATCGGCCGAGGAACTGCTGGCGGCGCTGCAGCGTAAGCAAGGCGCCGCCGACTACATCGTTACCCAGATCTGTTTCGACGCGGATGCCCTTGTGAAGTGGATGGTCATGTTGCGCGAGCAGGGCATCAACCTTCCGATCGTGTTTGGTCTGCCGGGAGTGGTCGATCGGCGCAAGCTGCTTGAGATCTCTTTGCAGGCCGGGGTCGGCGTCTCTCTGCGCTACCTGACGCGGCACGGTCGGCAGGTGGCTGCGCTCCTGCGTGCACGCGAGTACGACCCGACCGACCTGGCACGCTCCATCAGCGAGCGTCTCGCTGAGGCCCACCTGAGTGTTGCCGGGGTACATCTCTTCACGTTCAATCGGGTTGCGGCGACCCAGGAGTGGCTCCGCCGGGTCGCCGCAGAGTAACTGCAGAAGACGGTCGCTTTGGCTATGCTGAGAGCCGCGCCTGACCTACGCTGGGTGCGATCGTGCGTGAGCCAGGCGCGGTCCTGCGTGGCGTTCGCTGACAGAGCTGACTGACGCAGCCTGTGCCGGAAGCGTCTGCCAAGGCCGGGTGTGTCTGCCGAGGCCGGGCGCATCGGCAGCGCCGGGATGTGGATGTGAGGCAGATGTGGCGTAGGGGCAGCGCGTTGGGCGTGCGTCCGAGGTTCGGTGCGGGCGCCGATGGCCCCACTTCAGTGCGCCCTGAGAGAAGGAGGTTGTCCATGGATGTCCTGGAAACGATCGCCGCCCGCTACAGTGTGCGTGCCTATCGCGATGAGCCGGTCGCGGAAGAGATGCTCCAGAAGGTACTCGAAGCCGCGCGTCTGGCGCCGACTGCCGCCAACCGACAGCCGTTCCGCTTGCTCGTGCTCCATACGCGTGGTCGCGAGGCGGAGATCGCCCGCATCTATCAGCGGCCATGGTTCACGCAGGCTCCGCTCGTGCTCGGCATGGTGGCGGTACCAAGCGAGGCGTGGAAGCGCATGGACGGCAAACTTTACGATGAGGTCGACGCGACGATCGCCATGGATCACTTGATCTTGGCGGCTGCCAGCCTCGGATTGGGAACCTGCTGGGTGGCTGCTTTCGATCCCGCGGCGGCGCGCGAGGTGCTCGGTCTACCAAGCGACGTCGAGCCCATCGCGTTTACGCCGTTGGGGTACCCCGCCGATCAGCCGCGGACCAAGTCGCGGCGTCCGTTGACGGACTTGGTCAAGTACGAGCGTTGGTAGGGGGGTTTCCCACCCGGGAAGGCGGGCGCTGGCTGGTGCTCTGCCCAAGGGTAGCGAGGCTTTGCAGTACCGGTGAAGCGGGCGCCGGCCCGGCGCAACCAGAGTCTTGGCGCGGCGGTGCTAAGATGCGCCAGGAAGAGGGCTCCTGAGGCGACGAGCTCAGGCGGCGGAGAAGCGTTCCGGACTGCCCAGGCAATTACCGCGGCGCTGTCGCGGCGTCGCGACGCATGGGGCGAAGGCGCCGACGCTGTCGAGACATTCCGCTCGTCGCTTCAGGCGGCGTTCTCGGTCGCCTCCGGCGGCCTTCGTAGAACATGGACGTGGTAGTGGAAGGAGAGGCCGTGTCGATCACACTGGACGGTCGGTCGTTGACGATCGAGAAGCTCGTGCGCATCGCGCGCGAGGGCGAGAAGGTTGAGCTCGATCCGGCGGCCCTGGAGCGCATCCGCGTGTGCCGCGCCATGCTTGAGGATAAGCTCAAAGCGCGCGAGATCATGTATGGCACGAACACGGGGATCGGCGAGTTCTCCGAGATCGTGCTCGACGACGAGCAGGTCGAGCGTTTTCAGCGCTACCTGGTCTACAACCATTCCGCCGGTATTGGTGAGCCTGCCCCGGAGGAGACGGTCCGGGCAGCCATGGCCGGACGCATCAACGTGCACGCGCGCGGCCATTCGGGTGTGCGGCCGGAGGTCACGCTGACGCTTGTGGAGATGCTCAACCGCGGGGTGACGCCGGTCGTCTGCCAGAAGGGTTCGGTTGGCGCGAGCGGCGACCTGGCCCCCATGGCTCAGATGGCACTTCTGCTGATGGGTGAAGGCGAGGCGTTCTACCAGGGGGAGCGCCTTCCGGGGCGAGTGGCCATGGAGAGAGCCGGCATTCCGCTGCCCGGCTTGCAGGCGCGTGACGGCTTGGCGACGATCAACGGCGCCAACGTGCTCACGGCGATGAGTGCGCTGCTCCTCTACGACGCCGACCGCTGGTTGCGTCAGGCCGAGATCGCCTGCGCGATGAGCTTGGAGGCGTTGCTGGCTAACCTCAAGCCGTACGACGTCCGTCTGCACGAACTGCGTGGCTTCCCCGGGTCCGTGCGCAGTGCGAAAGCGATCATGCAGTGTATTGCCGGCAGCGACCTAGCCACCGGCAAGATCAAGACGAAAGTGCAGGACGCGTACTCGATGCGCTCCTCGCCTCAGGTGATCGGGGCGGCCCACGATGCGCTCGCCTTCGCTCGTTCGCAGGTGGAGATCGAGCTGAACGGTGTCGGCGACAACCCGATCTTTCTCCCCGAGGAGCGCCTGACGCTCACCGGAGCCAATTTCCAGGGCACCCCGGTCTCGTTGCCCATGGAGCTGGTCGGCCAGGCCATTACGATGGTCTGTGTGCTCTCGGAGCGACGTTTGAACCGCCTGGAAAACCCCGCTCTGAGTCAAGGTTTGCCCGACTTCCTCACGCCCGACCCGGGCTTCTATTCAGGCCTGATGCTGAGCCAGTACACGGCCGACACGCTGATCGTCGAGCAACGCATCCTCTCCTCGCCAGCGGCCACCATGTCGATCCCGGCGGCGGCCGATCAGGAAGATTTCGTCTCGATGGGCATGAACACCGCGCTCAAGAACCGTCAGATCCTCGACAATGCCGAAGCGATCTTGGGCATCGAGTTCATGGCCGCCGCGCAAGCGCTTGACTTCCGCGACTTCCAGCCGGGGAAGGGCGTGCAGGTCGCCCGCGAGGTGATTCGCCGCCACGTGGCGCACTTGAACGAGGATCGGCCACTCTACGCCGATCACGATGCGATGAAGGCGCTCGTCCATTCGGGGGAGATCCTGACCGCGGTCGAGGAGGCAGTTGGCTCGCTTGGGTAAGCGTGGCGCAGGGTGGCGTCGCCCAGGGTGGCGTCGGCCCAGGACGAGCTTGACCTAGGGGGAACATGGTCTAGGGTGAGCTTGGTCTGCCGCTCGCGGCCGGCCAGAGGTTGCGAAAGTCTCACGCGCGGGTAGAAGTTATGAAACTTCCAGTAGCGAAAGTGTGAGGCTTATCGTGAGTGATCAGCAACTGAGGCCTGCCGCGAGCGGCGTCCCGCCTGCCGCGAGCGGCGTCTCTTCCGCTCCGGGTGAGGTCTTGTCCGTCGTGCGCGGAGAACAGAACGGTGCTTCGGGGGACGGTGGTGCGCAAGCAGGCCCCGAGGCAGGCGTGCGCCATCTCGGCCAATCGGCGGACGGGGGACCAGCAAATAGTGCCCGTCCATCGGCCATCTTGGCGCAAGATCTCCGCAAGCAGTTCGGTTCGGTCGAGGCGGTGCGGGGCGTCGACCTCGACATCGCCCCGGGTGAGATGTTCGCCTTCTTGGGGCCTAATGGTGCCGGCAAGACGACGACCGTGAACATGCTCTGCACGCTAGTGCGCCCGAGCAGCGGACGTGCTTGGGTGGGTGGTTTTGACGTGGTTGCTCAGCAGGCGGAAGTGCGGCGCCACATCGGTCTCGTCTTTCAGGAATCGACTCTCGACGAGTACTTGACCGCCGAGGAGAACCTGCGCTTTCACGCTGAACTGTACGGACTGCCGCGCGGGCAAGTGGCTGACCGCATGCGCCAGGTGCTCGAGATGGTTGGCCTTTGGGAGAGACGCCGCGACCAGGCGCGCACGTTTTCCGGCGGCATGCGTAGGCGGCTGGAGATCGCTCGCGGCCTTCTGCACTCGCCGCGCGTGCTCTTCCTGGACGAGCCCACAGTTGGCCTTGATCCGCAGACGCGGGCCCACATCTGGGGCTACATTCGCGAATTACGCCGCCGCGAAGCGATCACGATCTTCCTCACGACCCACTACATGGACGAGGCGGAGAACTGCGACCGCATCGCCATCATCGATCAAGGTCAGATCGTCGCCCTCGACACGCCCGCGGCACTGAAGGCCAGCGTCGGTCGGGATCGCGTTGAGATCCGCACTGCCGACGACGATGCCGCGCTGGCGGCCCTCAAAGAACGTTTCGGCCTAGAAGCGACGAAGGCTGAGGACGCCGTGCGCGTCTACGTGGCTGGCGGCGAGGAGTTCGTGCCCAAGCTGTTCGCTGAGCTTGGCGTCGCTATCCACGCCGTCAACGTGGCGCGACCTACCCTGGATGACGTCTTCATGAGCTACACCGGGCGTACCATCCGCGACGCGGAGGCTTCGAGTACTGAGCGCGCTCTGGGCAATCCGTGGCGGCGCAGCGCGCAGGCCCGGACGAGGAGATGACGATGAGCACCCCTTCCCCAACTCAACGCGAGACCGAACCCGTCTTCGCGCCGCCGCGTCCGACGGCGGAGATCGCCGCCGTGCGCGTCGCCGGCGGGTCGCTTTCCGGCGACCTACGCGCCATCAGCGTCGTCTGGCAGCGCGAGCTCATCCGCTTCGCGCGTAACCGCCTGCGTATCGTTACCTCTCTCGCCCAGCCAGTGCTCTTCTTGTTCGTGCTCGGCACTGGGCTGTCAACCCTGACGCGGCGCGATGTCGGCTTCGATTTCCGCACCTTCATGTTCCCAGGCGTGATCGGCATGACGGTGCTTTTCACGGCCGTCTTCTCGGCCGTCTCGATCGTCTGGGACCGCGAGTTCGGGTTCTTGCGGGAGATCCTCATCGCGCCCGTGCGGCGAAGCTCGATCATCTTGGGCAAGGCCCTCGGCGGTGCCACGGTTGCCACCTTGCAGGGCGTCATCATGTTGGCATTGGCCGGTTTCGTGCACGTGCCGTACAACCCGCTGCTCTTGCTCACGCTCGTCGGTGAGATGGCGCTGACCGCTTTCATGATCACGGCTCTGGGGCTCATGCTCGCCAGTCGCATTACCGAGGTGCAGTCGTTCCAAGTCGTGATCCAGTTCTTCGTCATGCCGATGTTCTTCCTCTCGGGAGCCATGTTCCCCCTCTCGGGTTTGCCAGGCTGGCTCACGTGGCTGACGAAGGTCGATCCGTTGAGCTACGCCGTCGACCCTATGCGGCGAGCCGTGTTTGCCCACACACATGCGCCGGCGGTGGTGCAGAGACTCATGAACCCCGGTGTGACCTGGGGCAGTTGGCGCCTGCCGGTATGGTTCGAGCTCGTCTTGCTGATTGCCCTGGCGCTCGCCATGATGGGCGTCGCCGTCTGGCAGTTCGCTCGTTCTGAGTGAGAGTGAGCGATGGATCGCGATGAATCTCCGAACGGAGCGTCGGCGGCGCCCGCCGATCGGCGTACGCGGGGCGGGCGCCCGCGGAATGCCGCTCTGGATGCGCGCATCTTGGCGGCGGCGCTGCGGCTGCTCACGCAAGTGGGCTTCTCCGAGATGACCATGGACGCCGTTGCGGCCGCCGCCGGGGTCGCCAAGCCGGCCATCTATCGGCGGTGGTCAAGCAAGGAGGAGCTTGCCATCGACGCTCTGGCGGCGCACAAGCCGCTGCACGCGATCGCTGAGACCGGGGATACGCGGGCCGACCTCAGGGAGTTCGTGGAGCGCATGCTGCGCCCTCGCCTGGCCACTGAAGCGCGGGTAGCGCGGCGGCTGTTCGATGACGCCGTGAGTCGTCCCGAGCTTCGTCGGCTGCTCTGGGAACGGCACGTACGGCCGCGGCGCGAGGAGTTGCGAGCCTACCTGGAACGCGCCGTTGCCCGCGGCGACGTGCGTCCCGACCTCGATCTCGACATCGCTCCCGACATCATCAGCGGCGCTGTAGTTTCGGTGGCGCGTACGGCCGTGCTCTCGGGCGCTCGGCCTGCCGACGAACATGCTTTGGCCGAGCGCGTCGTGACGTCACTGTGGCAGTGGCTGGCCGCTGAAGTGCCAGGGCTGAGAGCCTAGATCTGAGAGCACAGTCTGCCGCGTGCTGCCCCGCCGCTCTTTCGACTACGCGATGTTCCGCGCCGGTAAAACCGCTCGAACAGGCGTGGTACTTCCTCGGGATCGATGACGTCGCCGGCGTTTGCCACGCGGAGCGTCGCACGGGCGTCGTCGCTCGTCAGCGTCACCGTGATGGCGCTGTCGCTGGGAGCGTAGCGCACGGCGTTGTCGAGCACGTTGTCGACGAGCCGCTCCAGGAGCAAGGCGTCGCCGGCCACCGGGGCCGTCTCGACCTGGGCGGCAAACGCGAGACCTTTGGCGGCGCGCGCGCGGTCGAGGCGTTGCATGCTCCCCTGCACGATTGTCTGCAGATCAACGACCTCGCGCTCCCCGAGTTGCTCGCTCTCGGCCAGGACGAGCAGCTTGTCGATGACGTCCTCGCTGCGCCCGATGGCGTCGCGAATCGTCTCGGCCATGCGGCGCAGTTCGCCTACGTCGGCCTCAGGGTCGGCGAGCGTGACATCGAGCTCGGTGCGCATGATCGCCAAGGGCGTGCGGAGCTCGTGTGAGGCGTTGGCGACGAACTCACGTTGTGCGGCGAAGGCGCTCTCCAGGCGGGCGAGCATCGCGTCGAACGTATCCGCCAGATCGCGCAGCTCGTCGCGCGGGCCCTGCAGGGCGATGCGCTCATGCAACGTCGTCGCCGACAGGCGCCGGGCGACGGTGGCGATCTCGTGGACGGGGCGCAACATGCGTCCGGCGATGATCCAGCCGAGGCCTACTGAGGCTAGGGCGGCGATTGCGAGAGCGAAGAACGAGACCACTGTGAGGCCGTGTAGGAGGTGGGCGACGACCGCATCCTGCACGTGGCGGGTGTAGGCGCCAACCGTCTGCTGGCCACCGCCAGGCGCTGGTATCGTCTGAGTCAGGTACGCGTGGGACAAGCCGAGGCGCTGGGCAATGTGCGTAAGGAACTCGTCGGGGTTACTGATGAGCACCTGGCGCACCAAGACGTAGCTCAAGGCGATCAATAGGCAGCCCAGGGCGAAGAAGACGGCCCCGTAGGAAAGGGTCAGGCGCAGACGGAGGCTTGTCGAGCGCGGCCTCACAAGCGATACCCGGCTCCGACGACCGTCTCGATGAGCGGCGGCTCGCCGAGCTTTTTGCGCAACGTCATCACGGTCACCCGCACGACGTTCGTAAACGGGTCGGCATTTTCGTCCCACACCTTCTCGAGGAGCTCTTCGCCGGAGACAACGGCGCCGTCGGCGGCCAAGAGCGCCTCAAGCACCCCGAACTCCTTGGGTGTCAGCTCCAACGGGCGGCCGGCGCGCGTCGCTCGGCGCTCGGCTGGGTCCAGCTCGAGGTCATAGCGGCGCAAGATAGCCGGGCGCGGTCGCCCGGCGCGGCGGGCCAAGGCCCGCACTCGGGCGACCAGCTCAGCAAAGGCGAAAGGCTTGCCCAGGTAGTCGTCGGCGCCAAGGTTCAGCCCGGTGACCTTGTCGTGCAGGCCGCGCGCCGCCGTCAGCATCAAGATGCGCGTCTCCGACTCCGACTGCGACAGGCGTCGGCAGACCTCGTCGCCATGTATGCCCGGCAGATTGCGGTCGAGAATGACGACGTCGTAGAGGTTGACGAGTGCCTTGTCGAGGCCGCTGAGGCCGTCAGTGGCGATGTCGACAGCCATGCCTTCGCGGCGCAAACCGCGCGCGATAGCGGCGGCCAGAGGTTCCTCATCTTCGATGATCAGCACGCGCATAAGTGTGCCCCTCGTTCCTGTCGTATGGCTGTGTTGCGCTACGGCCACTCCCGCTCCTTGGCCTGCGTGCACTCCTTCGGGGCCCGTGCGTTCCCTCAGGCCGCGTGAGGGCTAGGCAGCCACAACGTCAACTGTATCGCGCGACGTTCACATTGTGCGCAGCTCCGTGTAGGGAGAGTGTAAGGAACACAGTGCGGTGCGGCATAAGGAGAGCTCAGGGCGGCGCGGAGTGAAGAATGCACAGGCGGCGCGCCGGTTGGAGCACCGCTCGCGCATAATCTGGCGCCGTTGCCGCGCTCTCCATCGCATAACGCGGCGCCGTTTGGGGCATCTCCTGGGAAGAAGGTTTCCGGGAGAAGGGAGACGATCGTGCAGACGCGTTCACTGGGTAGCCAGGGGCTGACGGTATCGGCCGAAGGACTGGGGTGCATGGGTATGTCCGAGTTCTATGGAGTGTCGGACGAGAGCGAGGCCATCGCCACCATCCAGCGGGCCCTCGACCTTGGCGTGACGTTCTTCGATACGGCCGACATCTACGGTCCCTTCACGAACGAGCAGCTCGTTGGCCGCGCGCTGGCCGGCCATCGCGACGAGGTCGTTATTGCGACGAAGTTCGGCAACGTGCGCGGTGCCGACGGCAGCTGGCTGGGCGTCAACGGGCGCCCCGAGTACGTTCGCCAGGCGTGCGATGCCTCGTTGCAGCGGCTCGGCGTCGACTACATCGACCTCTACTACCAGCATCGCGTTGACACCTCAACGCCAATTGAGGAGACGGTAGGGGCGATGGCGGAGCTGGTCGCCGCCGGCAAGGTGCGCTTTCTCGGACTGTCGGAGGCGGCGCCGCAAACGATTCGTCGCGCGCATGCGGTGCACCCGATCACGGCGCTGCAGACGGAGTACTCACTGTGGTCACGCGACCCCGAGCTGGAGATCTTGCCGACTGTGCGGGAGCTAGGGATCGGCTTTGTTGCTTACAGCCCACTCGGGCGTGGGTTCTTCACCGGGCGTTTCCGCTCAGCCGAGCAAATCGCCGCCGACGAACGTGACTACCGGCGCACGCACCCACGCTTTCAGGGCGAGAACTTCGCCCGTAACCTGGCGCTCTTGCAGCGCATCGAGGAGATCGCTCGGGAGAAGGGCGTCAAGCCAGCGCAATTAGCGCTCGCTTGGGTGCTCCATCAGGGCCAGGACATCGTGCCGATTCCGGGGACGAAACATCCCCAGTACCTGGAAGAGAACGTCGCTGCGGCCGAGATCGAGCTGAGCGCTGAGGATCTCGAGCGTATCGACGCTGCGGCGCCGCACGGCGCCGCAGCCGGCGAGCGCTACGCCGACATGTCGCGCGTCAACAATTGAGAGTACTGGTGCGGTTGCGTGTCGCCTTGGGTGCGTTCCATCCGGGGAAGGGCTGCCGTTCACCGTTGACCTAGACCGTGGGTGTAGAGTGACAATCAGTCTGGCCGACCGAAGATGCATGAGGGCGCTGGCCGGAGAGAGGAGAGAGCGCTGGCGGGGGTAGGTCGGGCGGCTGCGTGGGTCATGTCGTAAGCGAGGGATGATATGGACGAACATCAAGACGGTAAGCTAGCGATGGAATTGGCGGATCGGTACGGGGCGCACAACTACGCGCCGCTGCCGATCGTGGTGGAGCGCGCGGAAGGCGTCTACATGTACGACGACGCCGGCAAGCGTTACATCGATTTCCTCTCCTGCTACTCAGCGCTCAGCCACGGGCATCGTCACCCGCGCATCCTGGCCGCCATGCAGCGGCAGATGGAGAAGGTGACGCTCACCTCGCGGGCCTTCCACAACGCCGAGATGGGCCCCTTCCTCCAGGAGCTGTGTGCCTACTGCGACATGGAGATGGCGCTGCCCATGAACAGTGGCGCCGAGGCGGTCGAGACGGCGATCAAAGCGGCGCGCAAGTGGGCCTACGTGGTCAAGAAAGTGCCCCGGCACAAGGCCGATATCATCGTCTGTGCCGACAACTTCCATGGCCGCACGGTGACGATCGTGTCCTTCTCGACCGAGCCTCTCTACCGCGACGATTTCGGCCCGTTCACCCCCGGGTTCACGGTGATTCCGTATGGCGACGCGGACGCTCTGGCGGCGGCTATCACTCCGAACACGGCCGCGTTCCTCGTCGAGCCGCTGCAGGGCGAGGCGGGCGTGCGCGTGCCGCCAGCTGGTTTTCTCAAGGCGGCGCGCGAGATCACGGCCGCCAATAACGTGCTCTTGATCGCCGACGAGGTGCAGACCGGCCTCGGCCGCACGGGGCGGCGCTTCTGCTACCAGCACGAGGACGTCAAACCGGACTTGGTCGTCGTCGGCAAGGCGCTCGGCGGCGGGGTCTATCCCGTCAGCGCGGTCGTTGGAGGGACGGACGTGCTCGGGCTCTTCACGCCGGGCGAGCACGGGTCGACGTTTGGCGGCAACCCGTTGGCGTCGGCCGTGGCGCGCGAGTCGCTGCGAGTCCTGGAAGAGGAACACCTGGCCGACCGAGCGGCCGAGTTGGGCGACTTTCTCATGGAGCGTCTCGCGGCGATCAAGAGCCCGTACGTCAAAGAGGTACGCGGCAAGGGCCTGTTGATCGGCGTCGAGCTTTACCCGGAGGCGGGCGGCGCGCGGCGGTTCTGCGAGGCCCTGATGGATGAGGGTCTGCTGTGCAAGGAGACGCACGAGGACGTCATCCGTTTCGCGCCACCGCTGGTGATTACGCGCGAGGAGTTGGAGTTCTCACTCGAGCGCGTGGCGAAGGTACTGGCGGGCTAACGTCCTCGACCGGCTACCGTTGCTGGTCCACTGATGTCAAATACGCGGGCGCCGCGCCTCAGTGCGTCGGCGCGGCGCTCGCGTACGCAGGCGGTCGCTTCAGTTCTCCCCGTGGCTTGGGCGAGGAGCTGGCTCAGGCGAGGAGCTTCTCCGCGAGGCGCTGCGAGAAGACCACTTGGAGCGTCAGGTCACGCATGCTGATACGCTCGTCGACGCCGTGAATGCGCGGCGCGATCGTCAAGCCATCCTCTTCGACGTAGGGGCAAAAGTCGTAGGCGACAACCCCGGGAAAAGCGGCTCGGAGACGTTGCGCGTCGGTGTAGCCGCCACTGATCGTGGCGACGACCTCCGCGCCTGGCACCAGGTCGTGGAGCGTGCTGGCGAGAGCATCGTGCAGCGGAGTATTCGCGGGCGATTCGTTACCCCCAATGGGATCGATGAACTCGAGGTCCCAAGGCGATGGGAGATCCTCGAGGGCTTGTTCGACCTCGCGGCGCACGTCCTCCAGCGTCTGAGAGGGGAGCGTGCGACAGTCGACAATGACCTCGGCGTGCGCCGGAATAACGTTCACGCTGGGCCCGCCGGCGCGCACGATCGTCGGCACGAAGGTGAGGCCGAGTAGCGGCTCGATCATCTCGGCCATGCCCTCGTCGCGAGCGGCGAGATCGCTCAGGGCGGCGCGCGCGCTCTCTGGAGCGAGCAAGCGCGCGCGCAGGCGGCGGTCGCTCACGACCGCTTCGACGAGCGGCCGAGCAGCGTGATTCTGGGGAACGTCGGGTTGGTAGTTGGCAAAGCCGGTGACGACCTGGGCGGCGGCGACGACCGCGTTGTCGTGATGCAGGGGAACGGAGCCGTGACCGGCGCGCCCGTGGACGGTGATACGGAACTGGGCGGTGCCCTTCTCACCGACGTTGGGCAGGTAGAGGCGGCGCTCGCCGAGGCGCAGCATCTCCATGCCGCCCTCGTTGATGACGTAGTCGGCGCGCAGCAGATCAGCATGGTGTTCGAGGAGCCAACGGACGCCGTTGTGGTCGCCGACCTCCTCGTCGGCCGTGGCGGCGTAGAGGAGAGTGCCGCGCAGGCGGTGGCCCTGGCGCGCTAGGCGCGCCAGGGCCACCGCCTGCGCGGCCACCTGGTTCTTCGTATCGATCGCACCCCGACCCCAGACGTAGCCGTCCTGCACGAGGCCAGCGAACGGCGGATGAGTCCAGTCGTGCGCTGCGGCGGGGACGACGTCCAAGTGGCCCATGAGTAGCAGCTTCGGTCCGCTGGCTGTGCCAGGTAACCGGGCGAGGCAGTTCTGTCGCTCGGGCGTCTCCCCGACAAGTGTTGCCGCAATGCCGTTCTCCTGAAAGTACTCTCGCAGGACCACGGCCGCCGCGGTTTCGTTTCCGGGAGGGTTGCTCGTGTCGGCGCGGATGAGGCGAGTGAGGAGATCGACGACCTCCGCCTGAACTTCGCTATACTCCCGCTCGCTAAGCCCCAACGTATCCACCGTCGCCTCCGATCGTGATCGACCTACGCACTATCAAGGTAGTCCCGCGTCGCTGGGGTTTGACTGTGCCGTGCACTGGCAGAGCCCCTGAGCGTGCCGCACGCACGCATCCTATCCGTTTCGCGCGGGCGGTGCGGATGCCCGAGACACGCCGCGGCTTGAGCGTCGGGCGTGCCACGCGAGGCCAGGCGGCGTGGCGCTCGGCTTTCACGTAGCATGGTGGTGAGGTGAGAGAAACACCCAGAGAGAGGGTCACGCTGGCAGGGCAGTGTGCGCTGCATCTGGCGGCAGCGCTGCTGGATGCCGCACGGGTGGGAGTGAAGAGGAGGTGGCGGTTTACGCGGTGGTCGACTCACTCGATATCGACGATCTGAAGTTTGCCGTGCGCGTCAGCTCGCGGCGCCGGACGATTGGAATTACCGTGCATCGCACGGGCGCCCTGACGGTGGCCTTGCCGGTGCGCTGCTCGCTCCGCACGGCTGAGGCGGCCGTGCGCGCCAAGCTGCCGTGGGTGCGGCGCAAGCTGGCTGAGATGGAGCATCTCAGCCAGCTTGCGCCGCCCAAGAAGTATGTCGATGGTGAGCTCTTTCCCTATCTCGGCCGGCGATACCGCTTGTCATTCGTCAGTTCAGGCGACGGGCAACGGACTGCGGCAGTCCGTCACGGCCGCTCTGGGCGACCAGGTGGCGTTCAACTGCGGCGTGGTCGCTTTGAGCTAGAGGTTGAGCTGGCTCACGAGGCGCGTACCCACATGATTGCCTGGTACACGACGCGGGGCCAACGCTGGATCGAGGGACGCCTCGCTCACTACGCGGCGCAGCTTGGGGTTGCTCCGACGGCCGTTCGTGTGCGCGACATGGGACAGCGTTGGGGTTCATGCAGCGCTCGTGGCCGAGTGAGCTTCCACTGGCGGATTCTCGCCTTCCCACCCTCTATTATCGACTACGTCATCGTGCACGAACTTGCGCATCTGCGTGAGCTCAACCACAGTCGGGCGTTCTGGGGGCTCGTGGAGACGGTCCTGCCGGACTACCGCCGGCGAAAGACCTGGCTAGCGAGGGAGGGACACGCTGCGCCGTGAGGAGCCGCGCTGCCTGGGAGCGACGGCCGCCGCATTGCAGCCAGCGCCGCAAAAAGGAGGAGAGGCTGCTCCAAAGTCTTTCCCGAGACACAAGGAAGCAGCCTCACATACTTATTATCGGCTCAAGGCCAAATACCTTTACTTTCCTCTCCATTGTGGCCTGACAATGCTGCGCAAGGCTCTTTCGCCTGCGATAATGAGTGCACTGTGAAGACCACCGATGTGTGCCCGTACTTACACGTCCAGAAGACCGCCCAGCGCCTCCTTGGCGAGCAGCTCAGCCGCACAGACCACTTCGATGTGGAGACGAGTTGGTACTGTACGCATCCGTTCCATGGAATCCCCGTGCAGATTGGCGAGAGCAAGCTCGAGGCGGAGGAACGTTGTGCCAGCTGCACGTTGCGTTCTCGCAGTGAGAACTCTCAAAGTCGCCCACGCGGTCACCGCAAACGGTAGACGGACGTTCCATATTGTTGCGGGCGCAGAAGGCTGATATTAGGACACGAGGGGCGGGGGCAACCTTCTCTCATCGGCTCGCCAGGCTTTGCGTAACTAGGTTCTTGCCCCCGCCCTCTTCTCGTGGCGGACGCCTTGGCGCCTCTCTCCTTCCTCTCCTTTTCAGTTGGCACGAGCGTCGTGCAGCGCTATCGTCGCCCGTTGCGCGGCGAGATGCGCGTCGTCATCGTCGCCCGTCGTTGCGCGGAGAGATGTGCGGCGTCATCGTTGCCCGTCGTTGGGCGGAGTTGTGGAGCGCTACCGTCGCCCGGCGCGCGCCTCTTGCGGGGCATCCGCGCGCGGTCTGCTTGCGGAAGGAATCGGTTCGGTGATCCAGAAATAGGCGCGGGGGCTGCCAGGTACACCAGTGCTCCTTTGGCTCGCTCAACTGGTCTTTCTCACAACCTGGTAGCCCCTCTCCGTAGAAAAGCAGGTCGTTCTACGGTGCAGCGGGCCTGTCTCTCACTGCCTCCCACGCTCACTCTGTGGCCCACGCGCGCAGCCCGACTGCGACGCGACGTAACGCCCGCCAGGCAACGAGACCGCTACGCAGGGCGCGTGCGGGATGGGCAAGCCCGTGCGCGGGCACATCGAGGATGACCCGCACGACCGCGCAGGGTCGCCCAGCGGCTCCTGCGGCAAGCCAAGCCGACTCCATGTCGACCGCCAGAGCGCCCGTATGAGCCAGTTGGTGACGCTCACGACCGTAGACGACGTGGTCGACAGACACGATCGGGCCGACCGAGACACCGGAAACACCTAGGCAGCGCAGGCTGGCGGCAACGGACTGCGAGGGACACACGACGCTTGCCCCCTCAGGACCGCGCACCTCGCTGGCCACGACGACGTCACCCGGTCGCAGAGAGGCCTTAAGGGCTCCAGCGAAGCCGAGCACGGCGACAGCATCGGCGGGGAGCGAGGCGACGCGTTGAGCGGCTGCGCTTGCCTTCGCGGCTCCCAAGCCGGTGCGTAACACCCTTGCCGAGGGCACAACCTTGCGCACAGCCGCCCACTCGACTAAGAGCGGAGTGAGGAGCAAGAGGCGCCGGTGAACCCGACGCGGAGGAATCAGCATCGTCCGGGCGTTGTCCATCCTCAGTACTGCCGTCCGACGAGGAACTCGGCCGCTTGGCGCAGCTCTTCTGCTGGACCGGGCAGCAAAGGTTGGTCAGCCAGGTGAGCGAGCGCCTGCTGAAGTTTGCGTTCCGCGAGATCAAGGGCCCAGGCGCGGCTACCCGAGGCCTCGAGGAGGGCGACGACGCGGGCTAAATCTGTCTCGGTGATGTCCTCCGCACTCGTCAAGATGTCGGTGAGCTCTCGCCGGTACGGCGCTTCGGGGCGGAGCGCGTGCAGGATCGGCAAGCTCTTCTTGCGCTGTCTCACGTCGTTCGCCCTCGGCTTACCGGTGATCTGCGGCTCTCCCCAAATCCCCAGGACGTCGTCGACCGCCTGAAAGGCGGTACCGAGGTCGCGGCCGAAAGCTCGCCACGCGGCAAGTTCCGCGGCATGGTCATGGTGAGCGAAGATGGCTCCTAACGCACCCGCGCAGGCGAAGAGAGCTCCGGTCTTACGGGCGCTCATCGCCAAACCCTCCTCGAGGGTCACATCGAGTCGTGCCTCGAAGTCGAGGTCCTGTGCCTGACCCTCGATCATGGCCGCACTAGCCCGACATAGCTCGGCGGCCGCGACCTGGCTCTCGGGCCGGTCTGCCTCGAGCAGGAGGTTGAGGGCGAGGTTTGAGAGGGCATCGCCAGCGATAATTGCTTGAGCTGTCCCGAACGTCGCCCACACGGTCGGGCGGTGACGGCGTTCGGTATCGCCGTCGATGATGTCGTCGTGGATCAGCGAGAAGTTGTGCAGTAGCTCAAGCGCAACAGCCCCACTGAGGGCGGATTCTGCCGGTTCGCCGTAGGCTTCGGTGACCAGAAGTGTGAGCGCCGGCCGAATACCCTTGCCGCTGTCCCCGTCCACCGGCAGTCCTTCGGCGTTGCACCAGCCGAAGTGGTAGGCAACCGCGCGACCCACCTTTGGCCAGAGGCGGTCAGTGGCGGCGCGCAGCCCGTGGTCGATGAGGTCGCGGTGGCGCAGGAGACACGCCGGGGGCTGGGCAGCGCCAGCGATTCCTCGTGAAGCTTCCTCAGCGCTCATCGCTCTCTCCTCCACGTTGCCTCCCGCACCGTTGCCTGCCTCACCTGCTCTCCCTGCCGGCGAGCTTCCGCCCGACCGCCAGAGTCAGTCGTGTGCCGGCCGGGCGTGTGCGTGGGCGCCGCGCCCGCTCTGGCCACGCCAACGAAGTTGCCGGGCGGCATCTTGCCGCGCGGCGCCCACGCGCTGCGCGGCGCCCACGCACCGCGCAGCGCTTACATGCCGCGCGGCGCTCACGCGTGGTTGTAGAGTAGCGCAGATTCGTCGTTGCTGCCCTTCACGCGTCTCCCTGGCGGCTCACCCTGCGAGGCCATCGCGTCGCGACGGGTTTACAGCGCCGGCCGAGGATGCCATCATAGCCGCTGACCTGCGACCGACAACGTCGCTGGACACGCGAACGATCGATAATCCGAGTGAACGGAGAGGATGTCATGGCACGGCCCGTCGTCGATGAAGAACTTTGTACCGGCTGCGGTACCTGTGAAGCCCTCTGTCCCGAAGTATTTGAAGTGCGCGACGATGGCATCGCCCATGTAATCGATGCCGAAGCCTGTGACGACCTCGATTGCTGCGAAGAGGCCGCCGAGAGCTGTCCTGAAGAGGCGATCCGCCTCGAGGAATGAGGCGGATAGTCAGTCGAACCACTACCGAAGGCACGGCGTTGCTGGCGCGGGCAGCGGCTCGCCCGGCGAGGTGGCTGCATTCAAGCATCTCGTGGAGCTGCCGACAGGGAGGAGTGTATGTCGGCTGACCTCATACACAGGCAACATCAAACGTCCCGGTGCCAGTCAGGCACTGGTGCTGCCGCGCTCGTTGGCGTGCAACTGCAGGCGGCGGTGAGACGATGATCACCTTCGAAAACGTGAGTAAGGTTTACGATGGTGGCGTCGTCGGTCTCCAAAACGTCAGCATGCACATCGGCAAGGGCGAGTTCGCCTTTCTCGTCGGTCCGTCCGGGTCGGGGAAATCGACGCTGATCAGGCTCATCTTGAAGGAGCTTGAGCCGACCGACGGCCGCATCCTTGTCGCCGGGCGCAACCTGAATACCCTGCGACGCAGCAAGATTCCCTTGCTGCGTCGCAACATTGGCTGCGTCTTCCAGGACTTCAAGCTTCTCCCCGACAAGACCGTGTTTGAAAACGTCGCCTACGCGCTCGAGGTGGTCGGTGAACCCCGGCGTTCGATTCGCCGCAAGGTGCCCGAGATCCTCAACTTGGTCGGCCTGGGCGACAAGATGAACAGTTTGCCTTCCGAGATTTCCGGCGGCGAGCAGCAGCGCGTCTCGGTCGCTCGCGCCTTCGTCAACCACCCGCCCCTGCTCCTGGCCGACGAGCCAACGGGCAACATCGATCCGGATACGTCGGTCGGCATCATGCAGCTTCTGCTACGCATCAACCGCACGGGTACCACGATCCTCTGTGCCACGCACGACCGTGAGATGGTCGACCGCATGCGCAAGCGCGTGCTTGCCCTCGACAGCGGTCGACTCGTGCGCGACGAGCGTCGGGGGGTGTACGACAGTGAGGTTTAACTTCTTCCTGAGTGAGGCCCTGAGCTCGTTGCGGCGCAACTGGGTGATGACTGTCGCCGCCGTGCTCACAGTGTTTATCTCGATGGCCATCCTGGGCCTCGTGCTCGTCATTGATCGCAACTTGAACCAGGGCGCGACGAGCTTGAAGAACCGCGTCATGATTGAGGTGTTCCTGAAGGACAGCGCGACGCCTGAGCAGGTCGCTGCCCTGAAGAGCCGTATCGAGTCGATGCCCGAAGTCAAGGGCGCACCCACCTACGTCTCCAAAGACGAAGCCCTGGCGGAGTTCAAGCAGCGCTTGGGTGCTAACGCGGCGAGCATCCTGCAAAACCTGTCGACCAACCCGCTGCCGGCCTCGTTTCGCATCTACGTCAAGAATCCCAACGAGGTCGACCGGGTGGCGGCACGCTTCTTCAACGACCCCATCGTCGACAACACGCCGGGGACGCACGACGGTGTGCGCTACGCCCAGCAGACGGTTCGCCGGATGCTCGGTACGATCGACCTGGTCGAGAAGGGCATGTGGGTGGCCACGATCATCTTCTCCGCGGCGGCCATCTTGCTGATCTCGACCACCGTGCGCCTCTCGATCTTCGCGCGCCGGCGCGAGATCGAGATCATGCGCCTCGTGGGGGCCACCAACTGGTTCATTCGTTGGCCATTCGTGGTGCGCCTTCGCCGTCAGCCAAGGTGCGACAGTGTCGAAGGGCCAGGTCATCGGTTACGTGGGTGCGACGGGTTACGCGACGGGGCCACACCTGCACTTCGAGGTGCGCGTCGACGGCGTGCCGGTCGATCCGATGGGCTACCTCTGAGTGGCCACCTCGCCGCGAGGCAGTATGGCTGGGGCCGAGCTCACGTGCGTCCGCGCTGGCGCACGACGTTGCCGCGCCGCTCGGCGCCAGCTAACATAAGATCTGCGTGCGTGCTTTAAGAACAGCTCTCCTCGTTGCTCTGCTCGTCCTCGCCTTCGTCGGTGCTTACGCCATCGTCGCGCACCTGCAGGGCGACACCGTGCCTGGCCTAAGTGGGGCGGTGAAAGCTGGCCTCTCGCCGCTGCAGCAAGAGGTCATCGGCGATCTGCAGCGCTACTACTATCGGCCGGTCGATCCGCAGTCGTTGGCGCGCGCCGGCGTCAAGGCCGAGCAGAAGAGCATCAACGCGATGCTGAAGACGCTCAACGATCCCTACACGGAATACCTCTCCCCCGACGAGACGCGTCTCTTCACGGAGAACACGAAGGGCACGTACTCCGGCGTTGGCGCCGTCTTGCAGAAGAAAGATGGGCGACTCGAGGTGACCAGCGTGATCCAGGGGTCGCCGGCGGCGGAGGCCAAGATCCGTCCGGGCGATGTCATCGTCAGCGTCGACGGCAAGCCAACGGCCGATGAGGCCATCGACGTCAGTATTTCGCGCATCAAGGGCAAACCGGGTACCACGGTGCACCTGACCATTCGGCGCAAGGGCGTTGCTGGCCTCATCCAGCTCACGCTGACGCGGCGCGAGATCGCCTTTCCGTTGACACGCAGCCGCCTGATCGACGATCACGGGATCAAGGTGGGCTACGTGCAGCTGTACGAGTTCTCGTCGGGGGCGGCCGACAAGGTGCGTCAAGCCGTCGACAGTCTCACGCAGCAGGGGGCGACCTGGTTCATCCTCGACTTACGCTACAACGGTGGCGGGTTGCTGGAGGAAGGCGTTGGCGTGGCCAGCGACTTCCTGAGCGGGGATCGCGTCGTGGTCACGACGTCAGGCTTGCACTCGCCCAAAGAGGTCTTCCGGGCGACGGGGAATCCGGCGACCACGCGGCCGATGGTCGTCCTCGTCAACCACTGGACCGCGAGTGCCTCTGAGATCGTCACGGGGGCGCTGCAGGACTACCATCGCGCCACGGTGATCGGCACGACGACGTACGGCAAGGGCCTCGTGCAGAACGTGCTCTCACTGCCCGGCGGTGCCAGCCTGAAGCTGACCACGGCCGTGTACCTGACACCGAACGGCGCGAACATCAACCACGAGGGCATCCACCCCTCCATCGTGGTGAGTGACAACCCCAAGACCAAGCGCGACGAGGTCTTGCAGCGCGCTTTGCGCTTTATCGCCACTGGGCACTGAGGAGGTCCTCTTGGACTCCTACGATCTGTCGGCCGCAGCGCCGCTGGCTGCCCGAGTAGTGCGCTGGGGAAAGTTCTGGGCTCTCGAACCGCTGTTCGTCGATGAGCGTCAGTACTTGGTTGCCAAGGGCGGCAAACGCCCGCGACGCGACGACATTGTCCTGGCGGTGCCGGCCAAGCACAACCGCATGCGCATCATCGAGGTCTTGGGCGACGCCAACGATCTGCGGGCGATCTTGCGCGCCCTGCTCTACGCCGAGGGCATCGACGAGGCGTTCTCGCCGGCCGTGCTGGCGGAGGCGGCGACCGTCGTCGGCCGCCCGGTGGCGGCCGACGACGGTCGCATCGACCTCCGCCAGCTAGCGACGTTCACCATCGATCCCGAGACGGCGAAGGACTACGACGACGCGATCTCGATCGAGCGCGAGGGCGACGCGTATCGCGTGTACGTCCACATCGCCGACGTCTCCGCCTACGTGGAGTCCGGCGGCGCCCTGGATACTGAGGCGCGCCGCCGTACGGCGAGCGTGTACTTGCCCCTGTTCGCGGTACCGATGTTGCCGGACGAGCTCTCCGCGGGCGTCTGCAGCCTGAAGCCAGGGGAGGACCGGCGCGCCGTCACGGTCGAACTCGTCTTCTCGGCCGAGGGCGAGAAGCGCCACGTCGAGTTTTACCGCTCCCTCATTCGTAGCGATGCGCGGCTCACGTACGGAGCGGTCGACGAATTCTTGGCCCAGGGCGGGGCAGAGTGGCCGCTGGCGGACCTGGCTGACGTGGTAGGTACGCGCCCCGCCGCCAGGTCGCGCGTGGGTTCAGCAATCGCCGAGCGTCTCACGTGGGCACAGGAGCTGGCGGGCAAGCTGCGTCAGCGGCGCTTCGCCCGCGGGGCCCTGCAGATCGGCTCTTTCGAGCCGGAGTATCGCTTCAACGAGCACGGCGAGATCGAGGGCGCCGTGCCTCGCTTGGAGAGCGAGTCGCACAACCTCATCGAGGAGTTCATGTTGGCCGCTAATGCGGCGGTGGCCGACTTCCTCGTGCGGCACCACGACGGCGGCATCTACCGCGTGCACGAACCGCCCGAGGCGCGGAGCGCCGAGGGCCTCCTAGACAAGATGGAGGATCTCGGCGTGCCGACACCGCCGTTCCCCGGCGATGAGTCGGCCAGCGCTCGTCAGATCGCGCAGGCGTTCCGGCGGCTGTCGGAGATGCTGCCACGGGTGACCGCGCGCGAGAAGCGGGGCCGCTTGGCCTTTCCGCAGCTCTTGTTGCGGGCGCTCAAGCAAGCCTACTACGGGCCCAAGAACGTCGGTCACTTCGGCTTGGCCGTGCCGGCGTACCTGCACTTCACCTCGCCGATCCGTCGCTATCCCGACCTAGTGGTCCACCGAGCTCTGCTCGCTAAGCTGGGTCTGGGTGGTGATGAGCTTGGTGAGGCGGAGCTTGACGAGATCGCCGGTGCTTGTTCGGTGCAGGAGCGCCGGATCGCCAAGATCGAGCTCCTGGCCGACGACGTCGCTCTCGCCTTCCTGCTCGAGAAGATTCTCTACCAGCGTGGCTGGGAGGCCACCTTTGAGGGGGAGATCGTGAGCGTCATCGCCAGCGGCCTGTTCGTGCACTTTGGCGGTACGTTCGAGGGGTTTCTGCCGGCTCGCTCTCTGCCGGGCGACTACTTCGCTGAGAATATCCTCGGCACAGCGCTCGTCGGCCAGCGCACGCAGCGCCGTTACCGCCTCGGCGACCCGCTGCGCGTGCAGGTCGTGCGTGTCGACCACGTGACCGGGAAGGTCGAGCTTGCGCTGCCCGGTGCGGCGGCGGTCGCTTGACCGCCGCCGCACCGGGCAGGTAGCGTCAGAACATGGCAAGAGAACAGGGCATCCATGTGGTAGCCAACAACCGAAAGGCCTACCACGACTTCTTCATCGACGAGACCTACGAGGCCGGCTTGGTCCTCATGGGTACCGAGGTGAAGTCATTGCGCGAGGGCCGTGTGCAGCTGCGTGACAGCTACGCTGAGATGAAGGAGGGCGAGCTGTACCTCGTCGGCGTGCACATCAGCCCTTACATGCAGGGCAACATCTGGAATCACGACCCTTTGCGGCGGCGCAAGTTACTGCTCCACCGCAAAGAGCTGAACCGCCTGGCGGGCAAGGTCAAAGAGCGTGGCTACGCGCTCGTGCCGACGAAGATTTACTTCAAGAACGGTTTGGCCAAAGTCGAGATCGGCTTGGCCCGCGGCAAGAAGCAGTACGACAAGCGCGCCGACTTGGCCAAGCGCGATGCGCAGCGCGCGCTCCACTGTAAAGAAGGAGATCCATGCGTCTCGAGGTTGACTGTGAGCGCATCCGTCGTAATGCCGAGGCGGTCGTCGCCATGTGTGCCGCGGGCGGTGTGCAGGTCGTCGGCGTGACCAAGGCGTGTCAGGGGCACCCGGCCGTTGCCGAAGCGATGCTCGCTGGCGGCGTGCGCGTGTTGGGCGAATCGCGCCTGGACAACGTGCGCCGTCTGCGCGCGGCGGGCGTCGCTGCTGACATCATGATGTTGCGCCTGCCCTCGCTGCGCAGCGTCGATGAAGTTGTGCGCTTGACGCAGATCAGCCTGAACTCCGAAGTCGAGACCGTGCGCGCGCTGTCCCGTGCCGCCCGCGCCACGCACGTGACCCACCAAGTCCTGCTCATGGTGGAGACGGGCGACCGCCGCGAGGGCGTCCTGCCTCAGGACGCCCTCGCGGCGGCCCAAGTGATGAGCGCCCTGCCGAACATCGAGTTCCTTGGCGTGGCGACTGTCCTGGGCTGTATCGGGGGCGTGCTGCCGACGCTGGCCTCCCTGGAGAGTTTCGTCGCCCTCGCAGAGGCGATCGAGCAGTCGCTTGGCGCCCGCTTGGCGGTCATCTCAGGGGGCAACACCGCCCACTTAGGCTTTCTCCACCGGGGCGAGCTGCCGGCGCGCATCAACCAGTTGCGCGTCGGGGAGGGCATCCTGCTAGGCGTCGACAGCACGACGTACTGCGAGCTGCCCATCCCGTACCAGGAGACGGTACGCGTGTACGCCGACGTCATCGAGGTGAAGGAAAAGCCTTCGCTGCCCGAGGGGCCGATCGGCATCGACGCGTTCAACCGCGTGCCGCAGTGGGAGGACCGGGGAGTGCGTCGTCGGGCGGTGGTCGAACTAGGGGCGATGGACCTCCAGGCCGATTGCCTGGTGCCGCAGCGGCCGGGGATTACCTTCGTGGGCGTGAGCTCCGATCATCTGGTCCTCGACGTCACCGACGCCGATCCGCCGGTCCGGCTGGGCGAAGAGCTCGCCTTCGGCGTGATCTACCCCGCACTGGCCACGGGGATGGCGAGCGCCTGCGCGACGCAGGTCGTGCACCCAGCGGCGCGAGACTGATGCACGTTGCCCGCTAAAGCTCGGAGGGTGAGCAACGTGCTACAATCGGCATCCGTGCCCTCGTAGCTCAGGGGATAAGAGCGCGCGCCTCCGGAGCGCGAGGTCGAAGGTTCGAATCCTTCCGGGGGCACCATCAGCCTCGAAATACTGGCTGTGTGTGGTTCCGGTACATGCTTTCCACTGTGGCTCCGGCACGTGCGTTCCACCCGGGACGC
>Ga0078972_1003085_pt1 | contig 51417 bp, 49 predicted proteins | sample YelNatPaOPGAMG01_FD_67568 | JGI IMG/M metagenome (GOLD analysis project Ga0078972, IMG submission 67568) | Hot spring thermophilic microbial communities from Obsidian Pool, Yellowstone National Park, USA - OP-RAMG-01 (SPADES assembly) (version 2) | ecosystem: Environmental > Aquatic > Thermal...
AATTTTCTGCTATTTTATAAATCTGTGTGTCAATTTTTGCAAAACAGCACTTTCTTGAAAAAACATCCTTTAAGCATTCCTCTTTAAACTCTTTAACTGGATAACCAAGAATCTGAACATTAAAAGAATAGTGGTTTTCGCAGGTTTCTATAACAAAAAACCATATATCTCCCAGCTTATCCCCAACATAAAAAATTTCTGCAATCTTAACTATCCCATCTCTCCAAAGCCGAGTTCTTCTTGATGCTCTGAGGCTGGATGAAAAAATATAAACAGGGAAACAACAAAATGTTAATTGCCAGTAGTCAGCATTTTCCATATATAATATTATATATACAAAGTAATTTTACTTATATGGATTACATTGCTGCCATAAGTGGGTCTATAATTGGTGCTATTATTTTTATATTAAGAGATATACAAAAAACAAAAAAGAGAAAAAATTTTATATCTGCTTATGCTGCCCCAAATTTTTCTAAAAACAAAAGGAAAGCAATTATAAAATTTTCCACAGAATAAATGTTCCTGAAAATTTCGTTTGCCCTTAGAAAAAGGTGGAGAAATATCCCTCCACCTTATACTGAAAAAGTTTACTTTGTTTCTTCAGCTGGTTTTTCAGCCTTCTTCCTAGCTTTCTTAGCAGCTTTCTTAGCTTTGACTGCTACTTTCTTTACGCTCTTTGCTGTAAGTTTGCCGTCTTCCTCAGTGTATTTTGCTACGACCTTATCACCAACCTTAAGGTCTTTAATCTGCTCATCTGTTACACTGATTATGAGTTCCTGCTTTTTGCTTTTTACTGTGATGCTTTTGCCAGTTGTGTCAATAGCTGTAAGCTTACCAGTAATTGTCTTTACTTTTTCCTTAGCTGGCTTAGCTAGTTCTGCCTTCTTTGTAGTATCAGCTGGTTTTGCAGCAGGCTGCTCAGCAAAGGCTACTGTTACTGTGAGAGCGAATACCAATGCCATTACTAATGCTAAAATTTTCTTCATCCTCCTTTTTCCCCTCCCTTTTTTCGTCATAAAAAATGGTTTTCAGTTTTTGGCTAAAATATATTTAAGCAAATCATATACCATTTTAGTTTTTATTAATTTACAGGATGTTATGATGTAGCATTGATAAATTTTTTGTCATTTCACGAACTTATCCGTCATTTTACATAACTATAGCCAGAAAGCTCAAATGCTTTAGCATTGAGTTTAAGATAATTGATAGCCATTGCTTTGGACTAACTTTAACTAACTCCCTTAATTAGTTTAAAAAAAACTTTTCATAAAAATCAGTTTGTTATAATATTTTAAAAAATATAAAAAAGGAGATTTTTATGAGAGAAATTTCCATGTCTAACTATCTCAATGACAGCATCAAACAACATCAAAATAGCCTCAAAAAATGCGCAAGAATAGGTATAATTATTATTTTAATTGCTATTCTTTCTATTCCTATATATCAATATGTTTCTTTTTTAATTTTTGTTTACCTGATTTCTCTTGCTGTTATAGGTTTTAAGATTAACAACCATTGCTCAGCTATTAATATTTCCCGTGCAGGATTAAAAGGAGAAACGGCCTTAAAACAGACACTAAGTTCTCTTTCTGATGACTTTGTTGCTTTTTATAATGTTCCGATAAATAATTCAGGGGATATAGATTGCATTTTAATAGGGCATAAGGGAGTTTTTGCCATTGAAATTAAAAACCATAAAGGCACAGTTATTTATTCAGAAAACGGATGGAAACAAATTAAAACAGGGCAAGGTGGTAGTCAATATCAAGGGCATTTAACAAATCCAGGCAAACAACTGTTAACCAATATGCATAAGTTTAAAACACTTCTTATTGAAAATGGCATTAATGTTTGGATTCAACCAGTTCTTGTTTTTACAAATCCCGAGACAAATATTGTTCTTGAAAAAGACCCTACACCTATTATTGTTTGCAAAGTAGAAGATATATTGAGTGTTATAAACAATTCAGACAAAACTATTCAGCAAAAATTAATTAATAGAATTTGTGATTTATTGCAAAATTCTGTTAAAACAGAATTCACAAAATCATAAACCACTTTAGCGTTTCGGTGCAAGGGAGTTTTCAATATTTATTTTTATACTCCATATTAATCTCCATATTAATTTTTTAATTTTTATAATTTAATATTTATATGGTAGTTACAATTTACAAAAAAAAGGAGTAAAATATGGTGCCTTATCAGTTAGAAACAGGATATTTTAAATGGAAAGTAACTTATATCCATCGTGACTCTGAAGAGTCTTTTGAAATCTGGGCTGACAATAAAGACGACGCAATAGAAAAAGCAATTCTGGAACTTGCAAAAATAGACAAATTAACTGATTGCACAATACAAAGTATTCAAAAAGTAGATAGATTTGAGGATGCTTTGTGATTGATAAAAAACTTTTAGATAATTTGCAACAAACTGAAGATACTTTAATAGAAATTAGAAATTTTCTTATATCATTAAAAAGCCAGTGTGATTTTTTATATCTTATAAGTGAAAATATTTGTGAACTACCTTTCACTGAAGTAAAAGGCTTCCTGCTTCAACGAAGGATGGCTTTTTAGGTATCCATTGCTGGATACGGTCATCCACCAGAGCCCTCTCCACAGGCGTTAGTTCGGGGCGTTCCACCCCTACTTGGATTATCCCCTCAAGTAATACCATATCTGCTGCATGTTCATCTCTATCGTAAAATCTACCACATTTAGGGCATATCCATACCCTGTCGCTTAGTTTTAATGCATTGTTCTTATAACCACAAAAACAAAGCTTACTTGAGGGGTAATTTCTGTTTATTTTGACAAACTCTCTCCCATACCATCTTGCTTTGTATTCAAGCATCCTCAGGAACTTCCCCCATGATACATCGGATATAGATTGTGCAAGATATTTGTTTTTAATCATGCCTTTTATATTTAAATCCTCCACCACTATGATTTGGTTTTCATCTATAATGGCTTTGGATAGTTTATGTAAAAAGTCTAATCTTTGATTTTTAACTGTTTTATGCAACTTGGCAACTTTCTTTGCATGCTTGATAAAGTTATTTGATTTTAAAGTTTTGTCATCCTTCGCTCTTGGATGTTGCTTTCTTGAAAGTTGTCTGTAAAGTCTTTTTAACTTTTTAATGCTTTTCTTTAAGTATTTAGGATTAGCAATTTTATTATGTTTAATATTTTTTTCTAATAAATCCATTTGGGATGTAGTTATATAATTTGTAATCCCAAGGTCTATCCCTATAGCCTTGTTAGTGTTAGGTAATTTTTCAATTTTTCTTATACAAGAGAAAACAGCATAAAACTCTCCAGAAGGCTCTTTTACAATAGTGACACTTTTAGGTGTTTCATTTATATTGATATGCATTCTTACCTTAAGTGGAGTTTTTAGCTTTGGGATATAAAGTTTACCAAACTTATTGTTAATATATTCCAATCGCCAGCCTTGTGGGATATGGATACTGCCACCGTTTTTCTTTTTCTTAAAAACAGGTTTATTTGATTCTCCCTTGAAATACTTTTTGTAAGCATTATCTAATGCCCACACTGTTTCTTGTAATGCTTGAGATGGGCATTCTTTTAAAAAGGGATATATTTTTTTAAATTCAGGAATAAGTTTTTTGTAATCGTAAATATTCCATGTAAATTCATAATTTTTATAGTTTTCTTCCGAAAGATAAAGCATTTTGTTATAAATAAACCTTACACAGCCAATTGATTTGTTAAGAAATTCCCGTTGTGTTTTGTCAACATAAATGCGAAATTTGTAAGCATATTCGTGATAACCAATAGCTTGCAAATTCTGTCTTTGGGTTTTTCTTTTTTCTATGGATTCTTTGCTTAATCCGTTTACTTTAGCCATTAATTTGCTCTTCTATATATTTTTTTATTGCTTTTTCGGATATTGAGCCAACAGTTTCAATATAATAGCTTGGGTTCCATAAATATGCCTTTTTTAAAATAAATAATTAAAAATTCCCATTTTCAAATGCTTCTACTACCTCAGGATTAAACATTGTCCCCTGATTTTTCTTTATAAACTCTATTGCCTCATCAATGCTATATGCATCTTTATAACTTCTTTTACTTGTAATTGCATCAAATACATCTACAACTTTTACGATATCGCTAAGCAAAGTTCCTTTACATTTTTCAGGATAACCTGTTCCGTCAAAGTTTTTGTGATGGCACAGTATAACGTGGTTTATTTCGTCTGGCATTTCAAAAAAAGCTTTAAAAATTTTAACTCCAGTTATTACATGACTTTTCATTATTTCAAACTCTTTTTCGTCTAACATTCCTGGCTTATGTAAAATGCCAAAAGGAACAAAAATTTTTCCTATGTCATGCAAAATGCCTGCCATCATTAAATCTTTGCATGTTTCATAGTTAATTCCTATTTTTATCCCTATTTTAAATGAAATTTCTCCTACTTTAAGGGCATGTGTGGGATTATATCCATTAAAAAACTCTACATTTTGTGCTTGCTTTATTAAAAAATTTTTAGGAAAATTTTCAAATTTTTCTTTGTGAATATTTTCAAATAATGACTGTATTATCCACTGTTTAATTGTATCTTTTGAAAGATTGTCATAAGGTTTCACTATTATAAATAGTCCTTTACGAATAACATGAATAAGATCATCTGTAACCTTTGCTACAGAACAAAAAATGTTACAGGAGAATTTTTTGATATATTTAATATATGGATTAATTTCAAAACAATCTATAAAAATCGTATTTACACTTTCATTTTTGAATTCCAGTAGTTTTTTGGGCTGAGTTAGAAATACAATTTTTTTATCTTTAAATAAGTCTTTAACTGCATGAACTAAATTTTCAGATTTAAAATTTTCTTCTTGGATAAATAAAATCACTATATTCCTCCTCCTTTTAATATAAAAATTGCAATTCCTGCTACTAACATCGTGAAAACGTATTCTCCTGGAGAGCCTGTTTTAAATATTTTGAAACCAAATTCTTTTTTATTAGGATTAAGCAACGGAACTTTGCCACAGAAAGCATCTTGTATAATATGCAAAAGTGCACCAATCATAAAGAATTTTGCTATAAAAAATAAAACCATTTGTAATTGTCCTTCTTTACTTAATTGAAATAAATTGCCGTAAGTAACCGTAATTTTTGCAAAGTGTGAAAACAGTAGAATTCCAGCAAAATATATTACCCACCAGTGAGAAAGTTTGCGATGATTTTTGGTGCCGTTGTCTCCATAAAGCCATATTTCAATTAAGTCAGGAAAAATACTTCCAATGGTAGCAGCAATTGTAGATATAAAATTATGTGTAGCAGTAAAAATTACTGCAGCAGTGATTATTTTGTGGTTGTGCCATTTCACATAAAAATATTAAAAAGGAATGATAAATTTTAAAGGTGGGTTAAAAATTTTTATTCTGGGAGTTTATTGTTTAAAGATTTTATTAATTTTTCTTCTTCTTTGGTTAGTTTAATGTTTCTCAGTTTATATAGAAAAGAAACATATTGTTGTTCTGTCAAAATTTTGTTTTCGTCAATATTATGCTGTTGCAAGATATTCTTCGCAATATTATTTATTGCTGTTATCTGAAAAGCCCATACATCATCCCAGTAAAAAACTACAAAGAATGGGATATTACATAAAGTTTCTATCCCAATATGGTTAAGCAAAAACACAAAAACTGTTGAACTCAAAGAAGGCCTCAAAAATAGTTTCTATCCCAATATGGTTAAGTAAAAACGATTGTGGAATAGTTATAAACGATGATAGAGTATTCTTTAGTTTTTATCCCAATATGGTTAAGTAAAAACTTATAACTAATGCTTCTTTTTGCACTTTGAAAATTAAAACAGTTTATCTATCTGTATTTTTACTTTGTTTTGCTTCGCAATGAATATCATTTTGAAAACCAATAAACCACTGATTTACCTTTTCTTTATCGCCAGGGAAAATCTTTTGTGCGATTGTATTTGTATCTGACAGAATTTGACATGTAGTTTGTTTAACAGTTCCATCTTTAATTGTTCTATACACTGTCCATGCCCCGATAAAACATAAGATAGCCAGCAGGCAGGCAATAAAAACACCACCCATTTGATTCCGCAAATATTGCATAGTAAATAATATTAAAAAATACATGCTGAATCATCTTTTGATTAAAAAACTTTAAAAAGTTTTTTTGTGATAAAATAAAAAAAATGTTAAAAAAATTTTATAAAGAGAAAGAAGAGAAAATAACTGATAAAAAATCGCTTTCTATAATAGCTGATGGTCTCGCAGGTTCTACATTTAATTTACTTAAAAAAATTAAAACTGAAGATGAACTGAAAATTGAATTCGAAAAACTTTTAGAACCTATACGTAAAGAACTTTCTGTCAATTCTGAAACTCATTATAGTCATACTATTATTAAGGGGCGTCCAGATGCAGTCCACGGGCAAGTTATTATTGAATACAAGGCTCCAAGGTCATTTTCTTCAAGACGGAAAATAAAATATGCTTATAACCAATTAATAAATTACTTATCCGAAGAATCGAAAAATATTGATTTAAATAAATTAGCAGGGATAGGATTTGATGGAGAAAAAATATTTTTTGTAAAATATCGTGAAGGTGAATGGATAAAAGAACCAAAAGAAGATGCATATTTATTTAATCAAGAAACAGCTAAAACTTTCTTAATTTACCTAAGGTCATTATATCGTTTGCCATTGACAGCTGAAAATTTAACTCAAAAATTTGGCCCAGAGGGTGAAATAGCCAAAAATGCAATTTCAGCCTTTACTGATGCTTTAAAAAATTGGAAGAATAAACGCATTGAAACATTTTTTAATGAATGGAAAAGATTGTTTGGAATTGTGTATGGGGAACAATTTAATGGAAATAAAAAGAGCGAAGAATTTGATACTTTATTAAAAAAATATTATCCTGTTAGTTCTGAAATAAATTTCCATGAATTATTGTTTTCTATTCACACTTATTTTGCATTCTTAATGAAACTTATAGCAATTGAAATTCTCATATTACGAGAAACTTTTTTAAAATCTTCTTTTGCGTCTTATCTTACTTATCTTTCAGATGATAAATTAAAACAACAACTCGAAGACATTGAAAATGGAGGAATATACACAAAAAAAGGAATTAATAATTTTTTAGAAGGAGATTTTTTTGCCTGGTACCTCGATGCATTCAATTATCCAGCTTTACCGGAAATGATTAAAGAAATTTCCCGAACATTATCAGAGTTTGAACCAGCGACCACAACTTTAAATCCTGATTCAACTCGTGACCTTCTTAAAAAGCTTTATCAGTATTTAGTTCCAAAAGAAGTTCGTCATCGTCTCGGTGAGTATTATACACCTGATTGGTTAGCAGAATTATTATTAAATGAAGTCGAATATGATGGAAATAATTTTAAAAGATTTTTAGATCCAGCTTGCGGTTCAGGAACATTTTTAGTTTTAGCAATTCAAAGAGCTATAAAATGGGGGAAAAAGAATGGCTATTCGGATTTTGAAATAGCAAAGAGTATAAAAGCTAATATCTGGGGATTTGATTTAAATCCTTTAGCAGTTATTGCTGCACGTACTAATTATCTTTTCGCCTTAGGAAATTTTGTGAATGAAATTTTAGATAGAGGAGGGACAATAGAAATTCCAATTTATCTTTGCGATTCTGTTTTGACTCCGACAAGAACAACAGGAAATCTTTTCGGTGAATTTTTGGAAGTTTCAACTTCAGTTGGAAAATTTCAAATTCCTGCAGATTGGGTAAAAGAAAGCTTTACTTTAAGCCGTGCTGCTCCACTTGTCGAAGAAATGGTAAAAAACCAATATTTGGTAGATGAAGCAATGGCAAGATTTAAAAATAAAGGACTGGTTTTCCCTTATAATCAGGAAATTGTTAAAAATTTTTATAGTCAAATTTTACAACTTGAGAAAGAAAATAAAAATGGTATTTGGGCAAGATTTCTGAAAAACGCTTTCGCACCAATGATTGCTGGCAAATTTGATTTTGTAGTTGGTAATCCACCGTGGATTAGATGGGATTATCTTTCTCAGGAATACCGCAATGCCACACTTCAACTTTGGAAAGATTACGGTTTGTTTTCCCTAAGAGGTTTTCAAACCCGTCTTGGCGGGGGTAAAAAAGATTTCTCAATGCTATTTGTTTATGCATCTTCCGATTACTATTTAGAAGATGGAGCGAAATTAGGATTTTTGATAACTCAAGAAGTTTTTAAATCTAAAGGAGCTGGTGAAGGATTTAGAAGGTTCCAGCTGGGGAAAGGTAAATATCTTAAAGTATTAAAAGCTCATGATTTGGTTTCTATTCAACCATTTGAGGAAGCAGCCAATAAAACTGCTGCAATAATTCTTGAAAAAGGAAAAAAAACAGAATATCCAGTCCCTTATATTGTTTGGATTAAGAAAAAAAGCACTGGCAAAATTTCAACTGACAAATTATTAGACGAGGTTTTACCATTTTTACAAATGAAGCAATATTTTGCAAAACCAATAGATTTGAGATTTGGTGCGTGGCAAACACAACCAATAAGGGCTGAGAAATTAGCAAATATAAAGGGTAAAAACTATTATAAAGCAATTTTGGGAGCTAATCCGAATCCATATGGTGTGTTTTGGCTTGAAATAAAAGAAGTTTTATCTGATGGTAGTATAATCATCAGAAATCTTGCTCAAAAAGGGAAACAAAAAATTCCAATTTTCGATAGAGAAAGAATCGAATCTGGTTTAGTATACCCTGCAATTAGAGGAAGAGATATTCAAAGATGGGGAATACAATCTAAAATTTATATGTTAGTAGTTCAAGATCCTAAAACTCGAAAAGGCTACCCTGAAGAATTCCTCAAAAATAAATATCCTCGTACTTACGGGTATTTGACTAAATTTAAAAAAATTCTTTTAGGGCGTCCTTTGTACAAAAAATATCACGAACAAGCCAAAGCTCCATTTTATAGTCAATTCAATATTTCAGAAGAAACCTTTGGGAAGTATAAAGTGGTTTGGAAAGCAATGTCTAATGATATTGTTGCTGGAGTAATTTCTCAAGTAAAAACTGATATGCGTTTTAAAATAGCAATTCCTTTACATACAACATCATTTTTCGCCACTGACAACAACTCCGAAGCCCATTATCTTTGCGCTATTATCAATTCAAAACCAGTACGTGATTTTATTAAGTCATTTTCTTCTGCTGGTCGTGGCTTTGGTACACCTTCAGTAATGGAACATGTTGGCATTCCAAAATTTGACCCCAAAAATCCACTTCACCAAAAACTCGCTAAGATTTCCCAAAAATGCCATCAACTCAAAACCAAAGGCAAAGAAAAAAAGCTCGAAAAATTGGAAAAAGAAAACGATAAGTTAGTAAAAAAATTATTTGGAATAAATTCATAAAATTGCTAAATTTGATCAAAATCTTTTTTAAGAAGATAATCCCTATCTTCAATAAAGGCATTTCTTTTTGCATTCTGCACCATATTTTCTATGTCTCTACCTGAATATCCTTCTGTTAGTTTTGCAAGAATATTAATATTTACCCCCTGAATTTTAATTCCTTTCAATTTTTTCATAAAAAGCTCTTTTCTTTCTTCAAATCCGGGAAGCGCAAAATGAACTTTTAAGCTAAATCTACTTAATACCGCAGGGTCAAGCATCTCAGGATGATTTGTTGATATAATCACTGCATACTGCCCCATTGCTGTTTCATTAAATCCCTGAAGTTCACTTAAAAACTGATTAACTACGCTTAATGTGTATTCATGTTTTACATTCTGTCTTGACATAAACAAACTTTCTGCTTCATCTATAAAAAGTATTCTTGCAGAACCACTTCTTAGCCATTCAAACAATTCTCTTATCTTTCTTTCTGTTTCTCCTATAATTCCCTGTTTTAATTCTCCAGAAGACACTACTTTAAAGTCTGCATTAACCTGTGATGCAAGCACTTTTGCTGCAAATGTTTTACCTGTTCCAGGAGGTCCGTAAAACATTACATTAAGGGCTTTGCTTAATCCTAACTGTCTTGCCTTTTCAAAATCCCTGAACATTTTTTCAATTGCATAAAGCTGTTTTTTAACTTCTGCTGGTGCAATAAAATCATCCCAGGTATACAGGTTTTCCATTACTGGTTTTTGTTTTCCTTTTTCAGCCTCTATTACATTTAAAATATCCTGCTCAGTAAGCATTTGCCCTGTTTTCATTATTGATGCCATGTTTATCAGGTTTTTAATATCTCTTCCTGACATTCCCTCAGTTAAGTCTGCAAGCCTTGCAAGGTTAAATTCTCCTTCTATTTTAATTTTCTTAAGCATTACTTCAAAAAGCCTTTCTCTTGAATGTTTATTAGGTTTTGGAATAAAAACATGCTTTGATAGTCGGCTTTTTATAGCATCATCTATGTTTTCAATATAGTTTGTTGCCATAATTGTAAATACAGGTTCAAAGTCTTCTTCAAATCCTTCTATCTCCTGTAAAATCTGGTTTACAAGCCCTATATGTCTTGTATCATGAGAGTTTCTTTTTGTAAATATTGCATCAGCTTCATCTATAAATACAATGCTTGGTGCAGAACTTCTTGCCTGAAAGTAAATTTCTGCAATTTTGTTTTCCTCTATACCTCTATACGGATTAACAAGCTGGTTAATTTTTATATGATAAAATGCACAGTCAGTATTAGATGCAATGGCTTTTGCAATAAGAGTTTTGCCACATCCCGGAGGGCCATAAAGTATTGCTCCTTTTGGTGGATCAAGTAAAGTATCTTTAAATGTTTTGTAATCGCCAAGTATTTTTGTTACATTAAGAAGTTCATTTTTTGTGTCTTCATTTACTATAACTTCATCCCAGCTAACTGTTGGAACATTAGTACGAAGAAATTTTCTTACTTCTCTGTCAATTTCAATTATTCCTTCTGGTGTAAAAATACCTTTTGATGCTGCATATTCAAAAGTTGCTTTTATTTCAGCAGTTGATCTGCCTTCAAAGTATTCAGCAAGCTGGTTTATATAAGGATTTTCAACTGGTATAGTTTCATTTAATTGAGTAATTTCCCTTTTTTTCTTTTTGCTTTTAATAATTTTAACCAGAAGCAATGTTGTTGAAAACCAGAATAATATAAATGTAAAAATACCTAAAGGAGTTTTTTCAAATTTTTCAATGAAATTTGATAATGGTACCAGTTTGTAAATAGCACTCCATAAATTGAACGGTACAGTTTTCTCAGGTGAAAAAACATTGTTAACATAAATACAAGATTCATAAATAAACATAATTCCAATTGAAAACATAAACAAAAGAACTGGAACAATTGTATCTGTATTAACAAATTCTTTTGCATTATTAATAAATTCTTTTACATTAATTGTTTTTTGAACCTTAATTTTTTTCTCTTCTGGAATATGTATAAAATCTTTACCTATTACTGGAATAATTTCTTTTAAATCTTTTCTGCTGGGTTTATTTATTTTTATATGAAAATCAAATCTTCCTTTTCTTATAACTGCTTTGTCAAGTTTGTCATAAAAGTTGGTATTGGCAATAACAATAACTTTTGTACCTGATTTTCTCAATTCATCCATATAAGTTAAAAAAGCAGTGGTAACTTTTTGATCTTCTGTATGTCCCCCGTTAAGATCATTTCTACGCATAAGTATTCCATCTGCTTCATCAAAAAACAATATACAGGGTGCATTACTCATTGCTTGTTTAAATATTTTCGCTACATTTTCTACACTTTCATTTATCCACTTTGATTTAATTTCGTCAATATGAACTTTAATAAAACCAATATTAAATTCTTCTGCTAACTTTTCTGCAAGAAAGCTTTTACCACATCCTGGAGGTCCATAAAAAAGTATTCCGTTGGGTTTACTGATAGCTCTGTCAGATAAAATGGTTTCCACTATGTGTTTTAACTGTTTTTTTATGTCTTCATATCCAGCAATACAAAAAAGCCCTCTTTTCCACTCTGAATATTCATAATGGTCATAGCTATATTTTCCCCAGAGATAAATAACAAAAAATGATACTAAAATTGCTGATATAGCAAAAGATGTTACTATAATGTCTGATATAAAAATTTGTTTAGGAGAAAAATTTTGTGATATATTGTTAAAGAAATTATATAAAAAGGTAAATGCTTTAAATGAAATTCCCAAAGATATTATTAGTGAAATTACCAGTGTTATTAAAAAATATCCTGAGGGAAGACGTTTTTTAAAATCTTTAGACAATGCAATAACCATGAAAGGGCTCATTATCATAGCCATTATTACTAAATAAAAAATTATATTAGGTATAAACATGCCAGTTAATTTAACAAGCGTATTTATTACTGAAAGTGTGTTACTCATAGTTTAATTATAGCAAATTGTATTTTGGGTAGGACGAAAATTATTGACGGGAATTAAAATTGTACGAAGTTAATTTTGTTGCTATTCTTTAGCACCACTTCCACTACTTCCACCACCTCTCACATTTCTAATTATTGATCTTCCTGCAGCAATAAGTGGTGTAGCAGCTGCTGCTGCAGATGGTAAATGAAGAGATAAGCCAACACCTCGCCATGTTACAAGCCCCGTTAAAGCAGAGTAAAATGCAAAAGACATACCTAACATAAATAAAGCATCAGTTAGTGGAGATGGTTGCCCTAAAATAAATAAAATTATTGATCCAAGCCCTCCATCAACATTATCCCAGTACTTTGCCATTAAAATTGAAGATAAAATATAAGTACCATTAGCCCACATCCATGCTCCTGCACTAGCAGCAAGCATATCAAATCTCCCAAGAAAAGCATAATAAAGCACTCCTATTGCAATACCAATAGCAGCAAGGGTTTTAATAAGTATGCCAATGTGATAAATGTAATAATCAAAAAACCATAATGCTGTAACTCCAGTAAGAGCTATAAAAAGTCTGGGTAAAGTAAGTAATAGAGATTGAATTCCATATGAGGTTGTAAAAGTTTTATATACGGCCTTAATAATATCACCAAAACCTGGCTTAATAGGTTCAGGATTTTTCTCCGCATATTCTACAGCATGACTAACAACATCTGAATCAGAACGACTGGAAATTGCAGCTTTCATTTCTGATGCACGTTCTGTTAAAGATTTTCCATTTATTGGTTGATTTACTGGAACATTCATATTTTTTGCAGAATCTATATATTTATTAATTCCATCTTGATAAGCTTTTTTAAATCTTGCAGCAACTTCCTGATATAATTGCGCACAATCTTCTTTCGAAGTTACAAGAATATTATCTGTCGTACTTTTAACTTCATCGATATTAGATATACCTGCCTGTTGCCAGTCTTCAACCGTCATCTTATTCATAGGTTTAACTGGATTTCCATTTCTTTTTTGAGTTTCCACATAATTTTTATAACAAAATGATAAACCATCTTTGCCTGCTTCATGCCAGACAGATTTAGAAGCGTAGTTACTGGCATAATTGTCCATCACCATAAGCATTATTCCCTGTCCTGCAGAATAAGGAGGATGTCCAAGTTTAATTACCATTGAGTTTGTTAAATTATCAAGACTATCAATTAATAAAATTGGCAAACTTTTACCAATCCCTGGTAAGGGCATAACTATTAGAAGAAATCCCATTATGTAGGCAAAAAAATCACGCCACGGGCTTGAAAAGTTAAATCCAAATTTAAAAATTGTAAGCAGTAACATTAATAAAAATCCAGCTTTTAAGAGTGATTGATATATTGAACTGCTAACAAACTGATTAAAATAATCATTAACCATTTTTGCATGTTGAGAGCTGCCTTCTATAGGCAAAGAAAAGCTTTGTTCAAAAATGGCAAAAACATTAGCGGGTATTAATAAGATACCTATAATTATCAAGTATATATATTTTTTATACATTATTGTGAAACCGGTGCAATAGGTTTTAAAATTAAAGAATCTGTATCGTGATATTGTACATCTGGAACTTTTTCAGGTGGTTGATAATTCATGACTGTTTTCATCATTGGAACCAGAAAATCTTTCTGCAAAGTTAACCTTTTATACATTAAGTCATATTTATCTTTTAAAGCATTAATTTGTTCTACTAAAACTTTTCTTACCCCTTCATCCTGATTCTGGTTCTTTGCAACTTCAAGAGCTTTTATTGCATCTTCAATTTTCATAGTTAATGCATACATGCCTGCTACAGTTGCATATTGTTCGTAAAAATCTTTTCTCTCTACTGGATTCATAAGAGAAATTTTACTCATAATACCTGCTGTTAAAGGCATACCTGGAATACTAATAAGCCTGATTTCATTTTCAGAGGGCATTCTTTTATCGGTTACATATTTTTCAACTACATCAGTTATTGCATCTTTATACTTTTGTATATATTCACTAAGCATGGCATCTTCACCATAGATTGGTGCCTGTGATTGTTTAACGCCAACACTATATCCTATAGTAAAATCTCCAAGTAATTTTGAAATTGCTTCTGCAATTTGTGGTTGATCTGCAAATATTGTTTTTATTTGTTTGTTTAATGTATATTTACCCTCCGATTTTTCAGAAGTCCCGGGGATTTGTATTGGTAAAATTTCAACCTGTTGTTCACATTCAGCAAGATATTGTTGATATTCTGAGGGATCATTACTCTGAGCTTTTTCCATTGCACATTCTTTAACTTTTTTCCTTCTCATTGAAGTGCCGATATCTGCTGCTAATTTCTCATATTCCTGACAACTTGTAACATTCATCTGTGCACTATAATTTGCCATATTCCTTATGAATTTAGTTATGTCACAAAGTGTTTGACTTGCATAACATAAAAGTGTGTAAGGTACTGCTGATACTGCATTTAAAACATTTTGTGTTAATCCTTGCAAGGTTTTTTCTGCATTGAAAAAACTTTGAAAGTTTGCTTTTAAATTTCCCAGTATAGAACAACTATTTTTATTAGTATCAGTCCCTGTCTGCACCTCAAAAACTTTTTGTGTACCTGACTGATTTTTACTCAAAACAGGGCTATTTACTCCAAATTCATAAGTTATTTGAGATCTTTCCCTTGTATTGCTGGAAGAAGTATATATATCGAGTAAATCTGCATAAACAGTATTTGTTAATATCAGTGTAATAACTAATACAGACCAAATTTTTTTAATTTTTTTTGTTTTTTTATCCTTTTTCAATTTCAACTTTTAGCCTCCTCTTCAATATAAACTGCTGTTCCATAAACACTTAATCCTACAACAGTTCCTTTACCACTTGGAGAGAATGGAAATGGAGCTATTCTAAATCCCGTAATTGCATTAGCACCTATTGATTCAGCTCTTTCAACCATTTTTTGAATTGCTCTTTTCTCGGCGTCCTTTATGGAATCTTCATAAGAACGGATATTTCCTCCAATATAATCTTTTATTCTTGCAACCCAGTCTTTCAGGAATACAATACCACTTACAGCTTCACCTGTAACAAGACCAAGATATTTTTTAATTTCAAAACCTTCTATTTTTTCTGTGCTGGTTACTATCATTTTTTATAATATTAAAATCAAAAACAAGAAAAAATTATGGAGAAAGTTCAATTATAGTAGGAACACTTTTTACATTTAATTTTTGAAGTAATTCTTTAGAACAGGGTTGCATTTGCGGGATAAGTTTATCACAATCTATACAACACCCCCATGCTCCTTTTTTAAATTCTTCAGATACCCATTCTAAGTCTTCTTTAGAAAAAGCAATAAATTTATTAAATGGCAAATATTGACTGCCCTCTGATTTTAACTTTTGTATTTGTAACTTTCCGTGAGGAATACTGGTATAAAAAACTTCTTTAAGTCTCTTTTGAATTTGTTTTATTTGTTCATTATCAATTGATGGCTCTTCAAATTTTACTTCAGGTATTATTGTTTTACAATGTCTCCCCTCAATTCCTTTTTCAATGCTTTGATGACTACTCTTAAACTCTCTGTATGCATACTCAAGATCAACAAGTCCTGCTATTTTATATGATTTAACACCATCAGTAAACATAAAATATGGAACTTCTTTTGGAATTTCTTCCTCTCCTTCAAATTTTATGGATGACAATTTTTCAGCAAATTTTGTCAAATCAATACTATTTTTAACTGGAACCATATAATAGTGAACCTCAACTTCTTTGTATTTTTCTTTAAAAGAATTAACTGAGTTTAAAGTATCCATAATAATCTCACATGGACCAACCCATACATGAAGCTGAATAGAGGACTGACTATATTGACTGCACTGATTATAACATGAATTAGTTATTGTTTGATTTTGTGATGACTTATTAAACAAATCTTTACTGGTTTTTATTTCTGTTTTGTGTTGTGAAGACAAAATATCCTTTTTTGCTTTCTGAAGTAAATCTGCATCAGATACACCAGAAAACAAAAATGCAAAAATTATAAATAAAACAATTATTCTGAAACTGCACATCCTTTTGCAGGACATTTACAACAACATACTTTTTCCCATATTACCCATATATACCCATCTATTCCTGGTAGAGGAGTAGTAAGATTATCCCAGTAAAGTTGCGGAGTTCCTGCCGGGAAACAATTAACAGGTTTTGCAAACATTGGATAACCAAGCTGTAATCTTATATCAGTACCTAAAAATTTTGGTAATAACACAATTCTCCCTACAGGGTTGGATACTACTCTGGTTGTTCTCCATGCTGCAATAGCACTGGCAACTGCAGGAGAATCAACTGTAGAAAATCCAACTCTGGGATATGTTACTCCCCATGTTCCCATACAGACATCAGATGTAAGATTTTGAATTGGAGTAATAACCTGACTCAGAGGGCATAATTGAAGTATGCCTGCAATACTACCACCCCAGAATTCTGGCATTATATAATCAACTAATCCAGTTCTCCAGTTAACTGCATCTATTTCTGAAACATAATTAAGTTCAGTGCTAAAAGCTTCTTTCCAGTAACATAGTCTTTTTGTAGGATTTTTAGATTTTAAATACTGTCCTGTGGGAACAACAAACATATGGGACTCAAAAAACTGTAAGTGTTCCTGTTTGCCTATTCCTTCTGTTCCTCCACTTTGTTGTAGCCCTAATGCAGTCAGAAGTAGTTGTACCATTTCATTAAAAGGACTTACCAGAAAAGTAAAACTTTTTCTTGGCGTTTCAACAAAAGCTCTTGGAACATAATGACAGACTCTATCACCTGGAATGCATATTAATTTACTACAACACTGACAACTAAAAGGATAACATTCATATTTTAAACATTGTTTAGTGTCAAGAATTTTAGGTAATGTAAATGTATTGAATACAATAGATTCTGCTATATTTGCATTAAAGTGTATAAAAATAACAAATATTAGAAAAAACTTGACTATTTTTTTAAACATTCTGGAACAGGTGAAACATTTTTTTAATTTTTCTTTGTTATTTAGATCCAATATCAGGAACCATAGAATAAAATTTTCCTTTTTCATCAAAAAACATAGGAGTTCCCATAACACCAGCCTGAAGTCCCTCGTTAAAGTCTTCCTGTATCATTTTAACTGCAAGTTTGTCTGCTTCTTCTTTGTTTATTCCTTTCTGTTTCTGTAACCACTCACCAAGTTCAGCTTTTGCAGGCTCTATTCTCTCTGGAGGTACCATAAATTTAACAATAATCTTATATTCTCCATGATAATTAGCAAGTTCACTCATCGCTCTTTTACAATGAGGGCATTCAGGGGAATAAAACATAAACATTGTATGTTTACCCTGAGAATTAATTACCATCCTATCTTGTTGTGAAAATTTGGAAACATCAACATTTTCGAATTTAGGCATCATATCTTCTTGTGATAAAACTGGAATAACAGCTCCTTTTTTTGTAAAAACTCTCCCAAAAACAATATTGCCATCCGTAGATACAAATATTATAAATGGTTGTTTTGCATTGCCCATTTTAATGTGATAAAGGTAAGCATACCAATTAGAATCATTCGTCTTAACTTGTTTTACAAAAGTAACATCATTATTACTTAATTCTTTAACCTTTTGTTTAACTTCTTCAGGAGAAAGAAAATGAACTTTTTTTGTAACTCCCCATGATGAAGCAGCAAAAACTAACATTAAGGCAATAAATGATAACAGAATTTTTTTAAACATTAAATCCTCCTATTTTTTATTGTTGTGTGTATAGACATTTCTTAATAATTTTGATAATAATTCCAATAGCCTGCTACACTAATACAATTATTGCAAAACCACTGATAATAACAATCATCAGTAATAAATCTAGGGCCATAAACAGCACTTGTTGCCCACCCTCCGCCACAAGCATTTAAACTTGAACTAAATATTTTTACTGGCGAATTATAATATCCATCCCACCTGCAACCGCTATTGCTCCCTCTCAAACATGACTTTGCTAATGAACCATTATAATAAACAAACATTGAATCAGTATCGCAACAAAAACCAGGAGGCCCGCAATGATCTTCCAAATCTCCACCACATTCTTCCCATATCATCATAGTCTTAGCATACATTGTAGTATAATTACAACAATACCAACCATTCTCCTTGAGGCTAACTCCTGCTGGGCAAGAGTAACAACAAACAGAGTCCCATCCGCATGGGCAACAAAGGCTTGTATGACCAGAATCCCAATCAGAATAAGGAGCACAACTCCATCCTTCATAACTACAACTTTCACCTTGGTAAGGAATATCTTTATATGTATCAAACCTTACGCATTGCCCACTTTTATTAAAAATTCTCCATCTGATTATATTATTCCCCAGGTCAGAAACCATAAAACGAAATGGGCAACTATCTCCGTAAAAACCTGTATAAGGAGCGCAAAAACTCCATGTTACAGATGGTGCATTTACAGAAAGTGGTGCCTGTGCGCATTGTGTTCCTGCGTATATGTATCTTTTACACGAAAGGCCATTTACGGTGTCATTTCTGTAATCGTATATCTGGTTTGTATAAAACGGATCTATTATTTGATACTGAAGAGTACTTGCAGAAGATGATGTCTGAACTGTTTTATTGTAATTTTGTCCAACAGTGGTATATCCGATAGATTGGGCAGTCATAGTATAATTACCATCTGGTTCAATAAAATATCTTTCGTTTGTATACTGAAGAGTATAACCAACTCTGCCTGTGTTTTGATACTGACTGCCACCTAATGGATCATTTGGTCCTGTACAGGGATCTGATACATTCAGTGTTCTTGTATAAGATTCTACAGATACAACTGCTTCGCAATTGCCCTGTGCATCACATTCATAATACGGTTGCACCTGTCTTGCATAATCCAGTATGGCAAATAATGCAGAGTATTGAGTAATTTCAGGTTTAGCAACTTCCTGTATAAAGAGTTTTATTCCACTGTCAGGGTCAATAGTGGTATTTCCACTTTGTGGTACTGGTGGATCGTAACGGCCACCAGTATCTACAACAGTATAAGAAATTGTATTAAAGTTTATATCAAGAACATATTTATAAAGCTTGCCACCATCAGAATACCCCCATTGTTGTGGAATGTTTTCCGTTTGTTTGGTTTTATAAATGTAGTATAAAATTTTAGGCTGAGTTGTAATTACTCTTGCACCCAGATTTCTAAGTTTACCATCAGGATAAATCATTAACGGCAGATAAACTTTTTTAAGAGTATTGCTATCTGACTGATCGTAAAAGGAATAAAACCAGTCAACTTTTGCATAAGTGATTTTGTTGTTTTTAATGTATTGTGCAACACTGTTTGCGTAAGAACTGATAACTGTCATGAGGGTAGTTTCTACAGTAGAAAGGGCCTGTGATGCCGAAGAAAAAGTTGTCTGGTTCAACCCATTTGTACCAAGACTTACTTCTGGAGAAACTTCCTGCGCAAGAAAGTCCTGGCTGAGTTTCCATTTTACTGATGCAGTTGTATTAGCTCCATAAGATTCTATAACGTAAAGAATGCTGGTAATTTCTTTTTGACCAATTGCACTCTCTGATAATGAAAAAGTTACAAACAAAAAAGTTAATAAAATGAAGAAAGATAAAAGTTTTTTCATTTTATTACCTCCCCTTGCATTTTATAACAGGCCCGACATTTTAAGACCTTCGATGTATTTTTCATAAGAAATAATTTCTCCAGTATATGTAGTATCAAACAAATTCTTTATCCCTTGAATTTTGTTCGACCTTATCATGTTTTTTACAGCTTCAGTATTGGTTAATATTTCACACACGAGAATTCTTCCTCCGCCACGTTTTTTAAAAAGCCTCTGATTAATTATTCCAACCAGTGTCCAGCTAAGTCTGTTGTATATTCTTTCATGGTCAGAAGGTGGAAACATATTAACTATTCTTTCTATAGTTTCTACTGCACTGTTTGCATGAACTGAAGTATAAACGCTTAATCCAGCTTCTGCCATAGTAAATACTGCTTCCATTGCATTCATATGACGAACTTCACCAACTACAACTATGTCAGCATCTTCTCTTGCTACATCACTTAAAGCATCATGATAACTTGGAGAATGTGTTCCAACTTCTCTCTGGTATATATTGCTTAATTGATCTTGATGTATGTATTCCACTGGATCTTCAAGAATTACTATTTTGTAAGATCTTGTTTCGTTAATATGTTTAACCATAGATGCCAGTGTAGTGGTTTTCCCTGTATTAGTAAGTCCTGAAATGATGATAATTCCTTTTTTAAGCATCCATTCTTTAATAATAGGTGGAATTTTTAATTCCTCCATACTCTTAGGTTCAATTGGAATCAGTCTAATGCTCATACATATTCCATCTATTGTTTCATAAAGATGTATTCTTGCTCTGGTTTCAGCAGTCTGAATTGATATGTCGTATGAATGCCTCGCAAAAAATTTGTCCCTTATTTCCTTGCTTAAATATTCTTCAATAAATGCCTGTGTATCAGATGAGGATACAATGTAGTCTGATACTTTTGTTATATCTCCGTCTATTCTGAATATAATCGGTTTACCAGGAGAAACATGAATATCAGATGCATTGAGCTCAACTGCTTTACTTAAAACATCAAGAATTGATAAACTGTTTATAATCATAAATTCCCTCCTTAAATTTCTTTATATTCAAAAGGTAATAAACTCTGATTTAAATTATTCTTTGCAATACTTTTCATGTTTGCAAGTTTCTGCGTAATTTCTTTATAATCAATTTTTTTCTTGAGGTATATAACTGCCAGTGATCCACTTAATAGAGGAAACCTGGTGATTTTTCCGTATCTATCCATACCCATTATAAATCCCTGTTTTGCATCTTTTTCTGGATGCATAACAATAATCTGTTTATTGAATTCTTCAATTATGCTTTTTGCATATTCACAAGAAAAATTACCAATTATTACGAAGTCATCACCGCCAATGTGTCCTACAAAACATTCAGGAAAATATTTTTGAAGAAGCGTTGCTGCAAGTTTAATTGCCTCATCCCCCCTTGCAAATCCATACTTATCATTAAAAGGTTTAAAATTGTTAAAGTCAAAGTAAGCAATACAGAAAGGCTCCTGTCTTGTAAGATAATGTTGCTGAATTTGATAATTTCCCGGTAACCCTGTAAGAGGATTTATGAATATTGCCTCTTTGATTTCACAGTTCTTTGTAAATAAAACCAGCTTTTTAAATGAAATTTGCCCTATAATTCCGTTTTTATGTTTTACTATTAGAGGAAATTCTTTCTGTATTGCTTGAGTTATTTTCTCTGTTATTGTATTTTCTTTATCTTCAATGTTAATTACAACAGGGTCTTTAAGTAAAACCTGTGGTAATTCTGTTTCACACACGTGATCTCCGTTACTACACGAAAGTAAAAGCGGTAAAATTTCTTTAAAAGAAATTTGTTTCAACTCTGAATTTACAAAAACAAAGGCATACTCTGCATTTTCATATTCAAGAAAATATTGAAAGATTTCGTATATTTTTAATGGGTAACCAAGAATTTTTATTTTTTGTATTTCTTTTTTTATTTCTTTAATCACAATTGCCCCTTTTTATATTATTTGCCTTTGTAGACATTTACAGAAGATATTTCACTTTGAATTGGTACATAAGTAGGAGGTAGTACCTGTCCAGGCTGTGGACCAGTACCAGGAAATCCTGTAGATGAAGATATTACTCGTGTTGTTTGTACAGACTTACCTTTTTTAAACATTGACTGCCCTACTGAATATTTATCAGGAAGTTTCATTGCAATATTGTAAATTCTTCCCTGTGAATCTTTTACTGTTGCCTGATCATTTTGTATGTTTTGAACCATGAATTCTCCAACGTATTCTCCTTCTGATGCTTTAATCTGAATTCCCCCAAGCAGAAAAATTCCGATTTTTTTACCGTTTATTTGATAAACTCCGAGTAAATCAGGTGGTATCACTGGAACTTTAACTGGTTCAACTCTTTTTTCTGCTATTTCCTGTGTAAGTTTATTTAATTGCACTTTTGTAGAAAACGGAATTAATTTTTTGTCTTCCTGTATTTTTTCAAGCTCGTTTTCAAGCTTTTTTAACTCAACTTGAGATTTAAGTATTGCTATCTGGTTTTCAAGTTCCTGTTTTGTCAAAGTAGTGTTAATAAGTATGTCTTTTGCCGGGATATAAAACTTATTAGATGATGCTACTTCGGTTGTATTTGGGCTTTGCTTGTTAGGCTCATTGCTATTTTGCCCGGGTTGTTTATTGATAATTTCTGTCTGCGATGATTGAGGATTACTTTGTGACTGTGGAGGAATGTTTTGACTCCTGATCGTATTATTAAAAATATCCCTGTTTACCTGGTTTACCTGTGCAGTTTTAGATAATGGCTTATTGTTAGGAGTAACAAAAAAATTAAAGTAAATATACCCTGCCGAAAACCCCAGTGCAGATACAAAAATTACTACTACAATAAATTCAGACTTTTTCTTTTTCTTTTTCTTTATTTTGTAGTTTCCCTCTAAATGTTCTTGTGTTGTTTCTAAATTTTCAACTTTCTTTTTGAATTTTAAAATGTTTAATAACTTACTAACCAAAACACACCTCCCTGACTTAATAGATTCATTAAAATATTAAAATGTTTCACCTGTTCCAGAATGTTTCACCTGTTCCAGAATGTTTCACCTGTTCCAGAATGTTTCACCTGTTCCAGAGTGCATTAATAAACTCCCACAGCAGTTGCTGATATCTGAGTTCCCCATGGTGTAGTTGTGTATACCCTTGCAGTATATGGTGTTTTTAAACCTGTAGTGTCTGGATTTCTCGTTTGTGATGAAGAATTGTCAACTCTTATTTCGTTATTCCACGCATCATATATTAAGTCAGCAGTAAGCCCCCATGCAGATACTGCCCCAACTCCTGTAAGAGTATTATTGCCACCAACACAATTTGAATTTGCAACAAGTGAGTTTTGATCCCAGTATGAGGAAATCTGGCATGATGAATTTCTATTAGCAAATCTGTTTACATATATGTTTTTATCTGAACTAGTTGAGTAAAGAGTATTAAAGTAGTTCTGATATATGTCCCTTACTCGTGATAAAATTTCATTTGTATTATTCCACTTATCGGTTTCTATTTGTTGCCCTGATACCACAAATCCCATATCATCTCCTCTTAACTGTAAAACTCCGCTGTTGGTGTCAAAATTACTTTCTATTTGCGTATTCCACCCTGGAGAAACGAACGCAATTACGTGATAATAAACTTGTCCCTGCGTTAATCTAGGAGTAATGAATATTTGTAGTGTTGACCCCATAGCATCTCTGTCTGGTTTATCCATAGCGATTCCAGCTACGCTTGATAGTGCTTGAAGCGATTGATAATTCTGACTGCTGTTTGCATCTCCTGTTACAAGGCAGTAATTTTGCCCCTGTACTGTAAAACAAAACTGTGCTTGACTACTGGAGTCAACAGTATAGGCATAGTTGTTATACACATAATTAACGGCTTTTTGGAGCTCATTAAGTTTCTTTTTGGTTTCAACTTCTTTCATCCATCTTATCCAGTATTTTGCAGCGCCAAACATCATTACTGAAATTGCCAGAATTATCCCGATAACAACTATAAGTTCTGTTAAAGTAAATCCTTTCTGGTTACAGAACAGTTTTGTCATCAATGTATTTTTCAGCTTCTTCATAACTTATATGCCCTCCTTCTATAAGTTTTCTCAATGATTCTTCAAAAGGGATACTACCTTCTGAGTTAAGCATTAAATTTTTAATTTGTTGAAACTTACCAGCTCTTATTGCCTGGCTGATTGGTCTTGTTACAAAACAAATCTCACAGGCAGGTTTAATTTGTTGACTTTTACCTCTTATAAGTCTTTGAACAATAATTGCTTTTAGTGTTGCACTTAAAGAACTTCTAATATCTGATTTTGCTTCATCTGGAAACATATCTACAAACCTTGTAAGAGTTTGCTCAACAGAGTAAGTGTGAAGCGTGCTTAATACGAGATGTCCAGTTTCTGCTGCCTGCAATGCCACAAGAGCAGTTTCATGATCCCGAATTTCTCCAACCACTATAATATCAGGCCTCTGTCTTACTGCAAAACGAAGTCCCGAAAAGAAACTACCACCTGGCTCTATTTCTCTCTGACATATTACTGATTTTTTTTCAGTAATAATATATTCTATTGGATCTTCAAGCATTATAATTTTTTTTGAATATTTTTCATTAACATAATTTATTAAAGATGCCAGTGTTGTTGATTTTCCTGAACCTGTAGGCCCACATACCAGTACAAAACCATGTTTATTTTCCATAACGTTATATAAATACTTTGGCAGTAATAATTCATCAAGTGTTCTTATCCTGGAAGGTAATACCCTTATAGTAAGATCCCATCCCTGCCATCTTTTATCAAGATTGCAACGAAATCTTTTGCCATTATACGTTATACCAAAATCAAATGGAATATTTTTAATACTTACACATTGACTCCCAAGAAAATACTCTATGTCCTCGTTAGTAACTTTTTTTTCTTCTATGAAGTAAATTTCGTCTTTTCGCCTTATGGCAGGCATACTGCCTGTAGCAAAATAAAAGTCACTTATTTCTTCGTTATCTAAATGTCTTAAAATGCAGGTTTCTATAAACGACCTGTTGCTACTATCCACTTTACATCTCCCCATGGAGTTGTAAACCCCGTTCTGGACGTATACGGTGGAGTTGTCAGGTTAACTTCTGATGAGGAATTATCAAAAATTATATCAGTTCCGTATGCAGTAGTAAAATCTATGTCATTACCTCCAATATAATCTTTCAAAATTCTTGCAGATGAATTAGTTACACACGGAATATCACCTGATGCACCACATGAATTTGAGGCAAAGTAATTTCTATACCCGTGAACATCAGACGATGCTCTTGATTTAAAATAATTTTCCAGCCATACTGCAACTATTTGTGTTTTTTTAACTGAAGAATCAAAAAATTCTTTTTGAATTTCACAGCCATTTACAGTTTTAATAATATCGTATCTACCAGGAGTAACCTCTCCTGTGTCAGGATTTATAGTTGTCTGTACTCCTTCAATGGTTGGTATAGCAATTACGAAAATGTGTCCGTATACTCCGTTATGACAGTTAATTCTTTTACTGCTTAAAATTTTTCCGTTGTAATTCAGATTAAACTGTGGATTAACAATATCCGGATTACTGTCAACTTGAAACGCATTGTTTTTATACCAATAAGCAAGTTCCTCAGCAACTTGTTGCAAATAAAATACCTTATCGTCTTCTTTTTGCTGTAGCAAATCTCCAAGAACGCTACCAGTAACAAATGAAATTATTGCACTTATAAAAAAGAAAATAAAAAGAATTGCATGTGCCATGATAAAAAAATATTAAAATTAAAATTTATGCGAGAGCAGGCTTCCCTGCTCTCACCAAAAAACTAGTATCTTTCATCAAATGGGAAGTAAACATTGACTGGATCGTTAGTAGTGGAATCCAGGCAAATTTTTTGCCCGTACTGTTGCTGAAGAATTTTTGCTACATCCAGAGGCACATTCTGAATTTTCACTGTATAATCTGTACCCCCGGTGTTATTTATGCCTATTTGCCCGGCATCTGCACATGAACCACTACCCCCTGTAGTAGTAACAACCTGGAAATTGTAAATTACTCCACTTACGTTTGAATCCTGAATATTCCCGCTTGCATCCACTCTTTCTGGAATATCCATATATGGACCTTTCCAGTATGGTTGATCTGCTGTAGGCACTTTACTTCTATCCCACAAAGCAGCAAGCACTGTAGGATACTTTCCCACGTCAGCACGGTAAAGAGAAAGCCCTGAAACAATTTTTTCCACGTTTCTTGAAATTGCTGCTGCATTTTTCTTATCAGAAGAACCCAGCAATTTAGGTAATAACAACGCAATTAGCACCAGAATAATTGCAAGGACAACCATTAGTTCAACAAGAGTAAATCCTTTTTGATTTCTTAAAAATAGTTTTTTCATATGTTTCCTCCTTTGTTTTGTTATTTAAGCATATCGTATATTGGCAAAACAGTAATTCCAAAAAATACTATTACAAAAAATCCTATTAATATCAGCATTACATTTTTTGATGCATTCAATAAAATATTAAGTTCTTTATCCAATTTTTCGTATTCCAGTTGAGCAAGCTTTTTAAATGCTTCTTCTATTCTCTGTGTGCTTTCTCCTATCTCTATATACATAACCTCTTCTTTATCCATACCACCAAGTTCCATTGCTTTACTCAAAGATACACCATTCATTATTGCAATGTTTGCTTTTTCAAATACTAATTTAAGGGGTCCCTGACATACACTCTGTAACATTTCAAAAATTTTTTTAAGATTTATTCCTGAAATGTAGAAAACAGAAAATAAAATGTAGGACATAATGTTTTCCTGCCTGACTATTACTCTTTGAACAAGAGGAATTTTGAAAAGTAAGAATCTAAACTTTTTAAACAAAAATATAATTCCAATAATTGCTATTGCAACTGCTAATAAATATAAAACCGTATATTGTTTTAATGCATCCGATAAAAAAATTAACGTTTTTGTTGCTTGAGGAACTTTTTGTTGTGGTATATCTTTTATAATTGCTTTTAGTCTGGGTACATAAAAAAGTAATGCTCCAGTAAACATAGCAAATAATAAAGAAAAATTAAATAAAGGATAAGACAATGCCTTTTTAAGCCCTTGATAAACTTTAAGTTGCGTTTCATACATATTTTTTAATTCTTCAAATACATGTTCTAAATTTCCCTGTTTTTCTCCACTTCTAATTGCAAATACCAGATGTTCTGGCAAAAATATACTCATTCCTTCTGCAATAGAACCTGAGGTAAAAATTTTTTCCTGAAGTTGTTTAATAAATCCGCCTTTATTCTTTTTCTCAAAGGCAATCCCAAGCCTTTTAAGAATATACTTAATATCAAGTCCATCTTTAATGCTATCTGCAAATACGCCAAGCAATAATACAATTTCTTGCATATTAAGCATCATTTACATTTCTCCTCTATTTCCTGCAATGTTGTTATGCCTTGTTCTACTTTTTTAATTCCATTAAGATACATATTCCCATAAATTTTTGTAAGCTGTTCTCTTGCATTGATAACATTTTCCTTTAAAACGAGATCAATGATATGATAAGTTTTTTCTTCAAAAGGAAACATTTCACTTACCATTATTCTTCCTTTATATCCAGACCAGTTACAGGATGGGCATCCCTGTGCAACATATATTGTTCCGTGTTTTTCATGTGAGACAGGTTTTTTACATTTATTGCACAAAGTTCTTACTAATCTTTGTGATATAATTCCTAAAACAGCAGATTCTATTAATCCCCTTGAAATTCCAAGTTCTCTTAATCTCATGATTGCCTTAACAGAGTCATTAGCATGTAATGTAGTAAAAACAAGATGACCTGTGTTTGCCATTTCAAAAGCAATTTCAGCAGTTTCTCTGTCACGAATTTCACCGCAAAACAATATATCAGGGTCGTGTCTGAGAATACTTCTTAATGCAGTTTCAAAAGAAAGTCGAGGGTTAACCTGTATTTGTTTCCATAAAAAATTTCTGTATTCAATTGGGTCTTCTACAGTTATTATACTTTTTTCTATAGCATTAATAGTGGCTATCGTAGAATAAATTGAAGTAGTTTTGCCTGAACCTGTTGGGCCTACGAATATTATCATTCCATACGAACGATTTTTGCAGTTTAATAGAAAATTGAGGGTATTTACATCCATCCCAAGATCGGCCAATGGCATAACTGAAGTTCTTCGGTCAAGAATTCTAATAACGATGGATTCAATTAATTTTTCAGGAGTCCAGTTCGGTATTGCTGAGACTCTAAAGTCTACTCCTGCATATCTTTCGTTTTTAAGAAAAGAACCATCAATTCTTCCGTCCTGTGGAACATGCTTTTCTGCAACATTCATTCCACTTGTTAGCTTTACAATATTGATTAATCTTAAAAGTTCGTAATCATCAATCACCATTACCGTATTCATTGTCCCGTGAACTCTCATTCTTACTCTTCCACCATTTAGTGTTGGTTCTATGTGAATATCACTTGCTTTTTCATAAATGCCTTTTAACAACAGTAATCTTAAAGCTTTTTCTGTATCAACAAGCTGTTTTGAAAGATCTTTGGTAGTAAACTTTAATTCTCCACCAGCAAGATACTTTTTTATTTCTTCTACAGAAATTTTTGTTTTTCTTTCCAGATATTCTCTGTATGTATCATTTGAAATTACAGCAACTTTAACTTTTTTATTGTTTTTTTGAAAATACCGCATAACTCCATCGTAATAATCAATATTGAAAGGATCTGTCATTCCAACTGTAACGTATTCATCATCCATTGAAATTGGAATCATTCTATATTCTTCAATAATTTCTCTGTCACATTCGAAGTCTTCTAATTCTGAAGTAAAAATGTTAAAGTATGCATAGTTATTTTGATCTGCTAATGCTCTTGCAATAATTTCAGGGGGAACAAGGTTCATTTTATCAAGAATAATACCAAGTTTTTCACCTGAAATTTTCTGCTCTTTCAATGCAAGGTCTATATAAACTGGAGGAATGTGATACTTTTTTATTAGAATTTCGCCTAATTTCATTTTTATATCCCCTACCTTCAGGTATGGAATGATTGATAATAAATTCTTCCTTTTACAACTATAGTGTTACTAATTATTTCGTACGACTGGTAGCAAACTGGAAAAAGTTTTTTTATATTGTAAAGATACAGTATTATATTTTTTAAGCTATCATAAGGATTTATCTGCCATCTAAATTCTATGTATTTACCACCTATATCTTCACCTGGATTTATCTCGGACAGAACAAATTCCCTTGATATTTTTTTTAGTAATAATTTGGTATCAGATTCTGAATTTATGTAATATGGAATTTCTGGATAACTTTTTAGTTCTTTTATAGCGTTTTCAAATTCATTCATGGTTTGTTTTGCTTCTGCATACTTTTTTGTTATTTTACTTATTTCATTTAACCTGGGTATTATAAAGTTTGCTGTAATAATCAATACGGCTACAAAACTTATTACTGTCAGGAAAGAGAATTTCTTTTTGAGGTTCAAAATTTTTTGTAATAATTGCCTGTACATTATTACCTCCCTGTGTCAAATTTAATTCAATACTTACTCCTTTTTTTATGGCCATTTCTTTTAACATATAAGCAGTTTCAGGATTATTTACATCTGCTTTAACCTGAATTTGTTTGCCATTCGCAGAAATATTAACTGTGGAGTAGTTAAAATTTTCCATAAAACTGATTTCTTGAAAAACTTTATCCAGGGGAGTATCAATGCATTCAAGATATGCAGGTAACCTTAATTGAATTTCTTTTGAGAGTTCCATTCTAGCATTGCCAGTTTTTTTTATAATTTCTTTATATTGTGAATTTTTATATGAAACCAAAAACTCAGTAAACCCCAGTACTGCTAAAGCAAGCACAATTAAACCGATTGATACAATATTTTGAATAAGTTTATATTTTTCCCTTACTTTTTCTCTGTTTTTTAAAGGTTTTGTTTGTTCAATTCTGATAAATAATTCGTTAAATGGAATGTTAATTCCATATATTTTTACCGGAGTATTTTCAGGAATACCCCATTCTTCATAAGGATAAACAATATCCTGTGGAGAAAAAATGTTTTCAGGAGAAAATCTACTTTTTATTACGCCATTTACCAGTGTAAAAATTAGAATTCTATTTGAAACATATATACCTACAATAACTCCCTCCTGTAGCCCCAGAACCTCAAGAAGGCTTCTTGATTCATTATTTATGATCTCATTTTCAAGAAAATACCCATTCTGTGTTTTGTTATAGTAAAGGTAATTTTCATCATCAACATTTTTAAAAGTAGAGGAATCAGTTAAAACTGCATGAGGTCCACTTATAGATATTTCAGGATAAATTTTACCATCAGGAGTAATCCAGAATCTTTCCCTTTTATAGTTTATATATATCATATCCCTCTGTTATCCCTTAAATTTCTATTTTTTTGACTTTTATTGCAATTACAATTTCTGCATTTTCTGATTCTTTATCCGTATAGCTGAAAAGAGCTCCAAGTATTGGGATTTTGCTTAAAAAAGGAACTCCCTGAGTAGTTTCTGACTTTTTATCTTTTTTTATGCCACCAATTACTATTGTATCTCCATCTTTAACAGTTATAGATTGAAGTGTTTGCTGTATAGAAGAAATAGGGTTAGAAAAACTGTTGTTATCTATATTAAAATTAACAAAACCATCTATTGATGCAAGTATCGGAACAATTTGTAGATCAATTTTCCCATCGTCTCTTATGTGAGCCTTAATGCTAAGCATTGCACCGTCCTGTGCTCTGGATATTGAATAACTTGTGGTAGACTCATTTGTCTGCCCGGTTACTGTTCTCTGAATGCTGCTAATGTATGGGACTGATTTACCAGAATATATAGCAACAGGCTGTAAATTTCTTGCATAAACATAAGGAGAAGAAATTATTTTAACATTACCTTGTTCCTGTAAGGCTTTTAACACTGCTGAAACATCAGATGCGGTTCTTGTAATTGTTATTGCAGGATTTGTAACATTACCGGATAAATTTGTTGATATTGTAAAATTTCTACCCCTTGAAGAATCAGTTAATATTTCTCCTCCAAGTCTTTTGGCTATAATGTTCCAATCAATACCAAGTTGTGTTTCATCTTTAAGCGTTACAATGCTTATTGTTGATTCAACAAGAAGTTGTTTGTCTGCTTCTTTTCTCAAATTTTTTAAATAGTTTTCAATGAGTCTTATGTTTCTTGGAGAATCATAAACAAATAATGTAGCACTTAACCAATCTATAATATAGTGCCCATCAGGAGAGAGAAATTTTTTGATATTGTCTTCAAAAATTTCTCTTCCACTTAACTTATCGTCTGCTTTTTTAATTGAAACTGATGCCTTAAGACTTTGTGAACCAGTATCTGTAGAGGTTCCGCCAATACCAGTATATCCAGTAGTTCCCGAAGATGAACTACTACCCCCAAGCATATCACCACCTAATTCTGCTGTGGTTTGCGGAATATTTATTGCTACTTCCGGGATAGTAAAGGTTTTTGAGATCATTTTTGAAATGGTAATCGTGTTACCTTCTATTTCATACCCATAATTTAAATACTGGGTGATAATGTCAATTGCTTTATCTAAAGGAACATTGTTTACATTAATAACTACGTTTACATTTGGATCTGTTTCAGGTCCAAATACAATGTTATATCCAGTCTGTGAACTAATGTCTATTACTATATCTCCAAGCCTTCTACCAAAAGATGAAATAGAAACCAAAGGATAATTTTTATCTTTTTTATCTAATTCTGCTGTTTTTTGATCAGGAAAAGAAGTTTGTTTTTGCTCTGTTACTACTGTTGTTGAGACATTGTCTTTAAATTGTGGTAATTCTTTTTCTTTTTTTGTATCAGCCTTGATTTGTTCTTTTTTAGGTTCTTCGTTTTTTATATCAATTTTGTTTTCTTCCTTTTTAGGTTCTTCTTTTTTAAGTTCTTCTTTTTTTGCATTAATTTTGATTTCTTCTTTTTTAGGCTCTTCTTTCTTAAACTCTTCTTTCTTTATCTCTTCCTTTTTTATTTCTTTTTCTTCATCAATAATGGTGGTAAGCAATTTATCACTAAGAGAACCTGAGTAACCATTATTTACAAAAACAAAAACAGATAATAACAGAATTACAATAAATTTTCTCACTATTTCCCTCCTGTAGAACTTTTCAATCCTTTAATAACAATTGCGTTATATTCATTAAATATTACATCATCAGATGAAGGAATTCTCTTTTTGATAATTTCATTTTGTCTCTCTGTTACCCAGTAAAAAATTACTTCTCCATTATCATATCTAACTGAAAAAGTATATTTGCCTGCGTCAAAAGGTTCTTTTTCGTATAAGCCATAACAGCCTATTGCTTCTTTTATAAGGAAAGGTTTGTCTTTTATATTGACTATCTGAATTTCTCCATCCTTAATAGGTAATGAGTGTTTATGTAAACAGACAACAACACTATCCCCACCAGAGAGGGATTCAACAGAAACATTCATTGGTATTTGATAAAGCTTTCTAATCTTTTCTTCAGCTATCTGCTTTTTATTAATAAGAGGGTCAGTATCTAAAACATATTCACCGGGTCGAATAATAACATATTCATAATGTTCAGGAATATATATACCTCCTTTTATTGTTGCAGGGACTTTTACTATCTGTACAATTGGTTTTTTCCAATTTAGTGTTGTTTGATCTGTATTAAATTGTTGTTCTAATGGTTTTTGATTAACAAAAGTACTACTACATGAAGTTGAAAGAATGCAAAATAATAGTAATAAAATAAATTTTCTCATAGAATCACTCCTTTTATAGTTTTTACTGGCGTTGATTTATTTCAATTATCCCTAAATTTTCAGTAAACCCTATAAACTCTTTTTGTTTATTATTGTTAAGAATAATTATTGTTAACGGAACTGCACTTATGTTTTTATAAGAAGAATAACTAAAGTGATAAACAGGAATCTTTAAACCTGTAGTTTGTAAAAATTTTGCTAAAGAAACTGCATCTCCACTAACCATGTACCCAACTATTTTCCCGGGAATAAATTTTGTCAGTTTTTTTATTACCTGTGCCTGTTTTAAACAGTGAGGGCATGAAGTACTAAAATAAAAGTTTACTTCTTTTATATCTTTTACGGAAATTTGTTCTTTTTGAGAATCACCTGTAATTTGTTCAACTATTTGCTGTGCTTTTGCAATTTGCTCCATTTTTTTTTGGTTCCATTCTATATATTTTTTTGCATTTTCAGGTGTAGGATTTTGCAGTAAATTAAGAACAACTTTTGGTGGCATTTTACAAGTTATCTGTCCTGTAGCAGGGTCCATCTGAGGATCACACCACAGCTCTACCTGTTCGTCTTCTTTTTGTTTTACTTCTTGCTTTTTTTGTTCTTTCACTTTACACACTCCTTCAAAGTTAAAATGATCCATTTCATCACAAAAATACTGCCCAGCAAATGAATTAAAAGCAAAAAAAACTAAAAGTATTATTGCTGTAATAACCGCCATTGTCTTATTCTCTTTAAATGATCTGCTACTTTTACTGCATAATTTGCCTGTTTCCAGTAAGTTGTTGCGTTGTATCTTCCTATGCCTTTCCATGTCCAATTATGTTCATCAAGATATGCCCTTAAAATTTTTGCTCCTATACATATATTAATTTCAGGATTTAGCAAATCCTTAGGCAAAACATTAAATGTTTTTGCCCATGTTTTATAATTAACTTGCATAAGCCCTATGTCGGTATTTGCTTTGTTGTACTTGTAAATTATCTTTAAGGCTTCCTGTGGAGTCTTTGGTTGAAATCCACCTATGCCATTAATGTTGACTGCATAAGGATTTCCACCACTTTCTTGAAGAATTACAGCTAATAAAATTTCGCCAGAAATCCCACTGCATTTAACCCCTGTTTCAAGGAGTTTTTGCCAGTTGAGTTGTTTATTACTGGTTTGTTCGGTTTGATTACTTTGTGTAAAATTTTGTGAACAATTGCTACAATAGTAATGATTTCCGGGAGATGCTATACATTTAACATTATTAATCATATCAGCAAAAGTTGAATTAACAAAAAATGCTAAAAACACTAAAACTGGAATAATAACAATGCTATTTAACACCATAAGGATATTTCTCTGATGCAATTTTTATTGCCTCCTTTAATGTCATATTTTGTTCTTGCATTAATGAATTTAAATACCTTATGTCCGGTTCAGAAGTGGTCGCAATCCAGTAGCTTTCAGGATCAAGAGTAATACGGCCAACAGCGGTCCACTGTTGCATTTTAAACATTGCTTCGGAGAATTTTTTTGCTTTTTTAATTGTTTTATAAAGTTCTTTTTCTCCATCAGTAAGTTCCAGCATATCAGCATGTTTAAGCACAACATCTGGTTCCTGATAGAGAAGAATTTTATTCGGGCAGTTGTCTTTCATGTTTATTGCCTTTGCAATCAGGGCAAAATCGTCTATTTGCTGAGTGATAAATACAACAGAACAACCAAGTTTTCTAAAAGTTTTTACTGCTTTAATTAAAAAATCAACAGCAGTTTCGTTCTTGAATAAAGACCATGCTTCATCTATGATTAAGTATTTATTGCCCTGAACTTTTTTCATAAACTGTGTAATGTAGTAAATCAAAAGAAAAACTACTACTGTTTGATAATCTTTGTATGCATCTATATCACCAAGTTCAAAAACTGTAAGATGGTGTGTAAGTTGCAACTTAGGCTTTGTAGGGGATTCAATCACTCTTGCATATTGTCCTGCACCGTAAAAAGGATACAGTTTTCGTGCTATAATTTTGCCTATTTCGTCTTTTGTATTCAGTATTTCAATCAAAGACTGAAAATTTCTTCTTGTTCTTTTTGTAAGATCATTAACAGCCTCTGAAATTATTGCATTTTCTTCTCTTGAAATTCTTTCATTTTCTGAACCACCTGTTGCCATAATTGAAATTAGATACACAAGAAATGACCTGTGTTCATCTGAAAAATCTCCCCAAAACGGATCAAGAATATAGTCTGGCTCTCCTTCAAAACTTAAATATTGCCCTCCTGAAAGATAACAAAGTTTTTTATAAGAATTGCCTTTATCTATAACTACTACTGTAGCAGGTTGTCTTAATGCCTGTGATATGAAGTCAACAGTGGTAACAGATTTTCCTGCTCCAGTTGCACCTGTAATAAGACAGTGAGGGGCAGTAATAGCAGTTTCACTATTGAATAAGTCAAGCCATAAAGTTTCTCCCTTACGGTTATAATAACCAATTGGAGCATCTGATTTTACTCCTCTTGAGTTTGTGTAAAATGGAACTACATCTGCAAGAGCACTTGCAGGAACAAATACTGCCCTTCTTACAAACCTTTGTTCGTCTGGAGTCTTAAAATTAAAGCCAAAAGGAAGACATCTTAGAAATAGAAACCCACCAATTAAGTTTTCGTAAATAACATTACCAGCAGTAATAACATTTAAGTAGCTTAAAATTTGATTAACCAAGTATGAATTGTGCTTGTCCGAAGTAATTTCTGCTGGAAAACATACATGAAAACTTGCTTTAAGTAGTTTTTCTCCTGAATACATTGATTCCAGCACTCTGGTGCTTTCCTGTCTGGCTATTTCTTTGTCTATTGCAACATCGCCAATAAGGTTAAATCTATGTATAAAGCTGAGCGTTCTTTTCATTGAAAAATTTCTCTTAAGCAATTCCTGGTTTGGAACCCAGAAGTTAATTGTAAATATAAAAGTGTTCGTAAAATCATACAGTGTAATATCAGAGAGATCGGAAAACAAAATGTTCGGTTTAGTAACTAATCCACTTTCGCTGCCATGAGCAGGCACGTTTAAAAAACTCAATACATTGTATTTAACATTATCCGTATAAAAACCATCTGGAGAAACTTCAACAAATGCATTTCTTAAAAAATATTCTCTTATGTCACCACCTGTGTACTGGGGAGCTGGTGTGCTAAGAGATTTATCAGGATTTAAAATTTTATAAAAGATTTCAATAATTTCTGTGCCTTTTATTCTTCTAAAATGAGATACTGCAACATTCAAAGCAGTTTCTACTGTGGTTCTTACGTTTTTTACTACATTTATTGTTTGTTGCCAGTTTTGTTCATTATAAAGACCCAGTGAGTTAAGTTTGAGTGGATTTATTTGAATTGTTAAAAAAGTCTTAATTGTTCTCGGAAGAAACAGTTTTTGACCCTCTCTTGCAAATCCTGTTTCTTTACACTTATCATGCCACTGTATTTTTCTTTGCATGTATTCTTTAACGTATTTATTTGAAAGATCTCCTGTAAGAAATGTTTCAAAATCGTCTACGCCTGGATATGCAAATAAAATAATCTGGCATGATGTATCTTCAGGTAAGGATTTAAACATTGTGGCAATAGCTTTTGATATGCTTTCAAGTGTTTCCTTGCCTTTACCATCAGTTACTGCACCTCTGCATTCCCATATGAGTCCTATGCTGCCGTTTTTAAGAAGATAAACATCTTCGTCAAATGCAACAGGATAAAATAAATCAATGGCAAAAGGAATTTGTTTTAGCTGTTTTTTCATCTATTGCTTTCACCAGTGGAAGTAGTTTCAGAAACAGATTTAACTGGAATTTTTACGTCTGCAGTTCCAATATCTCTTAGTGAATTAAAGTCTTCAAGATACCACTTTCCATCGTCAACCTTTATGAAAATCCAGTGCCCGGTTACAAGTTCTCCTGTAGGAGTAACATGTGGATATATCCATATTCTTTCAACCTGTGGTGGAAGTAATATTGGTATATAAGGTAAATCATTTGTTTTTAAATCCATTGATTGTGTTATAACTGCAGGTTTATTGTTCCCACCATTTATTGCATTGTTCAAAATTTCTTCAGGATTACTTTTTGGTGCTGTAGTTGCGCATCCTGTAAGACTAATAACGAACAGTATTAACAGTGTAAGGATATATTTTTTCATTCTGCTTTTTACCTCCTTTTATTGTTATTCCTCTGGTTATATATATATATCCTTTAGTTCCTGGTGCAACATCAACACTTGGAATTAATTCCTTTAATTGTGCTTCATAAAACACCTTGGCAGCATCTGCCAGCGCTGATAATCCTTTTAAAGCACCATATCTAAATGCACTACCTATAACATTCATTGTTTTTTCAACTGCTCCTTCTGTTGCTGTAGCTGTTTCCTGCTCATATGCCCTTGACCATCCGCCAGCAAGACCGCTAAAAAAAGCACTTAGACCGCTAGTAGCGAAAAAGGTTCCTTCATGCCTGTTAACTTTGCCAGGCAAACCAAATCGTCCGTTTTGATCAGTTACATATCCTGCTATTTCAGCCTCAAATGTAGTACCATCATTCCATACGCACGCAATTGTTACTGGCTTTATGTCAGCAATTTTTTCTCCAATAATCCCTCTTGCTTTCCCCACAAAAAAACATTCTTTCAATGGAACCATTGATTTATTAGGTCCAACAAAAAATTTGTCAATAACTGCTGAAACAGGCATTTGTTCTCCACCAGAGGGAGCATAAGCCCCTGATGTGAGAGTAAATGATGCAAATGAACCTGCTGGAAGGAAGATATCGGAACTACTCTGTTTTGGTTGTATTTGTTGTACAGGCTGAAATTTTTCTTCTTTTGGAATATCAATCTTTATAATTCTTGGTGGAGCTGGAGGAGCAATGGGCTGTATTACTGGTTCCTGTTTTATCTGTAAGTTTTCTTCTAATTTTGTTTCTTTTTTCTTATTCATTTCTTTGTCATTACCTTTTAGTATTTTTTCAAGTTCTTTAACTGATTCAAGGTTTTCAGGTTTTTCTTTTTTAGGTTGATTTTGCCTGGTTAACTGTTCAATCTGTTTTTTTAGTTCCTCATTTTGTTGTTTAAGTGCAGAAATTTCCCCACGAGTTCTTTCTTCCGGTGTTAATTGCCCCATTTCTGATCTGGGCATAGTTTCTGTTTTGTTTGGCTGTTTGCCTCCACCACCGCTGAAAAAAATAAAATAAATTCCTATAATTGCAAGTGCTACAATAACTAATAATTTTCTATGTGTATCCAGAAAATTTCTTATCTTCTCTATTTTTTCTTTATCAATTGCCATTACTTTACCTCCGTTTTATAAAAAACAAGGTAAAATTTCCCATCTCTCACTGCTCCTGCAATTAATCCTTTTGCTGTAATTTGTGAAATATCAAAGTTATTATATGGAACCTGTCCTGAATATCCCTGCATATATCCTGCATCATAAATTTGTTCTGCAATAAGATTGTCTGTAATTTTAATGCTTTTTTTGCTAACAATTATTCCATCTGGAAGATTTCCTGTAATCATAACTTTAATTAATCCTGCTGGTGTTAACCCTGAAGATTTTATTTTTTCTATTCTTTCTGTCTCATTAGAGTCAGCAATCACAACTTCCACTTTTTTATCCATTATTTCTTCAGGAACACTTACCAGGGTAAGCATTACTGAACGCCCTGAATCTAAAACTATGAATAAATGTCCACTTATAGAATTAAGAGGTTGTAAGTAAATAAGATTGCCTCCGGCATTTTGAATTGATATATCTTCTGCTTTAAAACCAAGAATAACAGATGCTATCTGTGCCCCTGTAAATTTTACCTCTGTCATTTTTTGAATGGAAACCTTTAGTACTATTTCCTGGCCTGTATAGTTGATTGTTTTAGCGAAACTGTTGTCTGGATTACTGAGAACTGCCAGGGACATTACCAGTATTGCCAGTAATGTCACGCAAAATCTGATAGTCATAGTTTATTACCTCCATTCCTAACGGATTTTCTTTTGTTGGTGATTTTTGCTTTAAAAATATTACATATTGAACCTCTTTTTCAGAAGTTTTAAATCCTGACACAAAAGAAACTCTATGTGCTTTTACACTTACACGAAATCCATTATTATTTTTCTCAACTTTGCTTTCTACTGGCGTTGTCTGAACTACTATACCACTACTTTCTACTTCCTGAGCTTCTCTTTTTAAAGTATTAAGATTTTTGCTTTGTAAATCTGTGCTTTCCATAACGAAAGCATTATAAAATTGTTTTTTGACACTTAATGAAGAAAAATTGCCGAGATAGTTAATAAACAGCAGAGCTATTTGTTCTGCATATTCATCGGGAATATATCCGATTTGTGTTTTTCCTACCAGATAAGACGGATTTATATATACAATGTTTCTTTTGGAAAGAGAAAATGCAAAAATTATTATAATAGCAAATTCAATAATTACCATGATGGTTAGCATTTTAATCAAAAATCTCGCTTTTTCCCCATAATCAAGAAATATGTTCATCCTGTGATCTCCTCTGTTAATTGTTTTTTTAAATTCTATATTCTATATTTTGTGTTTTTTAAAAAAAGTCCTGTTGGAATTTTGTTATTTATCAAATGAATTAAATATCCCCTGGGGTGCTTGTCAGTTATTTTTTGAACAACATAACAAACTACCATCATCAGGCCTATTGAGAGTGCCTGGTTAAGCCCTGCAAAGATTGAAAGTATCAGAACTGTTAACCCAACACCCCAGACTTCGGAGTCAAAGAAAAATCTGAACGGTTTATCTATATGTTGAGGTATCCAGGCTATCGTGAGCCTCCAATGCTCTTAAACCAGTTCCACAGGCTATCTCCGAGCCCTCCAGCATACATACCAAGAAGTATTCCAAATAACAAAACTATAGCACCGAACAATCTCTGTCTTGTAAAAAGAAGGCAAAATATTCCTACGAGAAGTGCTCCAAGAAATGCTGCTTTACCAAAACCACCACCTGCCAGATCTTTTAATGCTTTTCCTATTGTTTCTCCCTTCTGGTTTACATCTCCTATATCCTCCGCATGTACTGGTAAACAAAATGTAAATAGAAACAGTACAACTGTTACAACCACCAGGATCTCACGGTAGGTTTTCATAGATTATCTCCCCTCCTTTTTTAGTCTTATTTTTATATAAATATTAAATTCAAAACGGCTTATTAATAATTCTTGACCGTGTAAAAAAATATATACCTGCTGATAAAAATATTGTTATCATAAAAAAAACACTTTCAATGCTCATTTTTAAATAATACTCAACTGGCAATGAAAACACGGTAAATGTAAATACCACAATACCTGTAATTCCTCTATTGGCTATGTTATATTCTGTAACATCAGGAAACATTGTTTTAATATTCTTGCTGATAAAATTTTTCCCTTCAACCCATCCTATAAAAATTCCATAAACTATAATTGGCAAAAATTTTAAATATATAGAAAATTTACAGCAAACATATACGAGCCATCCTTTGAGAAAATCAGGATAAGATGAAAGAATTTTTTTTAATGTATCTATTAGTGCCTGACTCTTAGGGGCAATTGCATAACTATTTTGGATCAGTAAATCCTGTTCTTTTACGGGTAAATCACGAAATAAATAAAGGGAGAGAAAAATTATCACAAAAAAAAGGCTTATCGCTATAATTATGTTATTCTTCATAAATTTCTGGCTCCTCAAAATAACCAGGCATAGCTTTTTGTAAGTAATTTTCTTCGGGATGAGGTAAGAGAGGAATCCTTACTTTATAAATTTTGCCTGTATAAGAAAGAAACCCCTGTCCTTTGGGAAGTTTGAGTATCCATGATGGATCAATAAGATAAGTTTTCTTTTCTGAAATTGATTGCGAATAAGATGATTTAAATACCACATCTTCGTTTCCCCCAAAATTTGGGGTAACAGAATATCCCTGGCTTCCCTGTTCAATTACTACTGTACCTGCTGAATCTGAAAAAATTTGAGCTGTATCCAAATGTGTTGTTCTTAACCAGAGTTTTACATTGACATTGTCGTATATTTGTTGAGCTTTTGATGAAGAACCAAGCTGGGCTTCTATATCAGCACCAGATTGAGTTGCAAGATATACCCTGACATTAGCACCACCACATTTGTTTATGAAATTACCAAAACTTTCATCTACAACTTCTGAAAACTCGTCAATAAATAAGTGAACAGGAGGGTGTTCTTTTTTATAACAGTAAATTGATCCTACAAATGCAGCAAGGTCTCTCATGGTAATTTTTATAACAGACCTTGCAGTATCCTGTAAAAGTGTTGAACCAAAACACATATAAACTACTTTTTTATTTTTTACCACTGTGTCCCATGAAATAACCTGTCTGTCAGGTGGTGCCATATCGTTTAAAATTTCTCCAATTTCGTCTGTAGTAAACTTGCTGAGTGTAGGAGCCAGAGATGCTGACATTTTTTGATAGTGTTCTTTTGGATGCATAGCATTGGTAAGCAATTTTTCTATTTTGTCATTATATACTTCTGGAGTTTTTCTGTATATTGATATATAAGTTCTGGTTAGCAATTCATCATATTCTGCAGAATATTTTTTTTGCATACTGGAGTCAATAATTGATGATACTGTTTCTTCAAGAATATGTCCCATTTGTTTATCTGTAAAACATTTTTCAATACATTTTCTTGCAAGTTCTCCCATTCTATTAAAAGAATAGTCAAGAATCTTTTTTAATGTCGGGCTTTCACCAAGAAAAAACATTGCATCTATAACAGAACTTACTATAAAATGACAGAATTCTTTAAATGTATCAGTAGAACCCTTTGCACTTGGTAAAATCATAGCAATTCTATCAGATATCTCCTGCTGTATTGTAAAATTTTTCAGTGGATTGTAATATGCTGATATATTAGGGTAGGGTAATCCAAAAAATACAAAATCTTTTTCTCTCCCAAAAACTTTACAGGCTTCGTAAACTCTGTTAAGTAGCCCTGAATCTTTTTTAGGATCAAAAACTATTACGGTGTCTCCCCTTTTTATTGCGGTGGTAATAAAAAGATTATATGCAGTAGTTTTACCTACACGGGTTGTTCCAACAAGCATGCAATGACCTACAAGGTTTTCAAAATCTATATAAACCTCTTTTTCATCATTCATGCCTATACCATGAATAAAACTTAATCCCTCTAATTTTTCTTCTGCTGTCCCTTTTTCAAGGGACTCTTTATCCTGCATTAGAGCTGTTAAAACTCTGGTGTGTTCTGGTGTCCATAAAAAACCTTTGCCAATTAGAAATTTATCTGTCGGGATTTCTTCATATTTAATTATGTATGGAACATATCCATAAAGAATTCTAAAAAACTTTTTCTCTGAATCATGTTTTTCGTAATACTTCCATGTGAATACTAATAACAATATGCCTGTCAATATGTTAAACGGCCCTGGTAAAGAATAAAATGAATAAATTGCCATTGCAATAGAGGCAAACATTGCAAAAATATATAAACGTGTTTGTGGTTCTAAAAACTTTTGCCTGATCTCCATGACAAAAAATATTAAAGATAAAAAATAATATTGTTTAAATGTCAGTAGAAACCAAAAATAATATGCAAAAATCCATAGCAATTTCATTAAGTTTTAATTTAAAAAGAGGATTTCTTTTAAAATGCCCATATGAATTTAACGAAATACCCAGAAAAGAAAGATTCTCTTTTTTGTATGAATTAAAATCATGGCAGACATGGAGTTTTTTTAAAGCTAAAAAACTTATTCAATATGCAGACAAAAAAACACAAAAGTTTTTAAGTTTTTATGGAGATAATCTCTGGAATAAAGAAGAAATAAAAAAAATCAGAAAAGCAATAACAATTTTAAAAATTAATTGCGATTTTGCTAAAGATAAAGACTATCAGGGGTTTAGTCAGGCTGATAGATCTCTTGGATGGTCACTGGCAGCAAAAAATAAATGGAATGAGCAGGAACTAACACAGGCAGCATATTTGGCGTATATACACAAAAGACAATGGTTTATTCCAAAGAATAGAAAAAAAAATTGCACATCAAGACATAGTAGTTGTTAACAGCATTTTATCTATCTCTTCATCTGGAGTAAAAACATTTATCTTATAACCTGTCAGCATTCCCGCAAGTTTTACATTTACTCCATTTTTACCTATTACTGCACCTTTTCTGGTTGTTATAATAGTTGCTTGTTTATTGAGAGAGTCAATTTTTATAATTCCATCAAAATTTAAAGCTTTTCTTAAAAATTCTTCAGGGTCTTTAACATATTCCACAAATTCAATTGCTTCTCCATTAAGTTTTTGAGATATAAGGGCTATCTGTTCCTTATGATCTCCCCACTTAATTCTCCCACCACTATTTTTATACAGAATTTTGCATATTATTCCTGGCTCCCTTGCAACTGAAATTACTTTTCCCCTCATAAATGGCAAATAGTTGTATACATATTCCAGTAAAAAGTCAATTTTTTTTCGTGATACATAAAGTTGATATCCCTGTCTTTGTGACATATTTACATCATACAGAAAAACTTCGTACTCTTTCCCGATTTCATAATGTTCACCAGGTGCCCTTTCATCTGACGGCATAATAGCATCAATTCCATATATAGAAAAAATAACAGCCTTTCCACCCCTTTTGATTCTCAATAAATTTCTATGTGGATTAATGCTTGTTATATAGCCAGTTTGTTCAAAAATCATTTTGACAATATCCCACATTTTCCATGTTCCAGTAGGAATTTTAATCTGTTCTTTTCCACCCTCTACATACATTCCGTATTTTATACCAAAATCCCTTAAAGTTCCTTTAAATGGCATTGGAAAAATTTCTACATTCTCCCATACTCTGTCTCCCAGAAAAAATGTTTCACCAATTGCCTGTGCAGTGATTATCTTGCTTTTATACGGACGAAACATGTTATAAATTTTCTCTCGTTCCATTTGCTCCATCCTTGTTTTGATTTTGTTTAAAAAGTGTCTTGGTTTAATGAAAGCAAAAAAAGATTTGAATTTAAACCGTTTTACATTTTCCGGGTCAGTTAAATCAATAAGTTCTGGAGGATTAACATCTAGGTCAACCAGAACTATTTTACCAAGGTCAACATAAACTTCTTCTATTATATTTTTGATGCCTGTAATTACTTCTTCTTCCGTTAGATGATATCCGCAGGAATTAATATATAATTTAACAGAGTCAACAATTTTCCTGAAATATTCGCTACGAGCCTGATGTTCCATTGCCAGATTGTATTTTCTTTATTAACTGGATGCCGAATCAGCCTCAACACTAACTAATTTTTTTTCTTTCTTTTTATTTTCAATTTCTTTTATAAACTTTTTCATATCATGAACCAGCTCTTTAAATTGTTCTTCTATTTCATTGCAACGATTAATAAATTTTGTAGCAGTGGTTGTATCAAATCCTTCTCTTCCCATCCTGTTACGAATATAAACAACACAACCATCGTACTCCTGTAAGAGCCTGATTAAAACTTTAGTCTCAATTGCTCTTCCTGTTACAAATCTTCCTGGCATTTTTGCTCTTTCATTGTTGTTTGATGGTTTTTGATTTTGCATTTTTACCTCCTTTTTTATTTTTTTGATAATACACTTTCAATTAAAAGCTTACTTGCAAAATAATGCCCTATTAAAATAGCATCTGCTACATCATTGCTAACAGGTGTTATTCCATATAACAATGTACAAATTTTTTTTGAATATTCTTTCAAATTTTGTCTCTTTGTAAAGATATTAAATCCAAAACCTTTTAATACTTTTGACTGCCATGTTTTTGGATGAACACGATGAACTATAAGCCCGAAAACATATGCCAGGGCTGTTATTGCAGAAGTCTTTTCAATAATTTTTTTAGCCGAATTAAAATTAGCCGATAGGTACTGGTCTTCTACTACGCAAATAGAGGGTTTATACATTTCAAATAATTCAATAATTGTTCCTACCGCAGAGAAATCTTTAAATTGAAAATTTCCCTGTGCTAAAAGAGTAATGTTACAGTTTACTTCAAAAACTGCATATCCTGTTTTGTTTCCCGGGTCAAATGCTATTAATTTTTCTTTCATTTTAACTTTAGTTAATAATATTAAAAACCAACGGAATTTTACATATATCAGGCCTGGTAATTTCCTTCCATAGAAGATCATTTTTAAACTGTATAACTTTTTGCATAAATGGTTTTGCAGTTGTCTGTATTTCCATCTGCCATACTGCTTTCCAGTTTTCAGCTTTAATATATTTTCTTTCAACCCATTCTTTTAATAAAGAACTGAATTCTAATGTTTTCCCTGCAAATTCTTTTTTTGACTGAACACTTCTAATAGCTTCCTGAATTATATGGATAGACACTGCTGTGTAGAGTTCTAAAACCCAAACTCCAGGCATTAAAGAATTCACGGGATATTTTGCCTCTATAAGACCTTTCCTAATTTCTTCAATAACATTTCCTGCAAAATCAGCAGTAATTGCTTTTTCAACTGATTCTTTTGTACTTGCCATATCTGATTCAACAGTAACAAATTTATATTTTGATGATGAATAGGTTGAAAACATTTCAACAATCTCCACAACATTTTCAGATCCAATGTAATTATAGTCAGATGGGGAAATTATTTTTGAAACAAATAGTGGTGCTATTTTTTTATGAAGTGCATAACTGACTTCTCTGGGGATAATTTTTTTTTCTGGATATTTCTGTGTAAATTCAAATAAGTCTTCACTAAAAGGATTCCATGTTTTTTCTGAAGATTCTACTTTATATTTAACAACTTTCCCTACATCATGGAGTATCCCGCTTAAAAATATACAATATTGTTCTTTTTTTTGTTCTATCTCTAATAAATACTGTTCCAGATGAGGCTGTATATATTGCATAAACTCTTTTAAAACCTCAATATATTCTGAATTTAATTCAGTACCTGTTGAGTTTATTTCTTTATTAGCTGGATTAACCGAGGTTATTTTCCATAACAAAATATTTTCAAGACTGCCAAGTAATCCACTTAAAAAAGCTGAATACTGCTCAATAGGGCGGGCTTTTTTAGTTGCAAGGCTATCAACTGCTCCTGAGCTTTTTGTTTTAATGAAAAGTTTTTCTTCAAAAGCTCTTAGATTTTTAACTGCTGTTTCAAGACTATGTAAATATAATCCAAAAGGTTGTGAGTGATGATGTCCACTACTTGCAGGGATGTCCCATATAAATGAAAGTAACCTTTTTATTGCCTTTACAGCGAGTTTATCTGCTACAGGATCAATAAGAATATCCAGTATTATCTGAATAAATTTGTCTGATTCAACTCTTACTTCCTCAGGTAAATAGTCAAAAACAGACTTCTGGCCTGTTTTATCTTTTTGTGGTGCTTCTTCTTTCCTGGGTTTCTTAAAAATAGAAATCATGGTTGCTGAATAATATTAAACTTTAAAAATAAAAAGACCCCTCTCTGAATTTCCCAGGGTCCAGAGAGGAGTTGCGCAAGATTCCTTTTCGTTCTGCCCGAAAAAGGCTATAAGGTGCTAAAAAAATTTAAAGTTATTCAGTGTATTTTGTCAATATTTTTTTAAGTAATATTTTTTATGCCACTGACGACTCCATTACAACATGCTCTGTATTATCTTTCTCTGGGATTTAATGTAATTCCCGTGTTTGGTTATCATTACATGAAAAATCATAAATTCAAAAGTCCAGTAATTGCGTGGAAAAGGTTTCAAAAAGAAAAAATTAACGAAGAACAGGTAAAATACTGGTGGAGCAAATATGCAAAAGCAGGAATTGGAATTATAACAGGTAAAGTCTCAAATCTTGTAGTTATTGATTTTGATTCCGATGAATCAATCAGGTTCGGCATAGAAAATAATCTTTTTGATACTGTTGTTGTTAGAACAAAAAGAGGTTTTCATGCGTATTTCAAATATCCAGAGAACATTAAAATCCCGACTGTGTTAAATTTTTCAGGAATAAAGCTTGACATAAAATCAGACGGTGGTTATGTTTTAGCTCCTCCAACAATGTATTCTCTTGATGAAAAATATAACTTTGAAAAAGGGAAAGAACCATGGAATATAGCTATTGCACCATTGCCTGAAATAATTTTAAAAGCTTTATCATCTAATAAAACAACTGTTGCCGTAGTTAAAAATAAACTTTCGGAATTTTATAATGGGGTAAGAAGGGGAGAAAGAAATACTACTCTCACAAAACTTGCTGGAAGCTGGCTTAGAGATGGTATATCTTACGAAGAATGCCTTAATATGGCTTTTTTATGGAATCAAAAAAATAACCCTCCCTTAGAAGATAAAGAAATTGAAAAAACTATTAAGAGCATATACAGTAGACACTTAAAAAACAATAAAGATAGTGCAAATACAGCTATGGTTTTTGCAGAAAAAAATTTCTTAAAACTTCCTTTGTTTGTTTATAACAAAGATTTAATTCATAAACCAGGTAAAATTGAAATAATTGAAAAAGAAAAAAGATTCGTGGTTTATGGTTCAATTCAGTATGGATTGCCAGGTCCATTTGATGAAACAGTTTATATGGCATTGTTAAAACTTCTTTCAGAAAAGAAAAAACCAATAGAAAATCCTGTAGTTTTCTCTTTAAATGATATTGTCAAACTGATGAATGTACAATCGTTTGGAAAAATGAGAGGGATGGTAAAAGAATCGTTAAAAAGAATCAGGTTTATAATTGTTGAAACTAAAGGCATTATTTATGATAATCAGCGAAAAATTTATGTTGAAGATAATTTTTCAATTTTTGACAGATTGGTTTTTATCAGAGAAAAACTTCCTGATGGGCAAATAGCAAAAACAAATTATTTGTGGTTAAGCGAAGTTATGATTAATAACATTAACAGCGGATATGTTTTGCCATTGGATTATGAAAAATATGTTGATTTGCCTACAGGAATATCAAAAGGCTTATACAGAGTTTTGTTTCCTTTCGTAAACAGGTTTAAAAAAGCAAATTTCAAAATCAAATACTCTGTAATTCAACAAAGACTTCAGTTGCCATTCAGAACAGCTCATTCTCTTGCGATAAGACAATTAGAAAAAGCTTTTTATCAGCTTATTAACAAAAAAATTATCTCAGGTTATTCTGTTATTCAAGAAAAAGACGATTGTAGCTTTATTGTTCTGCCATAACGTTTTTTTATTTCTCAATATTAATATGTTTTTGTTTTCCAGGGGGTCACCTGCGTGCAAAGTTGGACTAAATTTTTTCTTAAAAATCAATATGTTACAAAAAGTGGCATTTCGAGGGAGGTCACCTGCGTGCAAAGAAAGGTTAAAAATTTCCTTAAAAATCAATGACTTTCAGCAACACTGAATAATACCATGTATTGTATATAACCATGTATAACTATATATACGCATATAGATTTATATACATGGGTTATTTATATATATAAGCTATATATAAAAAATAAGCTATATATTTGTATAACCCCTTTATAGGGTTTATTATAAAAAATAAGCCATATATAAGAAATAGGCTATATTTATGTATAGTCCCATAGATTTTATATAACCCTGGTTTATATATAATGCGTAATTGGTAAAAAAGGAAGAATAATTTTTCAAAACACACGAGTTTTTGTGTTTAATATTTATGTAGTTCCATTAATGTCCTCCTCCTTCTTACCCCCTCCCCCTTCTATGATAAGTAGAAGGGGGTTTTTAAACTGTCAACGGAATCGTAACGGTATAATATGAAAACATAAAATAAAATAGAGCAAAATAGAACACTTTGGTTAAAAAAAAATTAACAGATAAATACTTAAAAAACTATATTTTTCAAGGAGTTATGCTTTATTGGGAGGGTTTAAATATTTAAGCGTCAAGGAAGCGCTCTCCCACTGAGCTACGCGCCTGAAGTTATTGAATTATAAAAGTTTTTAACCTCCTCTGTCAACCCTTCCTCATGGATTGCGAGTTTTATATTTCTCTCATCACAAATCTCAGCGTAGGCAATTCCATCCAATGACAAATTCTTGACTTTTCAGTATAATATGTGTTTTTAATAATTAATTTATGAAAGAAATTCATATAATAAGCACAGGTATATCCCTTCTTACAAATGCTCAAAAACAAGGTTTCTTTCCAGATAAAAAAATTTCTGATGAAGATTACTGGCAGAGTGTTCTTAATTCTTCAAGTGAAATTCTAAGCCTTGCGGATTTTCTTAAATCTGACCCTATGAAAAACTCTGCAGAGATGAATACTTTTTTAAGAGTTGTTCAGGATAAACCAGCATACTCTATTGATGTTTATTTATTTGGAACTAAAACTGCCTCAAATGAGCTTTGCAGGCGAGCAATTGAACAATTCCTTAAAGATTGCGGATATTCAATTTACACTCCTTATGAAGTAAGCGGATATTTTTGGGAAGCAAAGTATTATGAATCTTCATATGCAATAGACAAATTCAAGCTTGGAGTCTCAGAGCTTCTTGACAGATTGATTTATCTTGCAAAGAAAAAACAAAAAGAGGGTTACAAAGTATTTTTCAATCCCACCGGTGGACTTAAGGCTCATGTAATTGTTACAGCATTGGCTGGCATTCTTACAGAATGTGAAATTTATTATATGAATGAAGAATTCCATGAAGTTGTATTTCTTCCGAAGCTTTTTTATATTCCAAAAGGAAGAGAAATTGAAATTTTGAAAAAACTATCAGATAAAAAATTTGTCACAGGCAAAGAAGTTGATGAGTTGGAGAATAATTATATAGAGGAGATTAACAGACTTGAAATTTATGGACTTATAGCAAGAATACCTGAGGAATTTCAGAAAACATTATGGATAACCAGCAAGGGACTTTTGTTTATCACTGACCAAAAATGATTTATCTTTATCAGATTGGCAGACTTGAACCAAATGTTTTAAATCGAAAAAGTTTAAAATTTTTGATTGATGGAAAAGAATTTCAAAATGAGTTGTCCTCCTTTGCATTAAAAGATTTTTTTAAAGAAAATGCAAAGCATTTACCTGAGGCAAAGCCGAATGCATCAAATGTAAAAAGTATTTTAATATACCCTGTAAGTTTGCCTTTAAATAGAAGTCTTATTAAAAACAACATTGAAGCCGATGAATTCCAGAAAGCATTAAAATCCATCATTGAAAATCCTGTTGAGTATATTAAAAATCCAGAAGAATTTTTTAAAATCCATCCCCATACAAATAAATCTGATGATTTCATCGTAATTCACTCAATTGGAGAATTTGAAAAGTATGTTTTTGAAGGTAGTTTTGATGACATTGTTCTTGAGATTTTTATAGACCTCGTTGAGAGATATTTTAAAGAGGGTATGAAAGAACTTTATATTGATATATCAAGTGGACTAAATATTTATGTCTCTGCCTTACTTGAAGCAATAAGGCATTTTTCAATATTTCAGAACCTTGGTTCATGGAAAGAACCCCTTTCAGTTAAACTTGTTTTCAGTGAGCCAATTATTGGTTCCTCAAAGTCAAATTTCAAAATTTTTAAGGATTACGAACTTAAATTTAAGGTTTTCTTTTCCTCTCCAATAACATATGCTGATGTTAACGATTTCGAACTTTCAAGAAAAATAGCAAAACAAGACAGAAAGTTTAAACAGACCATTCAGCAAATGCTCGAAAAATTTGCTTTATCTTACTCTGCCATTAAAAACAACACACCTTTGGTTCTTTATTCATTTAAATTTGATGAAGAAGAGGAGATTAAGGATTTGATTTTGCAAGTTGTGGCAAATCTTAAAGATAAATTTTATTTGGACTGGCAAAAAAGCCCTAATCTTGAAAAGAATGAATATTTAAAACTTTTTCTTGCTCTTTCCTTTTACATGGGGATTATCAGAATTTTAAAAGAAAACTCAGTTAACTATAGTGATTGTGTATGCCTTGATAAAATTAAAGAAAAATTCAGCTCCATATACCAGCAATTTGAACTTAATCTGAATGAGCAACTTCTTAACCATGAAATTTCAAATTTAACTCGTCATGATAAAGAAACAGGAGAAACAATAATTGATAAAGCAAAAGAAGAATGGCAAAGTCTTTCAGAATTTATAAAAGGTGAAGGAGATTTTCAACCAAGAAATTTCATTGCCCATGCAGGATTTGAAAGAACAGTTACAGAAGTTAAAAAGATTGGAAATGAGATTTATTTAAGATACAAAAATAATTCCTTAGAGAAAATAGAAGATGCTTTAATGAAAGCTTTTTAAAACATGGAAAAATTAAAAGAAATTCTTGTTTGTGTTATAGGAGCAACGCCACAGATTATTACAGAGACAATTTATGCTCTTGCCCATAAAAACCCACCAATTTATATAAATGAAGTATTCATAATAACAACCTCCACAGGTAAAAAACAGATAGAAAACACACTGATTAAAAAGGGAATTTTAAAAAAGCTAATTAAAGAATACAAACTTCCTTCATTGGAGATAAAGCCTTCCTCAATTATTGTAATAAAAGACAGAAATGGCAAAGAAATAGATGA
>Ga0078972_1003087_pt1 | contig 51382 bp, 37 predicted proteins | sample YelNatPaOPGAMG01_FD_67568 | JGI IMG/M metagenome (GOLD analysis project Ga0078972, IMG submission 67568) | Hot spring thermophilic microbial communities from Obsidian Pool, Yellowstone National Park, USA - OP-RAMG-01 (SPADES assembly) (version 2) | ecosystem: Environmental > Aquatic > Thermal...
TGGGATGGAATTGTGTCAGAGTTTTCCATAAATCTTTTAGCCATTGTTTACTTTCACGAAAAACCAATGGGATAAGCAGGATGAATAGTAGTATGGAAATCCATAGACGAACTCCTATAATGGCACTAACGATCAAGAAGAGGATGCTGAAACCTCCCAAACCCACTCCAAGTTGCTGAGTGATGGAAGGATTACTAACAGGAAAAAAAGAAGCATAAATTTTTCTTCCTAATCCTGCGGAGAGAATAATAAAAATTCCAGCAATAATTGTCTGGAACAAAGCACTGCCGATAATGATTATTTGGGTGGGAGTGAGTGGTTTATTAGAACGGTAATAACCGATTAATAATAGAATAGTATAAATAATGATTAAGAAACTAATGATATATTTTGAAGGACGATTATTAATTTTGTTTATTATGGAAGTTTCATTCATATTATTTTAATATTTTCAGGAAATAAATATATAGCAAAATTCTTTACTTCCAATGATAATTATTTTAAACATTATTGTATAATCGATGCTCCTAAAGCAAATCAACTTTATATAAAAATTATTTTTGTAATATTTTATAAATTATGATGGAATTTTTTTCATATATTGTTTCAAATTTATCTTTATTATTATTAAAATATTCGTGTAATTTTATTGAGATGCAAGGATCATTCCCCGTTTGTAAATTGCTCTCATTATATAAATAAATATAGTCGCAATTTTTGATTAATTGTTCAGTTATATTATACAAACATAAGTTATTTTGATTATTACAAATTTCAAAAGGATCTGACGATGATAATCTATCATAAAAATTATTCAACCATTCTGTACCCTGCGGAGTATTGACACTATATGAATTACTTAATGCAGGAAACCATTCACGAATATTGCCTTCAAAACCATAATCACCGGTAATTAAATAAAATTTACTTTTTGAGGGTATATTATTCATAATCCAATTAAAGGATTCTCTCACTGTATTTGGTAAATAATTTTTTGAAACGATAATACTTTTCGCAAAACTTACCAATAGTAAATATGTCAATATATATCCTAATATAAATTTTGAATATTTATTATTCCAAATTAAATTTAGTGTTTCATTATTTTTATGATTGAATTCAATGTAAACATTATTTTTTATCCATATTGGCAATAATAAAATGATATTAACAATTCCAATACTAAATAACATACATAATGGAATTATTATAATTTGTGGAGCGATACGGGGATCAATGATGAATGGAATTATAATACTTAGTGGTAATAGAAAAGAACGCTTTATTATGTTGTATAAAAAGCCTAAAATAGCCAAAGCACTAAAAATAGGAAAATACATATATTCAGAGAATGTTAACATCAATAAAGAGAAAATATTGGCATAATTTTTATAACCTGAATTAAATGCATATAAAATTGGATTTATTCCATGATATTTTAGAATAACAATCCACCATGGAGAAATAAATATTATTATTAATAATATTGTGCTTAATCCTAATATTAATGAATTTAAATCAGGTTTATTCAATAACCATATTAGGAAAATAATTCCAAATGTTTGTAAAGCCCATTCTGGGTGAGATAATGTTAACAAAGAAGCAGAAATAGATGAAAATAAAATAAAATGCCATTTTCTTTGTGTAAATAATTGATAGTAAAAGATTAAACTAATTAATGAAAATAATAAACCTAACGATCTAGTGATACCTCCTCCCATAATTACCCAGACAAAAAAAGTTGGATGAAGAGCAAATCCAAGTACTGATATAGAAGCTAAAAGATATGACTTTAATATAATCCGAGAAAGAATAAAAAAGAATAATATACAAATAATGAAAATTATGGTAGGTAACCACTTGAATAATATTAATATAGGGATGTCTGTCAGGAGATTAATTATTCCGTACAAGAAAAAGGGTAAAGGTGGATATACAAAAGGTATATTATTCCCATTATAGGTTGTATATTTCGGTAAATGAAAATTAATATTTTGTAAATCTCTAACCATTATATAAAACATACCCCCATCCCCAATTGGGAAATCCACTTTGTAAATTGTATAAAAATGAAAAGCAATACCCCAAATAATTCCCCATATTAATATAAATGTTGCTAATTGAAATTCTGTTATTTTGTAGTTTATCTTCATAAAACCCATTCCTTATATATAATAATTATGAAATTGATTTGCTATTAATTGATACATCAGGATATTTTTTTATTAAATATATTTCCTTATTAATACTAATCCCATACCTGAAGTTGACTAAAAACGTAGTATAAAACATAATTATTATGCTGTAAACGCCTACAATTTTTATGTTACTAACAAAGATAAATATTCCTTCGTTTATTAATTAATCGTCTTGACTACTTATTAGGGCATCTCATTGATCTATAATTTGGTACCTGCAAATCTGGTTTATTAGTTGGCAACTGAGAAGATTACAATTCTTTACAAGAATGCCATTTCTTCTAAAAAAATATCTCTATAAAAAAATGATCAGCCATTAACTTTCAGGAGATAGTCATTTAATTTTTGATACCTATACGACCTAACTAATATTCATAAAACTAAATAGATTTGATCGAAGGATAAATGGTTTATATTAACACATCAAAAGAATTTTCATAAACTACAAATCATTTCCGGACATTGACCACAATTTAGTAATAATAATTCTAGATTTGTGCTATATGGTAATAATAAATATTATTGGATATCTATTATAAAATTTAGTATGTATTAAATTCGTTGTTAATGTTCAAGCCATCTTGTATATTATTATGTATCAAATCACATTTTATTTTCATAATATTTAAAAATCAACAATCCTATTAATCCTAAAACAGGTAATGGTAAATACATTTGCCACTGTTCTTCTCGTCCCTGGACCGTTATGAAAAATAAAAACCAAGTACCACTGAAATAAATGATCTCAAGCAATAAAATCCAAAAATTAACCTTTGGGACATTGCTGCTAGATAATTTTTGAAAGATGTAGATAATTACTGGAAACATCATTAAATAATTCGTTGTTGCGGTTCTGATAACAATTAAGTTTGTGATGACTAATGTTAATAAAAACACCCAGATAAAATGATCTTCTTCAAAGTATTTTAATTGAAGCCATTCATACATTAACCAAACCAATAAGATCATGATCAATAATTTTTCAGTGTTATTACCCAACCAGGGAAAAATAATATGTGTAAGTATGTGGATAGGCGATACTGTATATGTGTAATGTTCATAATCCACCATTTGTTGGATCATGTCACTCATCCAGGTGGGTAACAATAAAAATGAACCGCCAATTAACAAGAGTAATGTAATCAGGAGACTTAGCGATAACTTCCAACGCCGGAATGCGATGCCACTGAAAAAGACAAGAGGAATAATGAGATAAACCATTTGAGGTTTGATGCTAGCGAGCGCCAAGCTAATTCCCGCAACGAAATCATTTTTATTTAATATGCCCCAAAGCGATAGTGTTATTAACAATGCACAAATTCCTGCCAACTGCCATAAAACAATAGTACGGATGCTGTGATAAAAAAGTATTCCAAAAAGGATCGTGCTGATCAGGAGCCATTTTGGTGGAGACCATCTCATAATTTTAATGCTGACAATGACCAATGCGAGGATCGCCCATTCCAAAATCAGCATATAAATTGCTCTAGCCCATTCATATTTCATCCACACAACTGGAAGATAAAATAAGATCGTGTAAAAAGGGTAAACAAATTTTTGCTGGTCTTCTTCGGGGGTAGCCAACCTGCCGTAAATCATTTTTTGTGCCCGCGCTGTTACTTCAGCGCTATAAGGATTTATTCCCTCATACAACCAGGCTCTTGTCCCAATCCAACGGGGAATCGAATCATTTCCTCCGGGAGCGACAATTGAAAATTGATAGAATGCCAATAAATTAATAATGACAACAAATAAAACGATTGACCCTAGAATAATTTTCCTCATTATTGGATTATCTAAATATCGAATGCGTTCTTTCATGATTAATCTACCCGATTGCGTTCTCGAGTTCATCCGCAAATACTCTTGGAGGATTCAATACCCACCAGCGCACCCACCACAATGCGGCGATTTCGAAAAGCGGAAATATCAAATTCGCGCCATCGGAGAGCGGCGACAAGCGCAAGATAATGAACCATATTCCAATTAAAAAAATGAATAGGAGCAGCCAAATCAATGCCTTACCGAATATACCCCAGCGCTCCTCTAATACGCGTAGGATGAGGATGAAAACTGGTATCAGGATCGTACTCTCAGAAAGCCTTCCAATAGGCAAAAGAAAGAAAGAGAGGACGATTGTAAAATAAGCTGTCCAAATATAGCCGCGCTCATTCAGACGCAAACTACGCGCCCACTCCAATAACAAAATCCCAATACCCAATATATAGAGGAGCAGATTGAGCTTGTTTTTTATCCCGGGTGCAGCGTTCGTTATAACATCAATCAGCGAATGATATGGTAAGCGATTGGCGAAATTGAGCCGGATAACTTGCAAGACCCAATTGTTAATAAACAACAACGAAACTGCTAAAATAATTGCTCCACTGCCAATACAACCCCACACAATATCTTTCCGCCGATTAGATATCCCCCAAATTAAAGTGTAGATGACAAATAAAATCGCGATGGATGGCTTTACGAGGCTCAATGCCATCAATATCCCAGCGAGGATATCTGCCTTCTGCTTGATCGCCAGCATGGTCAGGATTATAAAAACAACACCCATCATGTTTGTTTGTCCATCTATAATAGCAGCGAACCCGGGAAAAAAGAAAACACTGAATAACAGGAATGTGAAGATATATCCTAAATGGGGTTTTGTCCAATTCGCAAGGCGCAACCCTGCCACTACAAGCATAAACAAGCTTAATTCTAAAAATGTCATCCAAAGCGCACGCGCGAACGGGAATTGGATCAATCCTAATGGACCAATGATCATCAGCAAGGGCAACGGATCGCGGTAGGCTAGTTTTACTTCACCATTCAGGACATTCGCTGGGTGTCCGTAACGAGCTATTTGAATCGCTAAGCTCACTTTTTCATCATAAGGGCTAATCCCTTCGATTAACCAGTAGCGTGCCGCTATCCAAACTGGCAGGAATTCTTCTCCACCAATATTCCGTTTGGAAATATTTAGATTAGCCCAAAATAAACCAAATAGGATCGCGATGCCTAACAATCCGATCAGGGAAATCAAGAAAACTTGGCGATAGGTGTGCATACGCTTAATGAATTTCCTCAAGCCTCTCGGATAGATTTGCACGCAGAATATCTTCTATGGATTGGCGTAAAGTCCACTTTGGCTTCCACCCTACCATCGCATTGATTTTCGAAATATCCGGAACCCTTCGTTGCATATCTTCAAATCCACTCGTATATGCTTCATCATAAGGGATATAAACAATTTGATTAGATAGTTGTGCTGGCTGTTTCAACCGATCCTCAAATTCTTTATCTCGCACCGCGATGACTAACTTTGCCAAATCCCGTATCGTGATTTCTTCGGTTGAACCGACATTGAACACTTGCCCGACTGCATTGGGTGATTCTGCAAGCTTCGCAATTGCCGCAACGGCATCCTTAACATGCAAAAAACAACGGCTTTGATTTCCATCCCCATAAACCGTTAAGGGTCTACCAGCCAGCGCCTGCTGGACAAAGCGAGGTACAACCATTCCATATTGGCCAGTTTGACGTGGTCCAATCGTATTGAACAAACGGAAAATGACTACCGGTATATCTTTTTCACGAGCATAGGATAAAGCTAAAAATTCATCGATCATTTTCGAGGCAGCATAAGACCAGCGGCTACGGGTAGTTGGACCAAGTACCACATCGTCCTCTTCTTTGAATGGAATATGATTGCCTTTCCCATATACTTCAGAGGTCGAGGCGATTAACACTTTTACCCGATAACGCACTGCTGCTTGGAGCACTTTCATCGTCCCGGTAACATTCGTCTCGATGGTATGAACCGGTTTTTCTACAATTAACTTCACGCCTACAGCCGCAGCCAGATGGATGATCACATTGGATTCGCTCACCAGGCGGTCCAAAACCATCTCATTCATAATTGAATCAATCACAAATTGGAAATCTGCCTGGTCTTTTAAGGGGGCAATATTCGAGAACTTTCCGGTAGATAAATCGTCTATGATCGTTACCGCATAACCCTGCTGTAAGAGAGCTTCAGCAAGGTGAGAACCGATGAAACCTGCTCCACCGGTGATGAGCACGCGTGTCTTTTTTTGCATCATTACTCTCCCAAAAAGCTACTGGCAGCGCTGCAGTAGGATTGCCAATTCATCTTGATCAATGACACACCAACCATGTAGTTGTAACAATGGTGTTCCCAACCAATCTTTCTCCATTAATATCAATTGGATATTCCACTTCTTCAAGACATCCTCCCAACCCGGTTTAAACTGGACTACTTTGAGCCACTCATTAATAATTTCATCGTTATACAAATCAGTACGCCCATCGATAAACACTTTACGTTCTGGCAAAGCCCACAGGATATACCCGCCCCAATTATAGCTGTTGAATAGTTCACCCTGAACAGGAATCTTTTTAATGTGACTGACTATTTCTACCGGAAATAGTTTTTGAAATGCCTTTTCATTTACTTCAGCAGGAAAAACGGTATAAACCTTCACTACCGCGCCGAAGAGTAATAATCCAAAGATGCCCCAATTAATCCAAGTCTGAGCACGGGGAGAAAAGGATTTCGCAGAACTGTGCTCAGGAAAGGGAAAAATATTCCGTGATACGCCAACTTCACTCAAATTGCTAATGATAACCGGGGGTGCAACGACTGCAAATAATGCTAAATTGCGTCCTGCTAACAAGGCAAGATAAAAAAATATCGAGATTTTAAGGAAATCGGTTATGGTGATTTTTTTATTTGAAAATCCTAACGCAGCGATGAGCAGGATCGTAATCCAAATAAAGGGCTGAGTGGAAATCCAATGGAAATTAGGCGTCTGCCACTCCTGGATATAGTTTTGCAATGATTTTATCGCCACCGTTTGAAATGGATAGGAATATATCCTTATTCCCAGCGGATTAAACAACCCGAAGAGGAACATCCCTGCTCCGACTGCCAGCAACCAATTGATTCGATTGCTAGCTGGTACGTATGCCCATTCTCCGCCATCCACACGTCCCTTTTCTCTAACCCAATGGATGGTTTTTCTGGCAAGAGTAGATAGGACTTCCCCAGCCAAATAAATTCCCCACACAATGAATCCAACAAGAAATCCTCCATGGCTATTGACCCACACACCCATCATCAAAGGCAATCCAATCAAAACCAACGAATTTGTGAGTTTGCCCTGGCGGAACTGTGCGAGTTCGAGCAAATAGATCATGATACTTGTGAAAAGGAGTGTTATGAGATGCGGACGGGCAGACCAGTAAACCGCACTGGCGATGGCTGATAAAATGACAACAAATGCACGCAGGAGCGGATGACCGCGCGCGGTTTGATATACAAATCCAAAAGTAATCGCAATGACTAACGCAGTAAAAAGGTTCAAACCGCCTGGCCCAAGCTGGAAATAAATCCAATACATTGGGACTTCAATCAGCCAACCCGGATATTTCCACTCTACATTTTGACGGGTGTAGGAAAAAGGGTCATAGCTTGGTAATTGATGGTGTTCGTAAATCCATTCTCCAGCGCGCAAGTGCCACCAGGTATCGCTATCTATTGAAATACGCGCAGCCATGATAAACACCAAAAGAATAGTTGTCCCAAAAACCAGACGATTAAATCGGCTCATTATCTACCCATTATACAAGAAATACAGGTGGAAATCCTCTCAAAAGGCGCTCAAGGATATTTATCACCTAAACCCAACCTCTCTGCTTGAATCGGCATGGACAAATGATAAAAGAGATGAAAGTCACCAATCGTTTTTTCTTCCCATGTGATTGCTAATTCAGTAAATTTACTGCGCAAATATTGATCTAATACAGGATTTTTGGTCGTAAGATAGGCAACTTTCTGACTACTTTGTACCATAGCTGTATAATTAGGATAACGATCATCTCGCGGCGTGTAACGCATATCCATGTGATAAGGGAGGCGCGGACTAAAAATCAGCTCCTCATTGGAGAGAAAAGCTAAGGGATACGCCACCCAATAATTACTATACCCGCGGGTCTCCCCCTTTTCCAATAAAAATTGGATTAATTCGGGCAAGCTCCTTTGATCTATTTGGGTTTCAGGATTAAATTGGGTTGTAAGCCCTGGCGGATAACGAATAGCGCAATCAATGGTACCGCCCAAATTAAAAACGAATATCACTAAAGTAATCAGCCATTGGAAAGAGCGGTTCTTTATAAATGTTGGTATCACATCTCCCGCGATGAACGCGAATATGACCCATAAAGGGATGAAATATCTTCCGGAAGGATCAATGCCAAATGAAGTAAAGATAAATCCAATGGAAAAAGTAATCAATACTCCCATAAAAATAATATGAATGGCATCGTGATCTCCACCTCGAAATAATTTTCGCGCCCACAGCCACAAAATACCACCCCAAATTAATAAAATCAACGGGGCAAGGGGGACTATAAGCCAGCGAACCTCCCATGGCGGACGCAATCCGAATAACACGGTGCCGCCCAAAATAATCAGTGAAAAAGTGTGCATCCCAATTCGGTGAATCCAGCTCCCCGTTTCCACCGCTACTGCAGAACCAAGCAATTCGCTGATCAAATTTGTAAAACTCGATTGAAATGCATAAATCCACCATGGAAGTGACCCCAAAAGAAATGCACTCACGAAAACACCAAGTTGGATCAATACATTTTGTCGTGCAATTTTATTCCCTTGAGCAGCCATCCGCCAAACAATTACCAGTACAGTTGGGATAGCATAAATCAACGTTAAACCATTTACCCATAACCCTAACCCAATTAATCCACCTAATATAAAAGAAAGCCACACGGAAAGGCTAAAGCTGTTTTTGCCGTGGTTATTAATCAAGGATATGCCGCTCAGAAGGATGAGATTCCCGATCAATAACGCTTCACCATAACCGCCCAGGCTTACGGTCGTATATAGCACAACATTAACTGGTGGAATGGCTAACAATATTGCACTCACCCATTTCGCATTTGGTTGCCGAAATGCATTATTTGCAATGCAAACCGATGTTACAATTACCAACAAATAAAGCGAAATTTGAACAGCTCGGATTGCCCAGACCGAAATTCCAAAAATGGAAAAAGCCAGTGCGACAAGATACGCATCCAAACTACCCATATAAGCCTGACCATAAAAGAATATTGGTCGCTCTGCGGTTAATAGGATATGGCGCGCCATCAATCCAACCACAGCTTCATCTGCATTAAAAGGGATGCAATTTAAACCCAATAAAATGATCCTTAATCCAGAAGCAATGAGCAGGATAATAACTAGGAAATACAGTTTTTTCTGATGGTAGCGCAATTGGACTCACCATTTGCTGCAGGGATATACCTTTATTTTATTCTCGACATGGAAAGAGTGCAACTCAGGGCATAAAGGAAAATGAAGAAATTCCTCTCTAGTAACTGGCTCGTTGGTTTTATCATTATCCTTATTTCAACCTTTTATTTACTGGGCGTGGCTCAGGTGCCTTTTCATCCAGATGAACAAACCCAAATCTTTATGAGCGGTGATTGGGAGCAATTATTAACCCATCCCTCTCACTTATTTTGGCAACCTCATCAGCATCAAGACCTCCGTCTGCGCTATCGGGAATTAGATCCACCGCTTACCCGTTGGATAATTGGTATTGGGCGCTGGATTGCTGGACTACCAGCACCAGAGGTGGATTGGGACTGGACGAAAGATTGGGAAGCAAACCAAGCAGCCGGCGCATTGCCCTCCCCTCATTTGTTATTGATAAGCCGTTTATCCGTTGCTATATTTTTCCCAGTAAGTTTGTTTCTCATGTTTCAGATTGGGCAATCGCTGGGGGATAAAACAATTGCATGGCTAAACATGTTTACATTATCAAGTAACGCCCTCGTGCTATTACATACCCGCCGTGCCATGGCGGAGAGCGCCTTGTTGTTTACAGCTATTCTGACATTATGGGCAATGGATCATTTTCGACAAAAAACCATCTGGTTAGCAATCTCAGCTGCGTTGGCGTTCAATTCGAAATACCTTAACGCACCCCTAATTCTCTTGTGTTTATTAGCTATCATTTTTCAACCAAAAAAATCCCAACCATCATCACAAAAAGTTGTTCTTCAACTTTTTCAATTCCTCATCATTTTTATGACCATTACGCTAGCGCTGAATCCATTTTTATGGGGTCATCCATTGAGTGCTATCCAAGATGCGTGGCAACAGAGAAAGGAGCTGGTGAATCAGCAAGTATGGATATACAGCTTAAATAATCCTGATTTAGTATGGAAAACAATTCCCGAACGAATCTTTGGATTATTCATCAATTTATTTATTAATCAACCGGCAATAGCAGATGTAGCTAACTACACGAAATATACTCATCATGCGGAATCGCTATATTTCTCCAACCCATTGACCTGGATTTCGCGAGGTATAGTAACCGGAGGCTTGATGATTATCCTCACATTGTATGGATTCATCATGGCTCTTTTGCGTATGAAACATGGAAATTTTGACAAACGGCGTTATCTTGGTTTGCTGTGGATAGGAACTATCATTCAAACTCTTGCTCTGGTACTTTTTAATCCTTTACCATTTCAACGATATGTCATGCCATTAATCCCTTTTATTTGTATTTGGATGTCTTTTGGTTTAGAAAGTCTTGCCAGATTAGGCATTCAGTTGTACCAACGAATCAGCAGGGCGGGATTCCATTCCAGCCTCTCCCCGTAGCTCGGGTTTCCATACCCAACGACCTGTATTGCATCATCCCCGAAATGAATTTCGGGCTACAATTCGTATTGCGAAATTCATTTCGCACAATCACGACAATCCGTAGGCCGGTTTTCCATGCCCGACAACAATTACTTTTGACACCTAAAAAACCCGCTCTACAAAGGTTTTCATGAAGCGATATAATCTTTATGAAGTTATTTCACTTTCATTGCGATGAAAAAATATCTATTCCCGTATTTGATCATCTTGATTTCGCTAATCGCGGCGTTGATTCGCTGGAATGCTGGCCCACGAACCATTGACGATTCATACATCACATATCGTTATGCACGAAATCTGTTAGACGATAATGGTTTTGTTTTTAATCCTGGCGAACGGATTTTAGGCACAACGACACCTCTCTATACTTTGCTACTAACCTGGATATCTTTTCCCATTGGAGGTAGCAAGGCGGATTTTCCCCAAATTTCTCTCATCGTAAATTCCCTCATTGACGGCTTTACTTGTTTTTTCCTTTTCAAATTAGGGAAAGAACTATGTTCTTCCTGGGTCGGTTTTGCAACTGCGCTGGCATGGGCAATTGCGCCGTTTAGTGTCACATTTGCGATTGGCGGTCTAGAGACAAGCGTCTATGTATTCCTGCTCCTGATGACCGCATATTACTATATCATCCAGGCATACCGCCGAAGTGCATTCTTTGCAGCTTTAGCTTTTCTTACCCGTCCAGACGCACTCATCCTTATCCTACCCATTATGCTCTATTTTTTGTGGACTGCTTTGAAAATAAACATTCCATGGCCTAATCCAATTTACTCCACTCATCAAGACCAAAAACTCACCCGAAAAGTTCTCCTGCAAAGCTTTGCGATCTTCGCTTTCCCTATTCTCGTTTGGGTGATCTTTGCTACAGTGTATTTCGGGAACCCGCTCCCTCATTCTATAATTGCAAAATCACTCGCTTACCACCTCCCCGCAAATGCTGCTTTGATTCGGTTAATGCAACATTATGCAACACCATTCTTTGAAGACGCAACTTTCCATAACACTGGGATATTTATCGGTCTGTTCATTTATCCATTTTTATCTCTCATAGGAATACGTCATATTACTCGCGCCCATCCTCGCTCATTTGTGGTGATGATTTTCCCATGGCTATATTTTGCTGTGTTTGCAATCGCTCATCCATTAATCTTCCGTTGGTATCTGACACCCCCATTATTCCTCTATTTTTTATCCATATTTAGCGGATTGGATGGATTAATCCAGCAAATTTTTGTGACAATCCATAAAGGTCACACTTCTGCGAATACGCCCCTGATTTATCTTTTAAAATTTGTCTTTCTGCTCATCATCCCCACTTTATTGGTCTCCCAAGCCTGGACGCTCTCACCTGATCACGGAATCCATCGTCCAGCCCCCAAAATGGCATGGTATAAACTCGAACTCCTTTATCGACAGGCAGCTGAAATCATAAACCAGCAACCCTTTTTCCAAAAAGATATGGTAATTGCCGCTGGGGATGTTGGAGCGCTCGGTTACTATACTCAAGCAAGGATATTGGATACGGTCGGTTTGAATTCAAGCCAGACATTAAAATATTACCCCTTGGATGAAAAATATTATGTGATTAATTATGCCATCCCGCCCAAACTTATTACGGATTTAAAACCAGATTATGTAGTGTTTCTAGAGGTTTATGGGCGTAAAAGTCTACTGCAAGATGCGGAATTTTTATCTACCTATCATTTAATTGCCAAATTAGATACGGATATTTATGGTAGCCAAGGATTGCTGATTTATCACATATCCGAATGAACAGCTAAATTTACCTGATTATCTTGCTTTTTCACCTGGCTAAATAAATCAGTCATGAGTTAAGTTAAATTGCAATAAAAAGTACACAAAGGCACTTTTTATTTTTGCCTTTGTGTACTCTAAATTAAACGATGATTAACCTAAATATTCGCGTAATTTCCGGCGAATAGCTGGATGTCGCAGCCGACTCAATGCTTGCGCTTCGATTTGACGTACCCGCTCGCGCGTCACTCCCATCTTACGCCCGACTTCTTCAAGTGTGTAAGCTTGTCCATCCAATAAGCCATAGCGTAATTGCAAGATGCGGACTTCACGGGGAGGCAAGCCGTTTAGGACAACGTCGAGATGCTCTTTCAGAAGATTATAAGTGGCGGTCTCATCTGGCGCCGACACTTCTTCGTCTTGAATGAAATCGCCCAAAACCGAATCTTCTTCATCGTCGGTTGGAGTTTCCAAAGAGAGCGGTCGACGTGCTACCTGAATCATATTCTCCACTTTTTGTGGAGGGACATCCAATGCTTCGGCTAATTCTTCTACAGAAGGATCACGCCCGAGACGCTGGGTTAATTGGTGCTGAACACGCAGTAATTTATTAATCTGGTCACCCATGTGCACCGGAACTCGAATGGTCCGTCCTTGATCAGCGATGGCGCGTGTGACCGCTTGCCGGATCCACCAAGTCGCATAGGTGCTAAATTTGTGCCCGCGACGATAATCAAATTTCTTCGCCGCGCGGATTAACCCAATATTTCCTTCCTGGATTAAATCCAGGAATGGCACCCCTCTGCCCATATACTTCTTGGCGACGCTGATAACTAACCGCGAATTGGCAGTGATGAGGTGTTCCCGTGCAGCCCATCCGTCTTCAATGAGAGCTTGTAGTTCCTTACGCCGGCGAGCTGATACATTTCCGCGCGCCAGCTCTTCCCGTGCTAAGCGGCCGCGTTCAATCCGCTGCGAAAGTTCAACTTCTTCTTCAGCAGTCAGTAATGGTACTCGACCAACTTCTTTTAAGTAAAGACCGATTGTATCATCTGTGTCAATATTTGCCAGATAGTTATCATCCAGGATGATTTGTTTGTGCAGTTCTTCCTCGACATCCTCCTCTTCCAATTCTTCGTCAGAAGGTCCAGCGACAGTTGCTTCATCCACGTATGGGATCCCAGCACTTAATAAAGCAGCAAATGCTTCTTCTAGTTGGTCGACATCCTGTTCCGCTTCAGGGAAGAAGTTGAGGATATCGTCAATGGTGACGAATGATTTTTGCCTGCCCAGCTCAATTAAACGAGCCAATGCAGGATTTTCTTCATCTTCCCTTTCACTGAGTACAGTCAAAAAGTCATCATTTAACATATCTACTCGAAACCACTCCATTAATTTCTATTTATAATTTATTTTAGAATACACTTTTTTCACAAGAAAATCAATACCCAGTATTTACCAGTATTGCTTTCCTTCGGAAAATTGACAATAAAAAGCACAGCATTCCGGTGGAAGCAGTGCCCAATCGGTATCCTATTGGTTTGGCTTACCACTAATTAACCGCGGATTACCTCAAAAGTTTATACAACAAAATGAGGGTAAAAGTCAAGTAGGTAGAGAAGAATTAATAAATTCTTAATCTTTTAATAAGAGTAGCGCAAGCTGTTTTTTATCGTCTGTGGATATATACAAAAAAATATTAATATTTTAGAGAAAAAGATAAATTTTCTACTGTTGTGGCTAATGATTAGCCTCGACAAATAAAAACTTATGGATAACGGATTTTGACTTCTAACAACTTGTCTTTAACCTAAATATCATTAGTATGCATTCATTCGGTTTAAATCGACAGATCCTGCTTGATTATGCAAACAAAACCTATGTTTTGTACTCAACGCTATCCATATCTTGTTGTGGTTCTTTTATGTTTCCAATCAATTTTCGAGGAATTTACACTGAAAAAGGTTGGCTGGTTCCACCTGATCATATAAATAGTCTTCGAGAAGAAAATTTCCCCTGATTCCACAAATCGCTAGTGTTCCTAATCTATCCCCTGTGTTTCATTATTATCTCGAACGGCACCTGTTTGTTGAAATGACATTTTCTGATTTGTTTTTCAAAAAATATAATTGTGATAAAATTTTTCAAAATAAATATTTTCTCCATGCCAACCAAAGCCGCTTCTTATTGGAGAAAATTGCAAGTAATCATCAAAAAATAGATTGAGGCGCTTCCTGGCTAGCAGGGGAGAAGTTCACTCTCAGGAGGTTGCCATGTTTCCCAAATCCATTTCACGCTTTTTTCCCACACTTTTCCTGCTGGTACTGATTTTGGCACCAGCCAGCGCAGCCCGCGCAAACCCCGGCATCCTCCGTGTCGCACCAGACGGCGTAAATAGCGGCAACTGCGACAGTTGGGCAAACGCCTGCACATTGCAGCACGCTCTGGCGGTGGCATTCAGCGGCGATGAAATTTGGGTTAAGGCCGGCGTCTATTATCCTGGCACAAACCGGGCCGATACCTTCAACCTGAAGAATGGCGTGGCAATCTACGGCGGCTTTGAGGGTACAGAGAACAGCCGCAACCAACGAAATTGGCAGGCTAATATCACCATCCTCAGCGGCGACATTGATCATAACGACATCAACACCGACGGCAACAACATCGCCGAGACCTGGAACGACATCTGGGGCAACAACGCCTACCACGTCGTCGTTGGCGACGGGACGGACAACACCGCCGTACTGGACGGCTTCGTCATCACCGCCGGGCTGGCCACTGGACAGTGGCCCAGGGAGCGCGGCGGTGGAGTGTTTAATAGCGGCGGTAGCCCAAAGATAACCAACGTCACCTTCAGCGGTAACTATGCCGCCAACTATGGCGGCGGGATGAGCAACATGACCAGCAGCCCGACACTGACGAACGTCACCTTCAGCGGCAATTCCGCCACCTACCACGGCGGCGGGATGTACAACGACAGCAGCAGCAGCCCCACGCTGACGAACGTCACATTCAGCGGCAACTCCACCGCTCATTATGGTGGCGGGATGTCCAACTTCCAAAGCAGCCCCACATTGACAAACGTCATCTTCAGCGGCAACTCTGCCCCTAGCGGCGGCGGGATGGACGACCAGGGGGGCAGCAGCCCCACGTTGACGAACGTCACATTCAGCGGCAATTCCGCCAACGACGGCGGCGGGATGTGGAATTATTACAGCAACCCGACGCTGACCAACGTCATTATGTGGGGCAATACGGCCACCCATGATGGACAGGGAATTTATAATACCTCCAGCAACCCCACCATCTCCTACAGCAACATCCAGAATTGCGGCAGTTCCTCTGGCGTTTGGGTGATTGCCTGCGGCACGAACGGCGGCGGCAACATTGCCGGTGACCCCCTCTTTGTAGATGCCGACGGCGCGGACAACACGCCCGGCACCGCCGATGACAACCTGCGCCTGCAACTCACCTCTCCCGCAATTGACGCCGGGGACAACGTCGCCGTCCCTGTAAGCGTCACCACCGACCTGGACGGCAACCCGCGTTTTGTGGATATTCCTTCCGTTCCCAACACCGGCAGCGGCACACCGCCTATCGTTGATATGGGCGCATACGAAACTTTAAATAAGCTCTATCTGCCTTTGATTTTGAGGTTGACGCCGTAAGGTTATCCTGCAATGGGATAAGAATTGATATCATCTTGATGTTGACATAAGGTGATCAACCAAGATAACCGATTGCCTTGGGGACGGTTTTGCAAATGGTGGTTCCTGGATTCAATGACCGCGTTGATTGTCTTAATGGTTATATAGGAAAAGGAAGTAAAAGTTGCAAGAAATGGAACGACTGATGTTTTTATAATTGGTAAAATCGTTGAAAAATACTCAACAATTGTGACAAAGGATATTTTCAGTTGATAAAATTGACGGATGACCGATTTTGATTCCTTACAACTCGTCATTAACCTTAATATTCATAAACCATATCCTCGTTCAGTTCAGATTGGCAGATCCACCTTGGTTTCACAGATGCTACCTTTTATGTTTTGTAATCAAATCTATCCAAATCTTTTTTTACGATCCTTTATCTTTCATTAAATCTTTTTCTCTAGTCAGGTAGCTGAATATATCCCATGCTATTCCAAATAAAAATTGTTTACATTACTGTCTAAAGCGATTTATTGACGGATGGTTTTGTGTAAAGTATAATCAGCCACGGTTTGCCTACGACCGTCTATGCAATTAATATTTATCAAAAAATTTAATATGGAGGCAGTTTCATGGATATTCTATGGCTTGGCAGTCGGCATGGCCTGAATTCTTTCGAACAAATTGCAATTGTTGGAGTTCTGGTCACTGCGTTCATTAGTTTATTATATGCCTGGTTATTGCGCGGGAATGTCCTTCACAAAGACAAGGGCACACCCAAGATGCAAGAAGTCTGGAATGCTATCCGTATCGGGGCAGATAGTTACCTCAACCGGCAATTAAAAACCATCTTGCCTTTAATTGCAATTCTCACCATAGCCCTTTTCCTCTCTGTTTATATTGTGCCACCCACACCAGAGGCATCCGATGAATTTGGAGCGAACGCACAAATCGTCGTGGCTATTGGACGAACAATCGCTTTTATCATGGGCGCTACTTTCTCGCTGCTGGTTGGTCAACTTGGTATGCGTATGGCAATCCAAGCAAATGTTCGTGCTGCATCCGCCGCGCGGCGTAGTTTAAATGAGGCACTAACCATTGCCTATTACGCCGGCACGATCACTGGTATGCTTACAGATGGTCTGGGTTTGTTTGGCGGCACGATTATATTTATCATTTTTGGAAAAGCAGCACCGGACGCTTTGCTTGGTTTTGGCTTTGGGGGAACATTGCTCGCACTATTTATGCGCGTCGGTGGTGGTATTTATACCAAAGCAGCAGATGTTGGTGCGGATCTGGTGGGGAAAGTGGAGAAAGATATCCCTGAAGACGATCCCCGTAATGCAGCAGTGGTGGCTGACCTCGTGGGTGACAATGTGGGTGATTGTGCAGGAATGGCAGCCGATATTTTCGAATCTTACGAGGTTACCATTGTATCTGGTTTAATCCTTGGCTTAACTTTAGTGATGGCAACCGGTGAATTGAAGTGGATCGTTTATCCCTTGATTATCCGTGCCATTGGTGTCATTTCTTCCATATTAGGAACATTCACCGTTCCAATTTGGGAAAAGATGCCCAGCCGAGGGTTATTCGGTTTTCTACACGCTCATGACGCTGAAGAAGCAATGTTCCGCTCCTATGAGGTTTCTAGCGTCAACACGATTTTATGGTCTTTCTTATTAGCCACCCTCTATGCGCATGATTGGCGGTTGGCAATGCTCACCACCATTGGTGTTGGTTTAGCAGTCGCCTTCAACCCGCTCACTTCATATTTCACCTCAACAAAACGACCCCCCGTCAAAGAAATTGTCGAATCGACCGCAACTGGCCCAGCAACCACAATTCTATCTGGTCTATCCGTAGGCATGGAATCCAGCGTCTGGGCATTGGTCGTCATTGTCATCAGTTTCATTTTTGCACTGCTGCTCTATAGCGGGCAGGGTGCGCAATACGTCCTTTATGCCGTCGCAATGATCGGTATCGGTATGTTGAGCCACACAGGCAACAATGTCGCTATGGACTCCTACGGGCCAATTTCTGATAACGCCAATGGGATCGGCGAAATGGCCTGGCATGACCTGGACGACCCAGAAACCCAAAAAGCACGCCAAATCATGGCTGACCTTGATGCGGTTGGAAATACAACCAAGGCAATCACAAAAGGAGTAGCGATTGCATCTGCGGTCATTGCAGCAGTAAGTTTGTTCGCCTCGTTCTTTATCGATGTCGGTAGAGTACAAGAAGCCGCAAATGCAGCCGCGAAGGCAGCTGGACAAGCTCTTCCCTTTGCGAAATTGCTGAGTGAAACTGGTATTCGCGTATCCGAAACAAACGTATTTGTCGGTCTCTTGCTTGGAGGCGCCTTACCCTGGCTTTTCGCGTCACTTTCTATCAAAGCAGTCAGCCGCGCTGCTGGTTTGATTGTGATAGAAGTACGCCGCCAATTCAAGATTCCAGGATTAATGGAAGGTAAAGTACAACCTGATTATGCACAGGTGGTTGGCATCTCCACTGCTGCAGCACAAAAAGAACTTATCCCACTGGCAGTTATCTCCGTCCTGACCCCATTAGCCATTGGATTAATGCTTGGTGTCGAATCGCTAGCGGGTTTTTGCGCCGGCATCATTTTAAGTGGACAAACTCTGGCAGTCTTCATGGCGAATGCCGGAGGGGCATGGGATAACGCCAAAAAATCAATTGAAGATGAACCACGTGACCTCGCAGCGAATACAGGCAAAGGCTCTGAACGCCATAAAGCGAGCGTGGTTGGTGATACCGTGGGTGATCCACTCAAAGATACAGCTGGGCCAGCGTTGAACCCGATGATCAAAGTAGTTAATATGGTATCCTTGTTAGCGGCACCGATCATTGTCAAATATGCTGGTGGATCTGGTCTAACCCAAGCAGTAGTTTGGATCATTGCGCTGATCTTGTTCGCTTTCGTTGGTTGGGCTATTTTACGCTCCAAAGCAAAAGCTCCTCAGGTGCAAGAACAACCCGCAACCGATTAGAAAAACGATTTAAAGAGAAAGTCTCCCAATGCAAAATTGGGAGACTTTTATGAGAAATTTAGTAACTACTCAGGTTCTATTGTTAGAGTGTTAGAGGAAACAACAACCATGATGAGATTCGGCTATACCGCCAAAAGGTGGCATTCAAAGAGGGAATGACATCATACAATATAATTCGATGAGCAGAGATCTTTTCATTTTTGTTGGTCGAATAGCTGCGATTGTTCTTCGTGAACAGCGTATCAAAAATTTTTCCTGATTCCCTTGGCACTCCTAACTCAAGGGTTTCGAAACGTTCACCCAACAGATTGCAGCGGGTTTCGTTGCGTACGTTGTGTATTAATTGAGGATAATTCTCACCTTTCGATTTTGAAAAGAAATAAAATGCTTGACAGTCTGTCATCTTTCCATTATGCTAAACCTAATGAGAGAAATGCTATTTCATCCATTTTCATGTTTTGGTTAGTGCAAGAAAAAATGAAGGGAGTAGATTATGGCTGCTATCGCCTTACGGGATTATTATCGCGAGATCGAAAAATGGCTTGACCAAGGCTTATACGATCAGGTAATTTCCCACTGTCGCTACATCCTCAATAGCTATCCCAAAGCAATTGAACCCTATCAATTGCTGGGAAAAGCGTATCTCGAAAACAAACAATACAGTGATGCAATCGATTTGTTTCAACGAGTGCTTTCCAGCCGTCCGGATGATTTTGTCTCCCACATCGGGATGAGCATTATTCGTGAGGATGAAGGCAACCTCAATGAAGCAATTTGGCACATGGAACGCGCTTACGAAATCCAGCCATCCAATAAAGCCATTCAGGGTGAATTGCGCCGTTTGATTGGAAAGCGGGATGGAATTGAACCTGCAAAGATCAATTTAAATCGGAGTGCATTAGCCCGGATGTACCTCAAAGGCAATTTGCAATCTCAAGCAATCGCTGAGATACGGATGGCATTAACCGAAGATCCCAAACGTCCGGATTTACAAGTTTTACTTGCCAAAGCATATTACGAGCTTCACCAGGAAAAGGAAGCTGCTGATGTCGCATCGCAATTGCTTTCCACGCTTCCCTATTGTTTCGATGCTAATCTAATTTTATATCATATAGCTGTATCCAATAATAAGACAAAAGAAGCACAACTTTACTTTAATAGATTGAGCGAGTTAGACCCTTATGCTGCATTCCTTTCTGAAAGCACGCCAACCCCTGATCTGGTAAAAGACAATGCGGTCATGATCGAAATGATGAGTAGACCGACCAGCCAGGAGGAAGCCATTCCTGCTATCCAATCAGATTGGGGATTTAAAGAAGAGCCAACTCCAGAAAATCAAATCCCCTCCCAAACCGATTGGATCAATAACTTATCTGAAGAAAACATTTCCGAAGATCTAACAGAGGCGAAATCCCAAACTCCATCTGCTGAGATTCCTGATTGGTTAAGGGAAGCGGGTTGGGATGAGGCAAGCGCTGAATCTGAAGTGAAAGCGGAACAAGAAATTGTTCCTCCATTTTCTGAAGAGGAATTAGATATTGAACCAGGTGAAATTCCAGATTGGTTGAAAGAATTATCCCCAATAGATGAAACCAAAGAAGCGCAAAACGAACCCCCTATTGCGGAACAAGAAATTGAATCCATCCTTGCTGAAAGCAGCTTAAGTACAGCCGCTGCCGAATCAGTCGATTGGCTTAGTGAGTTGGAAATAACATCCAAACCTACTGACCAGGAAATTGAGCCAGCACAAACTAAAGAAGAGAGTGCAGCGGAAGAATTGGATTTATTGGGCATCTTTAGCGAAGAATCACCTAAAGAAGAAACTGCCGCCCCAGAATGGCTCGCTAAACAACCTGAAGGTGAAGAAGAACTTAACCTTGAACTAGAACCCCCCATTTCCGAGTTGGATACCAAACCGGTTCTGATCCAATTTGAAAGCACCAATATCCCTCTTGAACTATCTCCAGAGGAATCCCCCGATTGGGTGAAAGAATACCTGGAAAGTCAAATTGAAACCGAAACATCTGAGAGCATGGATTTATCCGCTGGAATTGGCGAGAAGGAAAAATTATCCCCCGAAGAAAGCGCAATTCCCGACTGGCTAAAGGAGACATTGGAGGAAAAGCCGCAAAGTGATGTAGAAATTCCAGCGGAAGAAAGTTTAGAATTACAGGAAGAACTACCTAAAGAAAGCCAACCCGAGGTTACTCCTACACTGGAAGTTGTTCCTGAAGAGACCATACCGGATTGGGTAAAAAATGCATCGGGTGTTTTTATTGAAGAAGAAACGACGGAAGTTACTGAGGAATTACCCAAAGAAGAATTACCAGATTGGATTAAAGAGGCGCTACCACAGGATACGATTCCGGAAACGCTCACAGAATCAGAAGAATTAGCAGAAGCCGAATTGCCGGATTGGATCAAAGGCGAATTTGGCGAATCAGCCAGCGAGCCCACGCCAGCTCCAGAGACAGCGGAAGAAAAATTACCAGACTGGATTGGCGTGGATTTTAACCAAATTGAAGAAGAGAAATCCATTGAACAAGAAAGCGGCGTTCCGGCTGAGGAATTACCAAAATGGATTAAAGAGGAATTTGTCGAAGAACCTGTTATAGAACAAAGTGCAGCCGGTATAGAACCTTTATCCGAGGAATTGCCAATTTGGGAAGAAGAAGAGCCAACCCCGACTATAGAAGGCGAGCAAGTTGAACCTGGCATAGAAGAAACAGGAAAACAACCCGTAGTCGAAACAGCCGGAACCTGGCAAAAAGAGTTTGAACAACCGCAAGAAACTACCAGTGCATTAAACAATGCCCGGCTTGCGTTGCACGGGGGGGAGTTAGAAACTGCGCTTTCGGCCTATGCAGCTCTGATAAAACAAAGGCAAGAATTAGATGCGATTATTAGCGATTTATCCAATGCGGTTTATCAATACCCCATGGAGATAAAAATGTGGATAATCCTCGGAGATGCCTATATGCGTAAAGATTTGCTTGCCGAAGCGCTTAATGCTTACAACAAAGCGGAGGAGTTAATCCGTTAAACAATCCACATATTCGGAGGTTATTGTGCAAAGAACACTAGTTTTGGTAAAACCCGACGGAGTCCAACGTGGGCTAATCGGGCAAGTAATTACGCGGCTTGAAAATCGCGGCTTACGTTTGGTGGCAGCTAAGTTTATGCGGGTTTCGAGAGAACTCGCCGAAACCCATTATGCAATCCATAAAGGAAAACCATTCTATAATGGTTTGATTGACTATATCACCTCTGCCCCAGTCATGGCGATGGTATGGGAAGGTCCCGAAGCCGTGGCTGCCGTTCGGCAAACCATGGGCTCCACCCGCCCTCGAGAGGCTGCCCCTGGTACAATCCGACACGATTTTGCGTTGGATGTCGGCAGAAATTTAACCCATGCATCGGATAGTCCGGAAAATGGAGAGGCAGAAATTGCACTCTGGTTTAAACCAGAAGAATTGGTGCAATGGCAACGGGAGATTGACCGTTGGGTTTTCGAATAAAAGACAATCCCCTGGAACTCCCAGGGGATTTTTGACCTTTCTTGTCTGGTATAATTTTGTACATAGATAGATATCAATGGATATAACACTGCATATCCTCCATTAATTATGAATTTACCGGTAGATTGGATTTAAAATAATGGTCAACATTCCCTTAGACATACAACAATCCTTGCAACGTATCCTGCCCAAAGTACAAAAACCGGGCCGCTACAGCGGGGGAGAGTTCAATCAAATCCTTAAAGATTGGGCAAAAATCCCTCTTCGAGTTTGTTTGGTTTTTCCAGATATTTATGACATTGGGATGTCTAATTTGGGATTAGCCATCTTATATGATTTAATCAACCAAAGGGAAGACGCACTGGCAGAACGGGCATTTGCTCCTTGGTTAGATATGGAAGAGCAAATACGGCAAGCCAATTTACCACTCTACGCACTCGAATCAAAACACCCCCTCAGAGATTTTGATATCATTGGTTTTACATTACCCTACGAATCACTCTTCACCAATGCCCTCAACATCTTAGACTTAGCACAAATTCCGCTATTTTCCAGTCAACGCACTTCCCGCCACCCGCTCATTATTGCTGGTGGACACGCTACCTTCAATCCTGAACCCATGCATGCTTTCATTGATGCGTTTGTTATTGGCGAAGGTGAAGAGGTAATCCATGAGGTTTTGGATGTTTATGCAAGCTGGAAAAAGAATAATCCATATTTACTCAATGATGACAATGATGCCCAAACTATCCCTGCCCGTAAAGAACTCTTACGCCGTTTAGCACAGTTGGAAGGTGTTTATGTACCCACTTTTTATCAGGCGACCTACAACCTGGATCAAACCTTCTCTCATCTAGTTTGCAGTGAACCTAGTGCACCAGCGGTCATTCGAAAAAGGATCGTTGCCAAACTCCCCCCGCCTCCCGAGAAATTCATTGTGCCATATATTGAAACGATTCATGACCGTATTCCAATTGAAATCATGCGCGGGTGCACTCGCGGCTGTCGTTTTTGTCAAGCTGGAATGGTAACCCGTCCCGTGCGGGAGCGCTCTGTCGGGGAAATCATCAAAGCGATAGAGGAATCACTTAAAAATACTGGGTATGAAGAAGTTGGGCTCTTATCTTTATCTTCTTCTGACTATACGAATATTATAGAGTTGATTAGTACCATCAATTCCCATTTCTCAACGGATTACCTTTCAGTCTCGCTCCCCTCATTGCGTATCGAAAGCTTATCCGTGGAATTAATGAACATATTAGGGTTAGCCCGCCGCAACGGTTTCACCCTTGCCCCAGAAGCTGCAACGGAGCGCATGCGCCGTATCATCAATAAACCGGTTTCTACTGAGCAATTGTTGGAGACGGTTGATGCTATTTATCGAAACGGTTGGTCTACTATCAAACTTTATTTTATGATTGGACACCCGTTAGAAACGCTTGAGGATGTCCAAGCAATCGCCGATTTATCAAAAATGGTTTTGCATGTTGGACGAAAACATATCGGACATCGCGCTCAGGTCAATGTTGGCGTATCCACTTTTATTCCCAAACCGCATACTCCCTTTCAATGGACGGTATGCGATTCGGAAGAACAAATTCTTTCAAAACTAGAGCTCCTAAAAGAAAAACTCCGCGTAAAAGGGATCAAGCTAACCTGGAATCCACCAGATGCAACTTTCCTAGAGGCTTGGTTATCAAGAGGAGATCGGAGAATGTCTGCGGTGATTTATCAAGCGTGGAAATTGGGAGCTAAGTTCGATGCCTGGAATGATCAACGCAACCTCTCTGCCTGGTTGCAAGCTTTTGAGGATAACCAAATAGATCCTCACTTTTATACCCATCGGGAACGTTCTCTCGAAGAAGCTTTCCCTTGGGATCACATTGACATTGGCGTACGTAAAAATTACCTTTTAGAAGATTATAAATGGAGTCTCGCCGAAAAAACGCGCCCCGATTGTCGTACACAATGTTATGCATGCGGCATCTTGCCGAAATATAATCAACTGCGGCAAAATAATCCTGGCGACAGCTGGAAATGCCCCGAAGTAAAGCCAAAAATACAAGAAAGTTTGATAGAACATGATGCGGTTACGAATTGACTTCGGAAAAACCGATGCAATGCGCTTCTGCGGTCACCTGGATCTTTTCCGGACTTGGGAGAGGACGTTCCGCCGGGCTGCGCTTCACCTTTCCTATACGCAAGGATTTAAACACCATCCTCGCATCAATATCGCATCCGCTCTTCCATTGGGGTTCACTAGCTCCAATGAGATTATGGATGTATGGCTGGACAGCAATATATCTATCGAAGAAATATCACGATCCCTCAAGCAAACCTTACCTCCCGGCTTGTCCATCAATCAGATATCCTTCGTAGATATATCTGCGCCATCTTTGCAGTCTACCCTGCTTGGGTCGGAATATCTGGCAATTTTCCTTGATGACATCTTTGATTTAGAAGAAAGGGTAACTACGCTTTTAAATCAAACATCCATCCAAGTTGAACGGCGCGGCAAAATCGTTGACATAAGGCCTTTTATCTACGCTATCACCCGGTTTCCAAACGACAATAAGGGGCATCAACAACTTTTCCTTTTCCTATCCTCTACCCAAGAGAAAAATGCCCGTCCCGATGAAGTGATCAAAGCCCTAGGAGTGGACCCAAGCGGGGTGCTTTTCCACCGGCAGAAGTTAATTTTTCAAAACAATTCTCAGTCATAAAGTCGCCTATTCTTAATGGAAAATAGGACTGAGTAGCTCGTCTAAACTTGGCAGATTATGGTAAAATCCGATAGAAAACCGCCCCCATAGCTCAGTGGATAGAGCGTTGCCCTCCGGAGGCAAAAACCCGCGTTCGAGTCGCGGTGGGGGTATATGTAAGGTTTCCCTTTATAAAAGAAGGAAATAATATACACAAAGGAATCAGCCTTTTTTCAATGGTATCCTTTGTGTATTTTTACTCAATAACATGGTTCGCAACACCATAAAAAGCATTGAAGAAATTGCCTGCAGTTTTTTCCCGTAAAACCTTCCTGCTGATTTGCGCTCTTCTTATACTGATTACAGCAGGATGTACTTCTTCTACTACCATAGGCTTTCCCTACTGGCAAAATCAAGACCTGCGTTATATCGATCCCATTGACGCGTCAACTCCAAACAGTGACATAATTGCTGTAGAAATAAAATCGAGTAAACCCTCCCTGTTAAGCCCTCAAGGAGAGTTATACCTACGTTTAGATTTTCTCGCGCGCTCTATTTCTTCCTCTGATTCGATTTTTATTTTCTTTGACACCTCTCCAGGTGGGACGAACCAACACCCTCTGATTGGTACAATGAGTCTGGCATGGGAATTCTACCTGGTAATTCGATCCAATCAGGTTCAGGTTTATAACCAACAACACCAAATCTTATCCGGTGTTCAGGTAGCCGTTTTTCACCAAATCGACCAAGATTACCTCGAAATAGCTATTCATACCTCGAAGAGAAACTTTTTCATCCCAGATGATGGGCGGATTCAAATATTTGTGATCTCGAACTCAAGTAAACAAGTGCTCGATCGTAGTGACCCAATAGCTATTTCCGCCTTACCTCCAGCGCCCGTAAAAGTGATATTTGTTTTCTGGGACACTTATTCCGCTACTACTCCAGCTCAAGCGTTGCGTCGCTGGGACGGAGCCCACACCGGACCGCTCGGCGCCCGGCATGGTTTATATAATCTCTTACGAGCTGCACAGGCGCAAAATATCCCCTTCGTGCTGCTCGACCTCAAAAAACCAATCAGCCTATCTGCTTTAGACTTCAGCGGAAAATTATCTAGTATCCTTCCTATGGCAGCTCTCAATCAAATCATATTGCCAGACAATCTTCCAATGGATTATCCTTTCTATCATTCCATAGATACCAATTTCTTGAATCATTTTTATCAACACACATTGGATGAATTCGGTTTTTCTAAAAGCCCATTCTTATTTTTAAATTTTCCCATCAATAATCCTAACGATGTTAAATTGGCGAATTATGCTGCGCTTTTTGCCTTATCCGAAGATACAAACAGCATTGTCCAAAACCGCCGGTTTGGTAGTAATTGGCTCTTTGAAATCCCGCACGGAATTTCTTCCCCAGCATATCAACCATCCGATGATGGATTAGCTATCGGATTAAAAAAAGAAATCATTTCAGCGGCCATCGAGAATAATCAAGGCAAACCTAACATCATCGCCATCGGTGGTGATCTACCGCGCACCACATGGGGAGATTATCAAATCGCGCGGAATGCATTAGAAACCATTACGCAATTACCGTGGGTTCAAGTCATGAATGCCCAAGATTTATTATCATGGAAAAGGACAACAGCACCAATGATTGCAATGGAGCCTTTAACAGCAAATTCAACCACTTTAGGCTTTCTCCCAACGCTTCACTCACCTGAATTAACCCTTTCCCGCAATTTGTTTTTAGATACCCTTTTCCCTTTCGACCGACCAACCAATTGGTATAAATTACAAAATAATCTAACAAAATTGTTGCCAGCTTATACCTTTGTGGATGATTGGATGCAACAACCCCATCCAATCTCGGCATGCCCAGTGGATATCAGTGGAGATGGACAAAAGGATTGCATCCTGGCAAATCAAAGGCTCTTTCTCTGGATTGACCCAGCCAACGGAGGAATACTATTCGTTTATGAAAATAAAAATGGGCAGCTCCATCAAATTATTGCACCAGGTTTCACGCTCACAAACGGACAGACGGATCCTTCACAGTGGGATTTTAGTAAAGGGATTTATATAGAAAAAAGGCCTGACAACATTGCCCTCCAAGATGAACCCCCGTATCCCCTCTTTGAAATCGGAGAGAATAGCATTATTTTTCGCGATATATCTGGTGTTGATCATCTCCAAAACCATCGCACTAAACTCATCCAAATAAAACAAAATCAACTGGAGATAATTTATAATCATCCAGTCGGACATCTCCTAACGATTCCTCTCAATCTCGATCCTTGGCATCGTTTCGAAAAAGGATGGGTGAACAACTATAAAATCTGTCAAACGAATAGCTTTAATTCGGGTAACACACTTTGTTTGTCGTATCAATCGAATCATTCCAGCTCTAATTTGATCGTTCAGGTAACAGCGGTTACACCAGTAAATCATGATTTATCACCCAAGCAGACAATCTCATTATCGATGGATACTTTCAAAGACACCCTATCTCGGTTCTCCCGAACAGAGGATCCCAATCAGGATAAACCATTCGGTCATTTTTTGCCTTTTCCGATGAGTTTGATTCGGATATTCCCGCCTGATCATGGACCTTTGGAGATCACCATCACGATTTCAAACGAGGAGTAAATCAATCTCTGTATAACTTCTTTTCGATAATATATCGGTACACTTTTTCCGTTACAAAATAGCGGAAAGGTGCTTGATTCCGAACCCGTTCACGGATCTCACGCGAGGAAATATCGAAACGTGGGGCAGTCAACCAAATAATTTTGGTTTGGAGTCCAGGAAGTTTCATTTCTAACTCTTGCATTTCCAGATCATCCAAACTTCGCTGCATCACTCCAATACCATCACAACTCGAAACAAACTCTTGCGCCAAATGCCAGGTTGGCAAATCGCGCAGAGAATCGGCACCCATTAAATAAAAAAGGCGATCGTTCGGATACTGTTGGTGAAGGATGTGCATACTATCAACGGCATAATGGGGTGGTAATCGATCGATATCTACACTCGAAATCTGGAAATCATTATTTAGCTCAATTGCCATCTCAACCATTTTCAGCCGATCAGCAATAGAGGAAATAATCCATCCCTGCTTATGGGGTGGTGATGGCGTAACGACAAACAATACTTTACTCAATTTTAATTGGTGAACCGCTTCCGCAGCCAAGATCAAGTGTCCCAGGTGAGGTGGATCAAAAGTACCTCCGAGAACTCCAATATCCATCAATCACTCCACTCCAGTTCAAACTCCCCAATTAATACGGTATCCCCTTCTTGCACACCGGCTTTGCGTAATGCATCTTCCACACCTAATGTTGCCAATATTTTTTGAAAACGTCTCACGGATTGAGGATATTCCCAATATGTCATCGAGGCTGCTCTCTCAATAGCATCTCCGACAACACGCCACCCTTCTTCTGTTTTGATTATCGAAAATTCTTTGGGATCTTTTTCCATTTGATAGAGTGGAATTTCTTCAGCCTGTGGTTCTGGTTCAGGAATACTTTTCAATAACTCGGCAGCTTTATATAAAAGCGGTCGAATATTTTCACCGCTTACCGCTGATATTAACCACACTTCCTTTAGCCTAAAACGTTTGATTAATTCCTTTTGCAGAGTTACTGCTTTTTGCCGAACTTCAGGAAGGTCAACTTTATTAATCGCAACGAGTTGTGGCTTTTTCGCAAGATTTGGGTCGAAAAGTGCAATTTCACTATTTATTTGCCCATAATCAGCGATGGGATCAGAGGACAGGCCATCTAAGAGGTGAATTAATACTTTGGTACGTTGTACATGCTTTAAAAAATCCAAACCCAAACCGAGACCTTGGTGAGCCCCTTCAATCAATCCCGGTACATCAGCAATTGTCAAAATAGTCTCGGTATCTAAAACTGCAACCCCCAAGTTAGGCTCTAGCGTTGTAAACGGATAAGGCGCAATTTTAGGTTTGGCATTCGTTACACGCGCTAATAAAGTCGATTTCCCCGCATTTGGTACGCCTATGATGCCTATGTCAGCTATCAATTTCAACTCTAATCGCAACAATTTCTCTTCGGAAGGTTCACCCTTCTCAGCAATGCGCGGCGTTTGGCGTACCGAGTTGGCAAAATGCGTGTTCCCCCTGCCACCTTTTCCACCCCGCGCGACGATTAATCTCTGTCCAGCTTCGACCAGGTCACCTAATAATCGATTTGTATTTTTATCATAGACCAGCGTGCCAGGTGGAACCATAATAACGAGATCATCCCCGGAACGTCCGGTCATGTTTTGTTTACCGCCAGGGGCGCCATCTTTCGCTTTAAACAAGGTCTGCTGACGAAAGTGAAATAAAGTGTTGATCTTTGGATCGACCTCTAAAATTACATCTCCTCCCTTACCGCCATCTCCGCCGTCTGGGCCACCAAATGGGATATATTTCTCTCGGCGAAAATGGACAACACCATCACCGCCTTTCCCGGATATCACTCTTATTTCTGCTTCGTCGATAAACATTTATTTCTGCTCAAAATTTTCTATTTAACTCAAAAGATATCATTTTCCGATAGAATTGATTATACCATTCCCCATTTTTTCCACATTCGAAGCACTTAATTATCAGAGAATTAAAGAAAAATTTATAACTACTCAGCTCCTATTGCAAGCATGCTATTGGAAGATACTAGCATAACAAGATTTTGAACCCATCTCCCGGCTGGCACTCGTCATGGCGAAAGCAGTGAAGCCATCTCCCTGCTGGATTGGAGATTGCTTCAGTCGCAAAAAAAAGCTCCTTTTTTATGAAAGTTCTGCTGAGTAATTATAAAAATTACTTGTACTCTATTTGTACGTATTTGTACTATCCATTCATTAATATGATAAAATTTATCTATAAGAAGTGAATTGGATTCTCCTATCCACAAATAAGCCAACCTATTATTGAGGACAAATCCGTATGATAGAAAATAAAATTCCAGATATTGTTGTTGGTCGTTTACCCCTTTATTTACGTTCGCTGCAACGCATGGAACAAGAAAACCGTCTCATCACCTCTTCGCAAGAGCTAGGAGAACGATTAGGCATTTCGGCTGCTCAAATACGCAAAGACCTTTCCTTATTTGGAGAATTCGGCAAGCAAGGAACCGGTTACAATATCGCTTATTTGATCGAAAAAATCCAACAAATCCTGCATGTCGACCGGGTTTGGGATGTTGTCGTAGTCGGTGCTGGGGACATTGGCAGTGGGTTGGCTCGTTATCAAGGTTTTACTAACCGTGGTTTTCGGGTAGTGATGATTTTCGATCGTGATCCATCAAAAATCGGCACCAAAATCGGTAATTTCATTGTTCAAGACAGTCGTAACCTAAGTGAAACGGTTCGAAAAGCTGGAATCAAAATTGCAATGATTGCAGTACCTTCCTCTGAAGCCCAGACCGTTGCAGATCAGTTGGTGAAAGGTGGCATCCGCGCGATATTAAATTATGCGCCAATCAGCATTAGTGTTCCTTCGCATGTCCAGGTGCAATACATAGACCCATCTATTCACTTGCAACGAATGACTTATTACCTGGAAGTATGATTACTGTGCTTTTCGTTTAAGTTTGCGGTAAGTTACGCCTTAATATGGGAACCATCTGAATTCCACGTGCCGCACCCTCTGCAACCGCAGTAGTAGGGTTATCTACTAAATATGCCGGTACTCCTAATTCTTTTGTAATTAATCGGTCCAATCCGCGCAACAAAGCCACTCCCCCGGTTAATGCAATCCCACGATCAATGATATCAGAGACAAGTTCTGGGGGTGTTTTTTCCAATACTCGTCTTGCGGTCTCACAAATATCATGCAATGGTTCCTGAATCGCTTCCACAATTTCACCGGTGGTTAAGGTGATTCCACGCGGCAATCCGGTTACCTGATCCTGCCCTTGAATATCCATCGCGTCTTCCTGTTCTTGTGGAATCGCCGCCCCAATCCGGATTTTAATCTGTTCAGCAGTGAGTTGTCCGATAATCAACCCGTATTTCTTCCGAGTGTAGTTGACAATCGCATCATCTAATGCCATTCCACCGGATCGCATCGTTTCTGCCACGACAATGCCATACATTGCTAACACTGCCGCTTGCGTGGTGCCGCCTCCGAGGCATAACAACATATTCCCGCTGGGTGTGCCAATTGGCATATCAGCGCCGATCGCAGCAGCTAAAGGTTGTTGGATCAGATACGCTTCTCTTGTGCCTGCTTCCAAAATAGCCTCATGTACAGCGCGGCTTTCCACACTAGTAATACCATACGGCACAGTAATCATCACCTTTGGCGGCACGATTCGAAAAGGACCGCTCATCTTGCGCAACAACCATTTAAGCATATTTTCGGTGACTTCATAATCCGCAATCACCCCATTTTGTAAAGGCCGCGTAACCTCTATTGTCTCAGGAACCTTCCCATACATATCGAGGGCTTCTTGCCCCCAGGCTACCATTTTTTGTTCATCTACAACAATGGCTGCCATAGTGGGCTCGGCAAAGAGCAACTGCCTGCCCTCAACCACACGCGTAAACATCGTTCCCAAATCAATTCCAAATTCACGGGTAAACATTGCCATAGGGATGAATCACTCTTCCCGTTTGTAATAACTTTGACTGATTGGTCCGCGATACTTCTTGACCGCATCAAGACGCAACTTCGATCGTCGCAGGGCTGCTTCGAGGGCTAAATATTCATCCTGATCCGGTGGAGGACCGGCCTTTAACATCTCCTCAGCTCGCCGCTTCGCAGCTTCAGCCCGAGCGACGTTTATTTCCTCTACATTCTCGGCTGCATCGGTTAATATTACCACCCGATCCGGTTGGACGTCCACAACCCCACCCGCCACTGTAAACACTTCTTCCTGCCCCTGATGGCGAACTTTGACAATCCCATACTTTAATGTAGACAATAATGGCGCGTGGTTAGGTAAAACACCCATCTCACCTTCCGTTCCAGGTAAAATCACGATATCTGCGTCCCCTTCAAATACCATACGATCCTGTGATACGATCTCACATCGAATTGGCATTTTTGCTCCTGTTAATCCACTGACTCATGAACATTTTTCAGCTAACAATTTTATTCTTAAGCAACGGCTTGAAGTTTACGCGCTTTTTCTACCGCTTCTTCAATTGTTCCTACCATCATAAAGGCTTGTTCCGGAAGGTCATCATATTTTCCATCCAATATTTCCCGAAATCCACGCACGGTCTCTTTCAATGGGACATAACGCCCTTCCTGACCAGTGAACTGTTGGGCTACAAAAAATGGCTGAGAGAAGAAGCGTTCGATCTTCCGAGCGCGCGCAACAATCAATTTATCATCTTCGCTTAATTCATCAATACCTAATATTGCAATAATATCTTGTAAATCTTTATATCGTTGTAAAACTTGCTGAACTTCGCGTGCGGTGGTGTAATGCTCCAAACCGACAATGTTCGGATCCAAAATTCGCGAAGTAGAAGCTAATGGATCAACCGCTGGATAAATCCCTTTCTCGGCAATTGCACGCTCCAATGCGATGGTCGCGTCTAAGTGAGTAAACGTTGCCACTGGCGCCGGGTCAGAATAATCATCGGCTGGGACATAAACCGCCTGCATCGAAGTAATTGAACCAGTCCTGGTAGAGGTGATCCGTTCTTGAAGCTCACCCATTTCTGTTGCCAAAGTGGGCTGATACCCAACTGCGGAAGGCATTCTCCCTAATAAAGCGGATACTTCCGATCCAGACATACTGAAGCGGAAAATATTATCAATAAAAAGAAGCACATCGCGGCCCTGATCGCGGAAATATTCTGCCATGGATAAAGCAGATAATGCTACACGCAAACGAGCACCAGAAGGTTCGTTCATTTGACCAAATACCATCACGGTATCTTTCATCACGCCGGATTCAAGCATCTCTCGATACAATTGCGTTCCTTCTCTAGTGCGTTCTCCTACCCCAGCAAAAACCGAGTTCCCCTGATGGACAGTTGCAATTGAGCGGATCAATTCCATGATAATCACGGTTTTTCCCACCCCCGCACCCCCAAAAATACCGGTTTTACCGCCGCGCGTGAAAGGAGCAATTAAATCAATTACTTTAATGCCCGTTTCAAACACCTCTACTCGCGTTGATTGCTCAGAAAAAGGTGGAGCTGAACGATGAATCGGGTAATACATGTGCGCTTCTACTGGGCCTTTGCGATCCACTGGCTTACCTAATACATTAAATACCCTTCCCAGCGTTTCTGGTCCTACTGGTACCATAATTGGATTGCCAGTTGCAAAAGCAGTTGCGCCTCTTTGTAATCCATCCGTAGAATCCATCGAAACACAGCGCACCCAATTATTGCCAAGGTGTTTTTGCACTTCCAAAACCAACGGGTCTTTATCTTCCCGTGGGATTTCTACAGCATCAAATACCTCCGGTAACTGATCGGGGGGAAATTCTACATCTACAACACCCCCTAAAACTTGTACAACTCTTCCTTTTGCCGCTATCATCTTGCCTCCGTGAATATTAGTATAACTGTATCGATACTCATTTTTAAAATTCTGCCGATAAAGCTTCCGCGCCGCCAGCGATATCAAGCATTTCATTCGTTATTGTCTGCTGACGAGCTTTGTTGTATTCCAGCTGCAACGCCCCTGCCAGCTCCGTTGCTGCATCAGTAGCATTTTTCATCGCTACCATTCGAGCTGCATGTTCGCTCGCTTGAGATTCTAAAATAGCTTGGTAAACTTGTAAGGCGGTGAAGCGAGGCACTATTTGATCCAATATTGCATGAACTCCCGGTTCATAGATATATGCTGGATCAATATGATGGTTATTTTGGTCAAAGGTTTGCACCCTTCCTTCTCCGGTTTGGTATTCAAGGGGAAGCAATTTTTTACTCGTTGGAACTTGCTTCACCATATTAATGAAATCGGTATAGATTAAATAAACCTCATCAGCCCTACCGGAGAGAAATTCATCCACAACTAAATGGCCGATCGCAGCGACATCTTGAAATGTTGGAGCAGCCGGGATGTTACTAAATTCAGCAATAACATCCATTCTCCTACGAATTAACATATCCCGTCCTTTTCGCCCCACTGCAACATATTTTACGGGTACAAGGGAATGAACAAAATGCTGCTGGGTATATCGGATAATATTCGTATTATATGCGCCAGCCAAGCCACGATCACCGCTAATCACTACAGCCAATATATTGTTGACTTCATTACGCTTGACTAAAAGTGGGTGCAAATTTTCTTTTCCAGGTTGCCGAGCAATATCTCGTAATACCTGCCAGGCTTTTGTAGCATAAGGTCGGGTTTGCATCACCGCTGCCATGCTCTTACGCACTTTGCTTGCGCTCACTGCTTGCAAGGCGCGGGTAACCTGCGAAATATTTTTGATACTTTTAATCCTTAATCGCACTTCTCTGGCATTTGGCATGGTTTCTATTCCTTATCCACTACTGGTATCGCACAACCTTATAGCCAGGTGGATTTAAAATTGTCTAATGCAGCAATGAGTTTTTGGCGGGTTTCGTCGCTGATGATTTTCTTTTCCCCGATATCTTTCACAATTTCAGGGTATGATGATTCCATGAACTTTATTAAAGAAGTTTCCCATTTTTTCATCAACTCTAAAGGTACATCATCCGCATAACCCTGCGTTCCTGCAAAAAGAACAATCACTTGATGCTCCAAAGACATCGGTTCATATTGGGGTTGTTTCAATATCTCTTGTAAGTGCTGCCCGCGGTTCAACTGCGCCTTGGTCGCCTTATCGAGATCAGAACCAAACTGGGCAAAGGCAGCCAATTCACGGAATGCTGCCATATCTAATCTCAATCGCCCTGCTACCTGCTTCATCGCTTTGGTTTGGGCGTCTCCACCCACTCGCGATACGGAAATACCCACATTCACTGCCGGGCGAATTCCAGCATAAAATAAGTTGTTCTCGAGATATATTTGTCCATCGGTGATGGAGATCACGTTAGTTGGAATATAAGCAGAGACATCCCCGAGTAAGGTCTCAATAATCGGTAAGGCAGTCAGGGAACCGCCCGATCCCTTCCGTTTTACAACTTTGTACTTTTCGGCATCTGCCATGTCTTTCAAGGCAGTTTGTGCATCGTGCAACGCTCTTGGCCCGCCGTAAACCACTCCATTTACACTATCATTCACCTCTGCTAATTTCTCATTAAACGCAGCTGGAACAATGACATATTCATCTGCCAAACGCGAGGCACGTTCTAACAATCGGGAATGTAAATAAAAAACATCGCCTGGATACGCTTCTCGCCCGGGTGGACGACGCAATAATAAACTGACCTGACGGTACGCCCAGGCATGCTTGGAAAGGTCGTCATATACCACAAGAGCGTCTCGCCCGGTTTCCATAAACTCCTCTCCAATAGCACAACCGGCATAAGGGGCAATGTATTGCATGGCAGCCGGCTCATCCGCAGCTGCGACGACGACAATCGTATAGTCCATTGCACCAAATTTTTCTAAGGTAGCCACAGTGCGGGCGATTGCAGCTTTTTTCTGCCCTATGGCAACATAGATACAATACAAATCTTTTCCTTTTTGATTGATGATTGTATCAATTGCCAATGCTGTTTTCCCGGTTTGACGATCACCAATGATTAATTCACGCTGACCACGCCCAATGGGAATCATCGAATCGATGGCTTTGATACCAGTTTGAACCGGTGTGTCTACATCTTTTCGGTAAACAACCCCTGGTGCAATCCGTTCAATTGGGCGAAAATGATCAAAACGGATTGCCCCTTTTCCATCAACAGGCTCTCCTAAGGCATTCACAACGCGGCCAATTAATCCATCACCCACCGGAACAGAAGCAATTCGCCCACTAGAACGAACTTCCATCCCCTCTTCAATTCCGGAGTAATCTCCAAGGATAGTCACCCCAACCAGGTCCTCTTCTAAGTTGAACGCAATACCCATCACCCCGTTTGAGAATTCGACCAATTCTTGGGCGCGAACATTACTTAATCCCCGGACACGGGCGATTCCATCGCCTGCTTCCACCACCGCACCAACATCCCGAACCTGGTACTCGGGTTGGAAAGTCTCAATTTGCTTTTGTAACTCCGATGAGATTTGATGGATTAAATCCGACATACTTCCTCCAAAATTATTTTGTTACAAGGGTTCTCACTGATTCACCATTGGCAGCGAGTTTCAGGCTAATTGTGAATTATCTGTTAAACCGGCCACGGTTTCCGCATCTAACTTTTTAATGACTGCACTTAACAAATCGGCAGCATGTTCAAAATCATCTTTATGGATGATCGAGCTATGCGAGTGTATGTGTCGTGCGGCAACACCAATCACAGCGGTAGGGACGCCAATATGATGCAAATGGATTGCTGCGCCATCTGTTGAACCACCTTCAATAGACGAGACCTGTATTGGAATCGACATTTCTTGCGCCGTGTTCAAGATCAAATCGCGTAATTTTTGATTTGGGATCATGCGAGCTTCATACAATAAAATTGTCGGACCTTTACCTAATTTCACCGATGATTCTTCCGGTTTTATACCTGGCACATCTCCAGCGATATCCGATTCAAGCACAATGGCTACATGAGGGTCAATTGCCCGTACACTGGTTGTCGCCCCACGTAAACCGACTTCTTCTTGCACTGTCGCAACACCATATACTGTATTGGGATGATCCATCTGCTGTAATTTATCCAGTGCAGCCACTACCAACGCTACACCCACGCGATCATCAAAGGCTTTCGATAAATAGGTTTTCTGGTTTGCGAGAACAACGAAATCTGCCCGCGGCACAATAACATCTCCAGGCCGTACTCCTGCTTCTTCTACTTCAGCTTTGCTCGTTGCGCCAATATCGATATACATTTCAGACTTTTCAACCACCTTTTTACGCTCATCCGGCGAGAGTAAATGAGGGGGTTTCGCTCCAATCAAGCCAACCACATCTCCCTTTTGTGTTTTAATCAAAACTCGTTGCCCGAGTAGCACTTGATCAAACCAACCCCCCAATGGCAAAAACTTAATAAATCCTTCTTCGGTGATGAACTTGACCATAAAGCCAATTTCATCCATGTGTCCAGCAAGCATCACACGCGGAGTTTCCTGCAAACCTTGTTTTCTACAGATAACGCTGCCCAACTTATCCTGGCTCAATTCTCCATAATTCTTCAAATAAGAACGAACCACCTCCCTTACAGGCGATTCATAACCAGCAACACCATGCGCTTCGGTCAATTCTTTGAGGACTTTTTCTGTATTGATCATCTTATCTCCCTTTTATTATTTTCTCTTAATCGATCCCATAATCGCACTCGTTTATTATAAAAACCAAAAGCATTGGCTTTCAAAACGATGAAATGATACCCGAAAGCAGCGTGCTTGTAAAGTAGGCTAGAAAAAAGTGCTTTCATGAACTGTTATTCATTCATTCTGAATTTTCTTTATGGTTTTCCGGTGGTCTAGCACGGGCATCCTTACCTAATTCGCGGCTGCGCTCATAGGCAGCCCATATAGCCCGAGATATCGCTGTTCGGAAACCTGCTTTTTCGAGATAATAAAGTGCTGCTGCACTCGTGCCGCCTGGGGAGGTGACCTCATTCCGTAATCTGGCGAGATGAACTTGATCTTCCCGGCGCAGGTAATAATCTACCGAGCCGCGCACAGTTTTTGCCACCAATTGTTCTGCGATACGGCGGGGAAACCCCAGGTGTACCCCGGCATCCACCATGGCTTCCATAAATAGAAATACATAGGCTGGACCTGTCCCGGAAAGTGCGGTTGCCATGTCGAGATAATTTTCTTCTTCGACAAAAATCTCCTCACCGAGGGCGGTTAGAATCCGCTTTGCTTTTGCTTTTTGTTCCTCGGTGACCATTGGTGAAACAGTCCAGACGGTAATTCCTTCCCCTATCTGTGCCGGAGTGTTGGGCATGGAACGCACCACGTAGGGATGGTTTAGTCCTTGAGAAATTTTTTCAATCGGTGCCCCAGCCACAATGGAAAGTACCAGGGCTCCTGGCTGAATATTGCCATGCAATCCCTTTAAAACGCGATCCAATTTTTGTGGTTTCACCGATAAGACCACAACTTCTGCCATTTGAGCCGCTTTCGCATTTTCTATTTCGATGGCAATGTTATATCGTTTTTGAAGGTCTGTTAATCGTTCAATACTAGGACCTGCGGCAATTAAATTTTCTGGCTTCTCCAGCTTTTGACGGATAAGACCACCGATCATTGCTTCTGCCATCACACCAGGACCAATAAAAGCTATTTTCCCGTCCATATCACTCTCTAACTATTTACACCTTTCTTTGAAATCTGTAAAATAAAGCATATTGTTTTTCCAATTATTTTGAATAAGTTCAACGATTGCCTGTATGACTCGCTTTTTATGGCGTATTGAAATAGCTCAACGCCGCTCGCAAGCGCGCCTCGACATCTTCAGGAGTGTCGCGTGGAATCGCCTGCAACGCATTCTGTGCTTCCACCACACTATAACCCAATGAAGTCAAAGCCTCAATAACCGCCAGATCCGTTTCTCCCAAGCGGGAAAGAGAATCTACCTCAGATAGCGTGCCTATTTTATCTTGCAATGTCAGGATGATCTTTTGGGCAGTTTTTCTTCCCACTCCGGGAACACGGCTCAATAAATCCGCTTGATTTTGAATGATTGCCTTCCGCACCATATCTGCTTCAAACGTCGAGAGAATAGCCAGTGCAAGGCGCATTCCCACACCATTAACTCCCAGAAGGAGATTAAATAGCAGGCGGGTTTCTTTTTTATCAAACCCAACCAATAATAAAGCATCCTCACGGACGATGAGCTGAGTGTATAGATGAACCGTATCTCCGATTTGATAAAGATCTCTCAGTGAGTTGGGGACATAAACATAAAAACCAATCCCATGGGTTTCAACCACCAGTCCATCTTGTTCGATATCTCGTACAATCCCATTAATGGATGCAATCATGTTTCATGCCTGATATAAATTTATGAAGCGCCTGAGATACATGAATTCAGATGCTGAAATTGAATATGACATATCGCAATTGCCAAGGCGTCCGCTGCATCATCTGGTTTCGGAAGTTCCTCTAAACCCAAGCGCATCTTAACCATCATTTGGATCTGTTTTTTATCTGCCAAGCCATAACCCGTTAGAGCCTGTTTTATTTCCACCGGGGCATATTCATAGACACTCACACCTTGTTGTGCCAGGGTGAGCAATACGACCCCGCGCGCTTGTCCGACTGTCATAGCAGTACGAGTATTCTTTTGAAAAAATAACTTCTCCACCGCACTGGAATCAGGCCGGTGGAGAAGAATAATCGAAGATAAGCGTTGATGTAATGTCAATAACCGGTCTGTTTCATTGGAATAACTGGGGGTAGAAATCACCCCATAATCCAATGAAACAATTTCGCCATTCTCCTCTTCCCGTACAATTCCATAACCGGTCAGCGCAATACCCGGATCCAGCCCAAGTACAATCATCACAACAATCAGGCAGCTTCCAGTTGAGCCATGGCTTCATCACTAATCGAGAGGGTCGAATAAACCGTCTGGACGTCATCCAGTTCTTCAAGCGCTTCGATAACTTTTAACACCTGAATAGTTTCTTCTGGCGCAAGCTCGACTTCGTTGTTAGGGATCATTCTCAGCTCTGCTTCTTCAGGATGCAGCCCAGCTTTTTTCAACGCCTGACTGATATCATTGAATGCTTCAACTGGTCCGATGATTTCAATAATGTCGTCATCAATATTGACATCACTTGCCCCAGCTTCTACTGCCAGCTCAAAAATTTTATCGGGATCATTTCCTTTGCTGGGTAAGGTGAAATAGGCAGAGCGCGTGAATTGCCAGGAAACGGCTCCTGCCTCCGCCATACTACCACCAAAACGAGTCAAGACATGGCGGATTTCTGCCACAGCGCGATTGCGATTATCTGTGACCACCTCAATGATCATTGCAATCCCATGAGGACCATAGCCTTCATAGTAAATTTCTTCAAGGGCATTGCCTTCTTTTAACTCACCAGTGCCGCGTTTAATTGCACGTTCAATATTATCCTTGGGCATATTTTGGGCACGTGCTCGATCAATGGCTAATTGAAGGCGCGTATTTGCAGAGGGATCTCCTCCACCATCACGCGCCGCTAAAACAATCTCCCGTGCCAGACGAGTGAATACTTGACCTCGCTTGGCATCCGCTGCCCCTTTTTTTCTCCGAATGGTTGCCCAATGCGAATGACCAGACATAACTGACTCCTGCTAACTTTCTATATAAATTTTATAAAATAATTTCGACACTCGTAAATACAGCTAAATTTGTAAAAACATAACCTGTTTTTCTTTTTTTCTCATTTAGTCTTACTAAATTCCATCAGTAGAGCATTAACGAGTGATGTAAATCCATTTCATTATACCATTACTCAGGCTTGGCCGTCTCCGCGGATAAAAGCTTCTGTCATTTCTCGTGCTACTTCATCACGAAATTGTTTGGGTGGTGTTTTCATAAAGTAGGATGATGGACCAATAACTGGACCACTCAAACCCCGATCGAGGGCAATTTTCGCGCACCGAATCGCGTCAATCGTCACACCGGCTGAGTTTGGTGAGTCCCAAACCTCCAATTTCGTTTCCAGATTAAGGGGCACGTTTCCAAAAGTAGTTCCTTCCATGCGAATATAACACCATTTGCGGTCGGTGAGCCATGGTACATAATCACTTGGGCCGACATGGATTTGATCATGCGGCAACTCATAAGGCATCATGCTGGTGACCGCACCGGTCTTAGAGATCTTTTTCGATTCCAGACGCTCCCGCTCCAGCATGTTCATGAAATCCGTGTTGCCACCGAAATTAAGCTGATAAGTGCGGTCAATCCGCACACCTCGATCGACAAACAAATTCGTTAGCACACGATGAAGTATGGTGGCTCCTAACTGACTTTTTACATCATCGCCGATAACCGGTAATTTTCGCTCTCTAAAACGGTTCGCCCAATATTCCTGGCTTGCAATGAAAACCGGAATACCATTAACAAAAGCACAACCTGCGTCTAATACCTGCTCAACATACCATTTGGTTGCCATCTCTGAACCGACTGGTAAGAGGTTAATCACCACATCGGTATGGGTATCTTTCAATATTCCGACAATATCTGCAGTAGGCCCGGGAGCTTTCTTTAAAATCTGGGATAAGTATTTTCCCAACCCATCATGGGTCATCCCTCTTGAGACAGGTACATTCAGAAAGGGCACATCACTAAACTTCATTGTATTGTTAGGATAGGAAAAAATTGCTTCAGATAAATCCTTCCCAACCTTGGTATCAACGATATCGAATGCAGCAGTGAACTCGATATCGCGAATATGATAACCGCCCAGATTGACGTGCATCAATCCGGGGATAAACTCATCATCGGCAGCATTACGATAATAATAAACCCCCTGGACTAATGATGAAGCACAATTACCCACTCCGATAATTGCGACGCGAACTTTTTTATCAGCACTCATTGAGATCTCCTTATTCAATAGCTATAACGAAACACCCTGATTATACGTACAGCGGGATTCCTTGTCAAAGGGTTATCTAACGATTATAATCATTTTAATTCATAATCATACGGGGCGTGGCTCAGTCCGGCTAGAGCACACGGTTCGGGACCGTGAGGTCGGCGGTTCAAATCCGCCCGCCCCGACTGTATTGTCAAAAATATTTTCTTTTTTGATAGGGGTGTAAGGTGCAAACGAACATTTTCAATATATGGTTTTATCTTTCTATCCTCATTGCCCTTCTGGATTGGTTTGCTGTCTCGAAAGACTATTCCCGGTTGCGCATTTTTTCTAAACCATTCGTTCTCCTTTCTCTTATCTTCTGGTTTTCTTCAGCGCAGGGTTGGAATGGATGGGGAACATTTACAGGTCTGGCGTTAATATTTTCCTTATTGGGTGATATTTTTTTATTGAAAAGATTGATTCTTCACAACTCTGCCTTTTTCCAATTTGGTTTGGTGGCATTCCTCTTCACCCAAATATTCTATGTCATCGGCTTCAATCAAAAAGGTTTACCCCCACTTATTCCCGCTTTAACAGTCTTATTCATCATTGCCGGAATATCCATCATCAATAGCAAAAGCATTCTTCAAAGTCTGCAGAAATCCACCGATGGGAAAAAGCTCATTCCGCCAATTATCGTCTATATGACAGCCCTCAGTCTCATGGTTGTTTCTGCTGTAACAACCTTTTTTCGTTCGACCTGGCTGCCCGCTGCGTCACTGTTAACCGGCTTGGGGGCAATGCTGTTTTATATATCCGATTCGATTCTTGCCCACGACAAATTTGCCGAAGCGATTCGGGGAAGTGAACTGCTGGTAACGGTCACCTATCATTTAGGGCAAATTGCGATTATAGCGGGGTATCTGCTGCATTAAATAAAACATGGGCGCAGAGGGGCTCGAACCCCCGAACCTCACGGATGTGAACTTTTCGCTTATATTGTAAAATCACAATCAGGGTCATAGATCTCAATAGACAAAAAGGGGAAAATCATCCATTGTAAAGCACCTTATATTCACAGATTCTGTTCTGTGCCACAATTTAAAATCAAAATACAAAAATCTGTTATACTTATAAATAAGATGTAGAGGATTTTCACAGAGCTAATATCGGAGTATGTTTAGGCAAATAATGACATAACAAATTTTTGCCAGTCATTCAAGCAAACAACCATATGTGGGCGGATTTGATATATCCTGAATATCCAGATGAGGAGATCTTACCAGCAATGGGTGAAGATACAATTGAAAATCCAGTTATAGATTCTCCATTTGAGGAACCAAAACGACACTTTAAATTTGATGAAACTGGTATAACGAGTGAAATTGTCCCTCAACGGCGTAAAAGTGCTTACTTTATTCCGATTCCTGCTCCACGACGCAAAGGGGCACAGCAATTAAGCATGGATTTTGAATCCTGGACTACAGACCGCCAGGAGGAAAATCGCCTTATCAATAAAATTCGTGAACGGGTGGGCATCTGGCGAAAGGGAGGCTATAAGGGAATCACGCGCACAACCCACTTATTGCTGGATTACTGGCAACATCCTAACCGCGAGCAAAGACTTTTTTTTGCTCAGATTGAAGCCCTGGAAACAGCTATCTACCTGACAGAAGTGGCTCAGAAATACAATGATGGCTGGATTCTAGAACAATTGCGACAAGCCAATCAGGATGCCAATCCTGGACTGTTCCGTATCGCCTTCAAAATGGCTACCGGTGGCGGTAAAACTGTGGTAATGGCCATGTTGATTGCCTGGCATGTGTTGAATAAACAGGTCAGTCCACAGGACAGGCGTTTTTCAGACGCCTTTTTAATTGTCACACCTGGGATTACCATTCGCGACCGTTTGAGAGTATTGCTGCCTGCTGATGGAGAAAATTACTACCGCCGCTTCGACCTGGTTCCACCAGGTCACTTCCAGAAATTGCATCAGGCACGAATCATCATCACTAATTTTCAGGCTTTACAGCTACGGGAACGGGTACAGGCAGGTTCGTTAACCAGAGATATTCTCAAAGGAACTAAAGAAAACCCTTTTACCGAAACCCCTGACCAGATGGTGCGACGAGTGTGCCGTGAGTTGGGAAATAAAAAAGATATCATTGTTATCAATGATGAGGCTCATCACTGTTATCGCCACAAACCGCCCACTGAAAAAATTAAATTAAGTCAGGAAGAGCGTGAAGAACTGAAAAAACACGACCAGGAAGCCCGGGTATGGATTTCAGGGCTTGAAGCCGTGCAAAAGAAACTGGGAATCAAGGTTATTTATGATCTTTCAGCTACACCGTTTTTTCTGCGCGGTTCAGGCTATCCAGAAGGCACTCTCTTTCCATGGGTGGTTTCTGACTTTTCTCTTATAGACGCCATTGAATCGGGGATTGTCAAGGTTGCCCGCGTTCCGGTGGAGGATGATTCGATGCTGGGTGACTATCCCATCTATCGTCATCTCTGGCCACACGTGAAAGACGGATTGCCGAAGAAAGGACGGGATAGCCGGTTACAGAACGGCGATCCGGTTCTCCCTGCCAGACTGGAAAGCGCCCTGCACAGTCTGTATACGAGTTACGAAAAATATCATAAAGTCTGGGAGCAGCAGGCTCAGCCGGATATTCCGCCACCGGTTTTTATTGTGGTTGCCAGCAATACCAGCGTTTCCAAACTGCTCTACGACTATATTGCCGGTTGGGAAAAGACCCTGCATGATGGCAACATACTCCTCGTACCGGGCAGATTGCCGCTCTTTAGCAATGTTCGCTCCGAGGCGGGAGGAAACTCCTGGAAACCCCGGCCTGTGACCCTTTTGATTGACAGCGAACAGCTTGAATCAGGAGAGGGGATGGGCGATGAATTCAAGAAAATTGCGTCTATCGAAATCCAGCGATTTAAGGACGAATACCGCCAGCGTTTTCCCGGTCGCGACCCGGATAAATTAACTGATGAAGACATTCTGCGAGAAGTTATGAATACCGTTGGAAAACCTGGAAAACTGGGAGAACACATCAAATGTGTAGTTTCAGTTTCAATGCTGACAGAGGGCTGGGATGCCAGCACGGTTACTCACATTCTGGGCGTGCGTGCATTCGGTACGCAATTGCTTTGTGAACAGGTGGTTGGTCGCGGTCTGCGCCGCATTGGTTATGAAACCGAGACGCGCACCTTCGAGGTCAACGGCGAGACGGTCAGCATCGAGGCCTTTCCGGTGGAATATGCGGAAGTGTACGGCGTGCCGTTTTCGTTCATCCCCACCCGCGAAGCGCCCAAGCCCGCCCCGCCGCCGCGCCGCCCCACCCGCGTTCGCGCGATGGAGGAACGCCTTGCCAGCGAAATCACCTTCCCGCGCGTCATCGGCTATCGCTATGAAGTTCCGCCCGAACGCCTGACCGCCCGCTTCAGCCCCGATTCGCAACTGACTCTTTCCACGCTGGATGTTCCCACGCGGGTGGAAAATGCCCCGCTGGTGGGCGAAGCCAGCGTGCACACCCTTTACGACCTGCGCATCCGGCGCGAGCAGGAAATTGACTTCCGCCTGGCAAAACTGCTGCTGGAACGTTACTTTTCGGATGAAGAAGGCGCGCTCAAGCCCTGGCTGTTCCCCGATTTGCTCAACATTACCCGTCAGTGGCGGCAGTCTCAACTGGTTTTGAAAGACAACACCTTCCCGCAAATGCTTTTACTGGAGCAGCTGGCCGAACGCGCGGTGGAGAAGATTTACCAGGCCATTGTCCAGGCGGAAAGCGGCGCGCCGCGCATTCTGCCGCGCCTGCATCCCTACGAACCTGCAGGCAGCACCCGCTATGTGGATTTCAACACCACCCGCCCGGTGTGGGTGACCGACGCGGCGAAGTGTCACATCTCGCATGTGGTGGCGGATACCGGTTCGTGGGAGCAGAAGATGGCTCAGGCGCTGGAGGAAATGCCTGAAGTCCTGCGCTATGTCAAAAATCACAATCTGGGCTTTTTCATCCCGTACACTCTGGATGGTCAGGAGCGGCAATACACGCCCGATTTTATCATCCATCTGAACGATGGACATGGCGAAAATGATCCACTTCAACTGATTCTGGAAGTTTCAGGTGAAGCGAAGGAAGAAAAAGCAGCCAAAGTCGCTGCTGCCCGGAATCTGTGGGTTCCTGCCATCAATCATCATGGCGGCTTTGGACGCTGGGCTTTTCTGGAAATCAAAGACCCCTGGAATGCAAAAAATATAATCCATAAATATCTGATTTCATAAGAGGAATAGCATGCAACAACCTGAAAACCGCTCCCGAAAATATGCTCATCTGTTTACGGAGATTGACACTGGTCGTATCAAGATACCTCAGTTTCAGAGAGATTTTGTCTGGGATAGAGAGCAGACAGCGCGCTTGATTGACAGTCTGATAAAGGGATTCCCTATCGGCACCTTTATTTTCTGGAAAACCAAAGACAAATTACGCGAGGTACGCAATATTGGTAATGTCAGTATACCAGATACACCTTCTGGAGAATTCGTTAATTATGTACTGGATGGACAACAACGGATTACCTCTCTCTACGCCATTCGAAAAGGGGTGGTGGTGACCAGAGAAGGAAATATTTTGGATTATAAAGATATCGTAATCGATCTGGAGGAAGACCCCGATACGGATGAACAGGTTGTCTATTCCCAACCAGTGGATGGGAAAAAAGTCATTCCTGTTTACGAAATTCTTAACGGTTCAATCTCTATCCTCGCCAAAGAATATCCGGATTATCTGGAAAAAATTGACATTTATAAAAAACGACTGGAAGGATATGACTTTCCGGTTGTGGAGATATCAGAATATCCCATTGATATTGCCTGTGAAATCTTCACCCGAATCAATACTGGCGGCACTGAACTGACACTCTTTGAAATCATGGTGGCAAAAACCTATGATGTGGAGAGGAATTTTGACCTGGCGCATGAATATGAATGGCTGATAGATAACAACAGCGCACCTGAAAAAGACCTGCAGGATGCAGGATTTGAAACGGTTCCTGCATCCACTGTTTTACAATGTCTTGCCATCAACATGGGAGAAGGACGTACCCGCCGTCAGGATATTTTACGAATCTCACGCGATGATTTTATCTCTGCATGGCCAGAGATCAAAAAGGGCATATTCGCGACTGTAGATTATATTCGCTCATATCTCAACATTCCGGTGTCCCGACTGCTGCCTTACTACACCCTGCTTGTCCCGCTGACTTACTTCTTTGTCCAGAACAAACTTCAACCTCCCACACCCAGACAAAACATGCTGCTGGCACAGTACTTCTGGTGGGCATCAGTGACCAATCGCTATTCTGCCGGGGTAGAAAATAAAGTATTTCAGGATCGCCAGCGAATGGACAAAATTCTCAAAGGACAGGTGCCAGAGTACCGTGGCGAGGAAGTCAATCTTACTTTGGATGATTTACTCTGGCATCCGTTCAGCACAGGCGATTCTTTTTCCATGGCGATCATCGGCCTGTACGTTCAATTCCAGCCGCGTTCTTTTGCAACCAACGCATTGATCAATCTGGATAATTCATGGTTGCGAATGGCGAACAGCAGAAATTACCATCATTTCTTTCCCAAAGACTGGTTGCGAAAAAATGGGTATGAAGACTGGCAGGCAAATTCAGTTCTGAATATCACACTTGTGGATGATTTCATCAATAAAAATCAGATAAAAACCCGTCCGCCCGCCGATTACATGGCTGAATTTGCCGGGCAGAACCCTCACATTTCAGAAACGATGAAGACTCATCTGATAGATCTGGATTCCTCCGGCATCTGGGAAAACGACTATTCCAGGTTTCTTGAGAAACGCGGTAAGCGCGTTTTAGAGGAACTGCACAAACGCCTGAATCCCCCTATCGAGGAGTAGCCCCATGCCCCGCAAAGACAAAATCTCATCCACACCGGTCACTCACATCCGACATGAGGAAACCCGCCCCAACATCCCCACCGAAGAACTGCGTGACTTTGTGGCGGAAGACGAACGCAACCCTCGCCAGATGCGCTACCCGCGCGACCCCTCGCTGGATCCGCAACTGATCTGGAAGGGCAAGGATGAACAGGATGGCGAAGATCTGACCGTGCCGGTCGCGCCGATTTACATTCAGGAGAAAATTCACCCGCAAGCCATCATTGAAGACCTGCGCAGCCAGGCGAGCACAGGCCAGCCGCAGCAGCTCAACCTGTTCGCCGATTTCAACGGGCTGGAATTCGAAGAACTGGTGGAGTTTTATCAACACGAACAGCACTGGAGCAACCGCCTGATTCTGGGCGATTCGCTCCAGGTGATGACTTCGCTGGCAGAGAAAGAGGGGCTGAAGGGACAGGTGCAAATGATTTACCTGGATCCGCCCTACGGGATTAAATTCGGCTCCAACTGGCAGGTTTCGACCCGCAAACGGGACGTGAAAGACGGCAAAATGGAAGACCTGGTGCGCCAGCCGGAGCAGATCAAAGCCTTTCGCGATACCTGGGAACTGGGCATTCACTCCTACCTGAGTTACCTGCGCGACCGGCTGACTGTGGCGCGCGAACTGCTCACCGAGAGCGGCAGCATCTTCGTCCAGATTGGCGATGAGAACGTTCACCTGGTGCGCTGCGTGCTGGATGAGGTGTTTGGGAGCGAGAATTTTGTCAGCATAATCGCTGTTAAACGTGCCTCAGTAATGTTTTCCAAAAAGTATCTTAACTCAGCAACCTTTTTCATAATTTGGTACGCTAAAGATATTGGGCAAATTAAGTATAAAGATATATTTGTTGAGCGGACATTAGATGTGTTTGCTGACAACACGGGATCTCACCTTTGGTTAGAGGATAGTACAGGTAATTGCAGAAAAGTATCACCGCAAGAGAGAGAAGACATAAAAAGTTTATTTGAATTGCAGCCCCAATCTCGATTGTTTGCAACACTAGGATTGAATGCTCAGGGCATTGAAAAACAATCGGCCTTTGAGTTTCATGGTAAAAAATATTATCCGCCACAAGGAACCCAATGGAAGTCATCCTATTCGGGTCTCAAAACACTTGCAAGAAGCAATCGAATAATTGTTGAAAGTAATACTATCCGTTATAAGCAATACTTTGAAGACTACCCAGTTATGCCCATAAACAGTCTTTGGGAGGGCATCGGTGCTGCCTCGGATAAACTATATGTTGTTCAAACTCCTGATCGCATTATCGAGCGTTGTCTCCTGATGTCCACCGATCCGGGCGATCTGGTGCTGGATCCGACCTGCGGCAGCGGCACGACCGCTTACGTCGCCGAGCAGTGGGGGCGGCGCTGGATTACGATTGACACCAGCCGCGTGGCGCTCACCCTGGCACGCGCCCGCCTGATGGGAGCAAAGTTCCCCTACTACCTGCTTGCCGATTCGCCCGAAGGCTTTCAGAAACTTCAGGAAACCGGGCAGATTCCCCTTGACGCGGAACGCCCGGCTTCGTTCGGCGGCGACGTGCGCAAAGGCTTTGTCTATCAAACCGTGCCGCATATCACGCTCAAATCCATCGCCAACAACGAGGAAATTGACGTTATCCATGCAAAATACCAGCCGGAACTGGAATCCCTGCGCGAAGAAATCAACCGGCTGGCGGGGAAGTCCTGGCAGGAATGGGAAATTCCGCGCCTGCCCTCCCCTTATCAGGATGAAAACGAGCGCGCCCGCACCGAAAAAGCCCTGGTGGCGCTGGGCATCACGGATGGGTCGGAAGCCCGGTCAACCCTGCAACGCTGGTGGGACCTGCGCCGCCAGCGCCAGAAGGAAATAGACGACTCTATCGCCCGCAATGCCGGGCGCGAAACGCTCTACGACCGCCCTTACGAAGACCCCAAACGCATTCGGGTCACCGGCCCGTTCACGGTGGAGAGCCTCAGCCCCTACCGCGTGCTTTCGCCGCAGGCGGAACTCCCCGCCAGTGAGCGCGCCGCGGCCCAAGAGAACAGCCAGACCTTCCTGGAAAACATCCTGGCGAACCTGCGTCACGCCGGAGTGCAGAACACCAAAAAAGGCGAACGACTGAAATTCGACCACCTGGAGCCGTTTGCCGGAACCTGGATTCAGGCCGCCGGGGAATACACCCCCCGCGACGGTCAGCCGCGCCGCGTGGCGGTCAGTATCGGGCCGGAGCATGGCACGGTCGGGCCGGAACTGGTCAAAGAAGCCGCCAAAGAAGCGGTGCGCGGCATGGGCTTCGACCTGCTGCTGGTCTGCGGCTTTGCCTTCGACCCGCACGTTCCCGAAGAAACCAAACGCTACGGCAAACTGGAAGTCCTGCCGGTGCGCATGAACCCCGACCTGATGATGGGCGACGCCCTGCTGAAGAAAACCGGCTCCGGCAACCTGTTCATGATTTTCGGCGAACCGGATATCGAAGTCCGCCCGGCGGGGGAGGACCTGCTGGAAGTAGAACTACGCGGCGTGGACATTTACGACCCCACCACTGGCGAAATCCGTTCCAGCTCGGTGGATGACATCGCCTGCTGGTTCATAGACACGAACTACAATGAAGAAAGTTTCTTCGTCCGGCACGCTTACTTCAGCGGCATGGACAGTCCTTACGAGAAACTGCAGCGCGCCCTGCGGGCGGAAATCCACGAGGAAGCGTGGCAGAGCCTGTACCGCACCCTCAGTCGTCCCTTCCCGCGGCCGCAAAGCGGCAAAATTGCGGTCAAGGTCATCAATCACTATGGCGATGAGGTGTTGAAAGTTTATGATGTCAGCCAGAATCCGGGCAATTGACCTGTTTTGCGGTATCGGCGGCAACTCATTGGAGCACGGGCTGCGGGGGTAGAACGAGAGTGATTGAAGAATGAAAAATGTTTTATGAGCTAATATATTCTGATACCAATCAATTATGGGTATCATAGAAATGTAAACTTCTGTGTATATTATGCAACAGAGAGGCAAAACCATATGAGTTTCTGTTGCTTAACCTCGCATTTACAGTCTTATTCATCATTGCTGGAATATCCATCATCAACAGCAAAAGCATTCTTCAAAGTCTACAGAAATCCTCCGATGGGAAAAAGCTCATTCCGCCAATTATCGTCTATATGACGGGGCTCAGTCTCATGGTTGTTTCTGCTGTAACAACCTTTTTTCGTTCGACCTGGCTGCCCGCTGCGTCACTGTTAACCGGCTTGGGGGCAATGCTGTTTTATATATCCGATTCGATTCTTGCCC
>Ga0078972_1002953_pt1 | contig 51370 bp, 44 predicted proteins | sample YelNatPaOPGAMG01_FD_67568 | JGI IMG/M metagenome (GOLD analysis project Ga0078972, IMG submission 67568) | Hot spring thermophilic microbial communities from Obsidian Pool, Yellowstone National Park, USA - OP-RAMG-01 (SPADES assembly) (version 2) | ecosystem: Environmental > Aquatic > Thermal...
AGAAATCTTTAGCAAGTATTTTCCTACCTGTTTATTCAACTTCGGCGAGCTCCCTTATCACCTCATCCTGCATAGCTTTTACGAAGCCGGATGTAATTATAACGTCCCCCCCATTAATAAGATGATTTTTAATTTTCCCCATTATCTCTCCGTCAAACTTAGCGGACTCAGTTAGAAACACGGTTTCATTTTCCTCAGGGAACCTTGCCGTAAGTTCAACAGGAATGCCGAGCATACCTATGTAATTGTGAAGAAAATCCTCACCAGAGGAATTGAAGGGCCTATAGCTTTTAACGCCGTAGGGTTGCCCAAGCTTTCCAATAAGCAGATCCATATCTTCGAAGACTCTCCCAACTATGGGTGCGACAGTGCTTGTAGGCATGCTTATCTCATTCTGTTTAATAGACTCGAGTAATGAACCATAGCAGAAAAGCGTCACCTCCTTTGCCCTTGCGAAAATCGTTAGCCTAATCTGCTCTATATAACGGTCAAGAGTCCTCCTCATATAAGGGTCTACCCAGCCGCCGCCGTTTCCACCAGGCTTAACGTTCTCCAAATACCGCATTATAGCATAGCTCTGGTATTCCTGCAGATGTTGATGAGTATACTCTGGATCCCTTGTCTCCGTCCCTGTGTATATCATGTCGAAAAGCTTAGACTCGAAATTCAAGCTGTAACCTAGATAATGATAGTGATCATACCAGTTCGGATACTTGATGATTAATTTTACGCTTGGATTTACTTCCCTAGCAGCTTTAACCACTATGTTTTCAGCAACATCCTCCATAAGTCTTAAACGGTATTCAGTCCAGCTCCTGCTACCCTTAGCTTTAACGCATTCTTCACACTTACAGTTGATGAAGAAGAAGTCGTCCAGGATTATCTCGTCGAAAAGCCCGGCGGTAAGCTTAACCACGTCTCTAAGCTTCACCCTGTCCTCAGGCTTAGAAAAACATAGTGATTGAAAATTGAAGCCCCTGCCAAAGTATGTGGCTATTCCCCCAGATGTTTCAATACCTTTATCCTTGAAGAAGCCCTTAACCCTCAGCATCAGATCCCTGTCAACAAGAACATTATCCCGAAAGGTCTCCAGGTAGACCTTGTCGAAGCCGAAGCCTCTGCTTAAAACGTTGAAGCTTTTCTCAAGCCAGCTTAAATCAGCCATCTCATTCACGTCACAGACCGTGCAGTAGACCGCAACCCTGAAATTCCTATATTTGCCTCCCGCAGCGCTCATGATCATTATCTGTAATCCCTAAATATTTATACCTTGCGAAGGCAGCTGGATGAAAGAGTCAAGCGGGAATAGCGCGCACTTAGGAGCTTCACCCAGGCCCATCGCACTAACTTGAACACCATTATCTAAGTCCCCTTGCAGAAACCCTAGTCGTTTTTCCCACTCTTTTCCTAAACCGAATAGTTGAGAAAAAGCTTCTTCCAAACTAGGCTAGCCTGAAACTACTTCGGTTTATCACCGGACGGTATTAGTGCGTTTAAAACTGGTTCAACCCACGTGTTATTCGGGATATCGTAAAGTATGAAGTCACTGTCGAACTGCCAGTATGCCCAGCTCCAGCCCATTTTCTCAGCTAGTCTAGCGATGAAGCTGAGGTATCTTACACGTGAAGCCATGTCCGCCTTATCGTAAACACCGAACTCGCCGAGGAAAATCGGCCTTCCATGCGTCTTCGACCATGTTTGAGCCTTCTCGAAATCCTTTATAATAGGCTGCTTTTCCTCCGCAGTACCCTTCCACTCGACCCCAACCTTATTCTCTAGACCCACCCACTTGGCACCCTGATGAGTAAACTCCATCGGGAGATAGTAGTGCACTGTTACGATTATGTTCTCATCCTCCTCCGGAAGCTTAAGCTCATCCAGATGGTCGACGCTGTTCCAGTATGCTGGTCCTACTATAATAGTCCTCTCAGGATTCGTCTTGCGTACGATGTTAAAAGCCTCCATGTAAAGCTTGTTCCAAAGCTCAGGTGTAAGCTCTCCGTTGGGCTCGTTTAAAAGCTCGAAGATCACTTCATTCGGATGATTGCTGTAACGTTCTCCAATCCGCTTCCAGAACGCGAGAAAATTATCTTTATTGCCCAATGGGTCTCTACCCATGGCTACGAACTCGTGGAAGTCCAGTATGGTCATAAGCCCGTTTCTAAGAGACTGTTCCACAGCCCAATCCAAAATTTCCAACCACCCCTTTGAGATTTCCCCAATGCCCATAGCGCCGTCTCGAAACGGATGGAGCGCGATACGCACACTGTTGAACCCGACGCCTCTTATTAGCCTGAAATGTTCATCCTTCATCCTCGCCATGAACTTATTTTTCCAAACCGGGTCGTAGCCCATTATGTTAACACCCCTGCCCAGACGCTCGTTCTGCTTAAATGAATCCATCTCAAGCCGCTCAATTATCCTATGGATTTAAAAATTTGAGAGTCAGCCACCCGACCCCCTGAAAGCTGAAGGCCCGAAAAACTTAAGGCTTAAACGGCTCCTTTAAGGCCGGTGTTGGAAGTGAAGGTTTACATTCTGACCGATATGGAGGGCGCCAGCTACGTTGTCCGAGAACAGCAGACGGAGCCTGGAACCAGCGAGTATGAGGAGGCACGCCTGCTTCTAACCAGAGATGTGAATGCTGCCATCGAGGGAGCTTTGGAAGGAGGTGCTTCAGAGATTCTTGTGAACGACCTGCATGGGGCCCGTGAGGGTTTCAACCTCGTTCCCGAGGAACTGCATGAAGGAGCTAGATATATCACGGGCGGGCCTAGGCCCTTTAGGATCGCCGGAATAGACAGGTCCTTCAACTTGGCGTTCATGATAGGCTACCATGCTATGGCTGGAACTAGGGGTGCGGTTTTGGACCACACCATGTCCACCAGGGCCATAGTCAACGCGTATATAAATGACCGCCGGGTTGGCGAGATAGGGATAGACGCTGCGATGCTCGGATGCTTCGAGGTGCCCGTAGCCTTGGTTACTGGATGTAAGATGGCTGTGGAGGAAGCCAGATCGTTGCTGGGCAGCATTGAGGGTGTGGTGGTGAAGGAGGGGCTGAGCAGGAACTTCGCCATATGCTTGTCGCCGGCCAGGAGCAGGAAGCTTATCCGTGAGGCTGCGAGGAATGCTGTAAAGAGAGCAGGAGACTTCATGCCCTTCAAGGTGGATCCGCCCATCGCCGTGAGGGTCGAGTATTCGCATCCGAACTACGCGGACATGCAATCCAGTACTCCGGGAGTGGAACGTCTAGACTCCAGGACTGTATTGGTCCAAGGTGACGACCTCTTGGACGTTATGAGAAGACTAGGCTGGTATTGAAGTTGGTCACGGTAACTCTTGAGACCTGGCGTAACAGGGTTATGCACGACCAAATGCGCGTTAATCCTTAAACTAAAACGTTTTTTATAACGCCCAGAATAAGAGGGGCTGGAGCGGCGCGCTGGCCCAGTGACACTCAACATCACTCACGATATAGATTATAAACACAATTCAGCGATAGAATGCGATATGACTACAGACGCGTTTTGGGAGGAGGTCCTGAACGTCACGCTTATGTCCCTGAGGGTTTCGGGAACAGCCGTGCTGATGGGAGCTTCAATTGGCGTGCCGATCGGGGCCTTCTTAGGGCTCCGGCGCTTTAAGGGAAAGAGCACAGTGATGCACCTCGTCGACATTATGCTGAAGAGCGTAGTAAATACGTTCATGGGCTTGCCGCCGGTTGTCGTGGGGCTGGCGGTCTACCTCTTGCTCACCGCATCAGGTCCCCTCGGCCATTTTGGCCTGTTGTACACGCCCACTGCGATGATGATAACCCAGCTCATAATGGTAGTCCCGATCATAATTGGCGTCACGATGTCTGCTGTTGGAGATGTCGAGAAGGCGGTAAGGGAGAGGGCCCTCTCGCTCGGCGCTACGGAGCTCCAAGCAGCTTGGGCGGTGCTGAGGGAGGCCAGGGCTGGTGTTTTGACCTCGGTCATCGTAGCCTTCGGGGCTGCGATATCAGAGGTCGGCGGCATAATGATCACAGGCGGCAATATCAGGTGGACGACGCGAACCCTGACGACGGCCATAGTGGTTGAAACGGAGCTCGGCAACTTCGATCTAGCTCTGTCGTTGGGTATAATCCTGCTTTCCATATCTTTTGCGATAAACCTCATATTGACCATCTTACAGATGAAAGGGGCAAAAAGGTAGATGCCCGTCGTAGTGATACAAAGTCTCTCAAAGGAATACTCCGGGAGGCAGGTCCTGAAGGATGTGAACCTTGAAGTTCAAAGTGGGGAAATATTTGCGGTCGTAGGGCCGAACGGCGCGGGCAAGACCACCCTCCTTAGGATACTCGATCTATTGGAGGAGCCCACCAGCGGGACAGTTTCAATCGACGGGATATCGATAGACTACTCTTCAAAGGACAGGACGGCTGTGCGTAGGAGGATAGGCATGGTCTTCCAGCAGACGGTTCTATTCAACACGAGCGTTTTCGACAACGTGGCGTACGGTTTGAGGGTTAGGGGCGAGAGCAGAGTCGACATCGAGCGAAGGGTCAAGGCGGTACTGGAGCTGGTAAAGCTGCAGGGCTTCGAGCAAAAGGACGCGTTGGCGCTCTCAGGAGGCGAGGCTCAGAGGGTCGCCCTGGCTCAGGCTTTAGTGGTGGAGCCGGAGCTGTTGCTCCTCGACGAGCCTACAGCGAACCTCGACCCAAGGAGCGTTTCCGTAGTGGAGGAGGCACTCTCAAGGATCAACAGGGAGATGGGGACCACTATGATAATGACAACCCACAATATTTCTCAGGCCGAGAGTTTGGCGCGCCGAGTGGCCGTGCTAAACGAGGGCAGGGTGGAGGGGGTCGGCACATTCCGAGAGGTTTTCGGGAGGTCGACGAAGGCTGTCCAGGGCTTCGCCAGGCTTGAAAATGTCTTCTACGGCGTTTCGAGGATAACCGCGGAGGGCACCTCGCTCATAGACATCGGAGACGGTTTATGTGTAGAGGCTGCCTTTGAGAGGGTGGGACATGTTACCTTCCACATCCCTCCCGAAGACATAATCTTGTCAACCCGTCCGCTTACTTCAAGCGCCAGGAACAACTTCGAGGGAAGCATAGTGCAAGTAGTTGACATGGGGCCTGTGGTGAAGCTGAAGGTCAGGTCGGGCAGGGACTTCATCGTGCAGATAACCAAGCGGTCTTTCGGCGAGATGCAGCTCAACATAGGCTCGAGGGTTTTCATCGCCTTCAAAGCATCGTCGGTCCAAACGAACTAAGCCTTTAATACTTAACCCTTGGAAGGAACAACTCCACATAAATTCGAGAGTCACCGAGACGACCTTCGTCTTTTATGGAGGGCGGATACTACACCTACCACGAGACACAATCCCGCGGTGAGCAATAACACCCTAGTGTAGTCCTTCCTCCACACCGCCCTTATCATTTTCGGGCCGTCGACGAAGACCTCAACCGTTCTTGCGTCTACAACCCTATCTCTAGGCCCAAGACCCTCGAAGTGGTCAAAAACATCCTGAACTAGAAAGCCCAGGTTCGTTTCTCCCATATTTATGATAGCGTACGACCCCTCTTTGTACCAACCGGAGCCCGAGACGCTGCCGTATTCCGTATCCACTGAGACGTAGTGCTCTCCCGGAGGCGGAATCAACGCGTTCAAAAGGTCTTTCCTCCACTCGTTTTTGACGGGGTCGTAGGCACCGAATCCTGAGCAGAACTCCCAGTAGCACCAAGCTATGTTCCTTCTCTCCGCCTCCCTAGCAACGAAGTGAGTCCACCTCACCCTCGATGCCATGTCGGCTTTGCTATATGCGCCGAATTCACCCAATAGCAGAGAAGCATTTTTGTGCTCTCTAGCCCACCGGATCGCGATGTCCAACTCATTTGCGATCTGCCCTTTTTCAAGTTCGGTGCCAGTCCACCTTCTTCCCACGGGAGGTGAAGGCTCCACCCACTCCGCACCTTGGTGGGTGAACTCAAAGGGGGTATAGAGGTGAAAAGTAACCACTATGTTTCTGTCGTTGACAGGGATCATAAGCTCCCCAAGCTTGTAAACGCTGTTCCAGTCAGTCGGCCCGACGATTATCGCTCTCGTTGGATTTGACCTCCTTATGACCTCTACCGCCTCCTCGACGAGCTCGTTCCATATGCTGCTTGTCAGTGCCCCGTTAGGCTCGTTGAGCAACTCAAAGCAAAGCTTTTCGGGATAGCTCTTGTAGCGTTCAGATATCTGCTCCCAGATCGATATGAAGCGATCCTTCTGACCTGCTGGGTTTTGCATAATTTCATCATAGTGATGGATGTTTATTATGGTGACGAGACCTTGCTCTAAGGACCTGTTGATGACCCAGTCTACCCTCCTGAAAAAGCTGTCCTCGATCTTATAGGGCGGGGAACTCCCTGCGTGATTTGACCACCTTATCGGAATTCTGACAGTGTCGAAACCGGCTTCCCTTATTATCCTGAAGTATTCGTCTTTAATGTAGACTCCCCAGTCGCCTTCGTTCGGAGCTTCCAAAGCGTTTCCGATGTTTATACCCCTGTGCATCTCTACTGGCAAATCACCGTCTTCTAGCTGAGGATAGCAAACTGGCCACTCTTGGCTGCTGAAATTTTTTGACCTCGCATCACAATGCAAGACTGATGCGACCAGAATTAAGGACAAGATACAGTATGCGCATGTCCATCTGTACACAAACATCTTTTAATACTATGCAATCAGGTATTAAAAATTTTTGTGCGGGCGCATCTCGAAATAACAACCCGGAATAGTTTTATGTGCAGGGACGAAAACGTACTGGGGTATGAGAAAATTCCGTTGGCCAGGTGGATTTAAGGGGGCCGTTTCGCTGACCTTTGATGACGGCATGCAATCACAGCTGAGTTTGGGCATACCTTTGATCGAGAGATTCGGTTTTAGGGGGACCTTTTATATAAATCCCAGAGACAATTACAGAGAGAGACTCAAACCTTGGAAGGAGATCGCCGACCGCGGTCACGAGATAGGCAACCATAGTACCGCACATCCTTGTTCATGTAATTTCCTAGGCGACCCCGAAGGCAGGGGATTGGAAAACATGACCTTGCAAGATATACGCTCAGATGTCGTCGAGGCGCACAGCAGGATCAGGCAGATCATACCTAACGCCAGTCGGACTTTTGCGTACCCCTGTTACCAGACTAGCGTCGGCAGAGGTCTAAACAAGATAAGCTACGTGCCCGTAATAGCTGAAATCTTTCTCGCGGCTAGGGCAGGTGGAGAAAGGGGTTACGCGAACTCCCCATTGGCTTGCGACTTACATGAGCTCTGGTCGTGGTCCGCTGACCGGATGAGCTACGAGGAAATGATAGGCTTGACCATCAGAGCCGTTTCTGAGGGCAGATGGGCTGTGTTCACGATTCACGGCATTAACGAGGGACACCTGCCCACCTCCGATCATGACCTAACGGGCTTTCTTAGATTTCTAGACACGCATCGAGACGAAATATGGGTTGCCCCTGTCGTGGAGGTCGCCGAGTTTATAATTGGAGAGCGAAGAGAACTAGGTCTAACTTCGTGAAGACATCAGAATATTCTCAAGCACATGCTGGTTGTTCTACCCCATAGCGAATCGTGCGCGCGTTGTAGTCTGCGTTCAGGTTTAAGCTGCAACGTGGACATCGAAAGAGCTCCCTGACACCGTAAACTGGTATTTTTAAGCCAATACTAAGTCAACTTGTCGTTGCTTGATAAGCACCTCTTCTGAGGAAATAGTCTCAGCGTTAGTTGAAAGATAGGGTTTCGGTAGCGCGCGCTTACTTCCTTTTCTTAGCAACAACGTGCAGGTGCCCTCCATAGCCGACAATGCTAGGTTCCTCGCAGAGCATCAGTTCTAAGTCCAAGAGCAGCTTTGCCTTTTCCTCGTCCTGAAGGAGGGCATCGGTTTCAGGTCTGGAAATGAACACCACAGTCTTACCCACTGTCTTCACGACATCCAGACCATTCCTGTCGAAAAGGTTTCTCAGGTCTTCTGGCGAAAAGGCCCAGCAATGGAAGCCCCATGTTTCGGCAAAGAACCTCTTCTCCTGTAGCACCTTGAGCGCCTCTGCGATGCCCTTACGGACCAGCATAGATCGCGTCACGCTGAATAGGCTGTCTACTCCAGCAGCTAGGAAATGACCTGGTTTCAGGACCCTAGACAGCTCTCTGACGGCCTTATCTGGATCGCTGCAATACGATATTGGATCGCCCTCGGCGAGGACGAAATCGAAGTGGTTGTCAGGGAAATCTATTTCACATATATCACCCTCTTTTAACGTGACAAGGTTTTCGAGTTGCTTCTCTTTTATCTTGCGCATCGCTACGTTTAACATCTCCTTCGATATGTCGTAGAGAACTACCGACAGGCCCTTCTCGGCAATTGGAATAGTCCACTTGCCAGTACCTCCACCTGCATCCAACACGAAACCGGCCTCTGGAAGATACGGTTCTATGTAACGCCAGGTGATTTTGTCATATAGCTGTTTGAAGTACGGCACGTCATACTCTTTGTCGTAGACATCAGCGGCCTCGCTGTAGTAAGCGATAACCCTGAGTTTCTGTTCCTCCGACGGGTTCATGTCCTAACTGGACTTCGGTCTTACATATATAAAAATTGCCAAACTTCGTAGCAGCCTTTTTAAAAATAGCTGTACGAACTCGAAACGATTCACCACCTATAAAGCTTCCTTACAATTCGATACACGGTTGGACGCTTCAGAAATTGCAGGATCGTGTTGTTGCAAGTTAATGTGATGAGGTCCAAATAAAGCCCATTTTATTGAAAACGTTTAGGAGGTGTGCGTTCTACAAGGTTGTTCGTTGCGAAGCATTTAAATCTGAATTCGCAGGAATGACTGTGTTCGATGACCAAAGTATTTAGGATGAAACTCAATAGTATACAACCCAGCCAGTTGTACATAAGTTCTGAAAAGCTCTCTGAGGTAATGAAGAGGTTCGACGTCGACGATCTTGAGTCGATAGAACCAATACCAATCAAGAAGCTCGGAGATGACGTAATCTTTGTAGACGGTCACACAAGGGCCTTTGCCGCATTCCTCTATGGAGTTTCTGAGGTACCGGTGTACTGGGAAGATGAGGAGCTAGACTGGGATGCTTATGAAATATGTGTTGAGTGGTGCAAGGAAAACGGAATCCGCACCATATCAGACCTCAAGGACAGAATCGTGTCTCAAAAGGAATATGAAATATTGTGGTACAAACGTTGTGAAGAAATGCAACGCGATCTAGAAGTTAAAAGGAAGGAGACGCGTTTGCCGCGTGAATAGTTACGTGCTGTATGTTCGGTAACTCGAATCTTGGACCCTTCCTCGATTTACCAGTGAATAATGCAAGACCCCTCTGACAAGTTGGAAAAAGCACGCATTCGAAAAGCTTACTAGTATCCGGAATTCGTGAGTTGGTAGCTCAGAGAGTTGACCTTCAATTATCTTTTGGGATTCCGAATAGTAGCACGTTGGAAGCGTCCTTATCCGGCATTGCTGCCTCCTAGCTTTTCAATGGGCCTCTTTTTTTCTTACCCTGACACGTGACCCTTAGGGGACAGGTCGGGCAGGATCCCTTCCTGCAGTACTCGAGATTTAGCCTAACCAGTTGAGATTCCATTCTCTTGACGTCCTTGACTCCCAGCCTTCGGGCAACCTCGATTGCAAGCGGCGATGGTTTCGGATCCGCTTTGTCCCATATGCCCCTGAGCTCCCTTAAGAATATGTTTACGCCGACTGGGCCTACGCCTCTGAATTCCATAAGCAGCTTCTCCAGATGTCTTGGGGACCTCGCGCTCGAATGGACATGTTCCAAGTCCCCGAACCTTTCGATCAAGGCTTTTGATGTTTCTAGGAGGTTGGTAGCCGTTGAGAAGTCATACCTGACGTAACCCCCAGAGTCGAGCACCTGAACAAGTTTATCCCAACCAGCGTCGAGTATCGCCTTGGGTGTTACAAGGCCTTCCTCCTCGAATCTTCTAAATGTCCTCTTCGCTATTTCGGAGGATATTCTCTTCGCGAAGAGTACTGATGCGAGAAACCACTTGAACCTATCCTCGGGTCTTCTGAGGTTAAGTCCCAACTCCTCGGAATAGCTCTTTAACCTCATTACCCTCTTCTCGTCCAACGCTTTTTATCGTCCGGTGATTTATGAGCGAGGTTGACGATTTAAGATTTGACGCTCCCCTTGAACATGATGGCAGACACTCTGCAGGTGTCAGGAAGAGATGCAAGCGAGACGCGTTCCCACTTTTACAAAAACATAAATACGGTTTGAAACATTTTAGGTTCTGAATGGCTGATCACGATTTGCGGACCCCGCCCGTGTTTGTCGATGGGCTTGTGGTTAAGTACGGTTCATTTGTGGCTGTCGACAAAATCTCTTTTACAGTAAAGACTGGGGAGATATACGGTTTGCTTGGCCCCAACGGAGCAGGTAAGACCAGTACCTTGAAGGTGCTCACTGGGCTCTTGGAGCCCGCCTCCGGTAAAGTCGAAATTTTCGGAAGACCTCTATCCGATGAGGTGACCGTCAAAAACATGATAGGTTACGTTCCTGAAGAGGTTATCTTGATGGATTCGCTAACCCCAAGGGAGTTTCTGGAGTTCGTCGCCTCCATAAGGCGCCTTGATGCGAATACGGTTAACGCGCGTCTCGAGAGGCTGACCTCTGTATTTCAATTGAGAGAATACTTCGACACACCTATTGCGGCTCTGTCCAAGGGGAACAAGCAGAAGACCGCAGTAGTAGCTGCGCTGTTGCACGAACCTCCGCTACTAATCCTCGATGAGCCCCTAGTAGGTTTGGATGCGTTCTCCTCGAAGATACTTAAGGAGTTGTTGATATTTCACGTGAGGAGAGGTGGCGCGGTGATATTTTCAACTCACATAATGGAAGTTGCTGAAAGGCTCTGTACGAGGGTAGGTATAATAAACAAGGGTAGACTGGTGGGTGAAGGGACTGTTGAGGACCTGCGCAAGCTAGTTAAGGGCGCGGAAAGCTCTCTGGAGGAGATATTCCTTAAGGTAACTGAACAGGAGGCTGAGGTGCAAGAAATAGTCAGAGCCTTGGAGGCTTAGGAGTAATGGAACTACTCGAAATTTGGCGATTTTCTAAAAGGGTCTACAGGGAAATCGTATTTCAGTCTTTCTTCTCCTTCCGTGTGGGTGGCACCCTACCGCAGAGGGAAGACGTTGATAAGAGCATCGCCGCCCTAATTAAGGGAGCTGAGAACAATGTTATTTTAAATAAGTTCATAATGGCTTTCTTCATAGCCTTTCTGGGGATTTTCACGTTCTTCTCAGGAGCGCTTGATGCTGACAGAGAGCTGGCCGCCGTGTACAGCGTCTCGACCATGCTTGGCACGGTTTTGTTTATGATGGTCTTCATGGGGTTGCAAGTAGCGACGTCCTTTGTATCCTCTAGGGTTGCTGAACTTCTCATCCCCCTTCCGATTACAAGGGTAGATGCGTCTAGAATTCTGTTGATGTGCTTCATAAGGATCTTCGACATCCCGTTGATAGCAACGACCCTGATCGTTCCCTCGGCTTACGGATTTTCCTACCGTTCTGTCTCAGGCAGTTTGGCAGTCCTGCTAGGCGTCATAGCAACCGAGGTTTTTGCATTGTCTTTGGCAGTCTTGCTGGCCCTTTCCTTCTACTCCAAAGTTGCAAGAGGAGGCGGCAGATCTGCGTGGGGTACGCTGATGCGAACCCTCTACATGCTGGTATGGATAATACCAACATTCTTGGGATACATGGTTACGAGCTTCGCTATGCAGATGGTTAACTTGATGAAAGCTTTCACAGAGAGCTTTTCTTACCTGCTCGCGTCGCTATATCCTTTTTCCCTAGGCTTCCTAGTTTCATTCATGACTTTTTTCGACGTGGGTGATACTAGGCTTCTCATCCTATCGACATGCGCCTCCCTCGTCTACTTCGCATTGGCAACGTATTCTTTCAAGTGGCTACTAAAGAGAGTGGTAGGTATAGGACTCAGAGGCGTAGCCGCGTTTTCCAAGGAGGAGGTCAGAGACACGATAATAAACCCAAGAACGCCGTGGCTCGGGATAATTAAGAAGGATCTTAGAATAGCCTTGAGATCCCCCTCCTATTTCAGCATACTCGTAATGCCAGTGATACAGACAGTTATTTTTAGCTTCTCCCTAGGCTTTCTGTACTCCAACCTAGGTGAGGCATCCTTGGGTTTTATTCCCTTATTCGCAATAACTTTTTTGATGGTCTTATTGCTTCCGCCAACGCTTCTGGGCATAGAAAGCATAGCATATGCCTACGTGGGAAGCCTGCCCTTGAGGAGAAGGACATTGGTCCTTGCCAAAGCGTCCTTGTCATCAATCTCATATTTGGTATCGCTACTCGCGCTATCTTTGATAACTCTGATAAAGGCACCAAGCTTCGTATGCACCCTCGCGCTCTTCGGGGGCATTTGTGCGTTATCCGTCTTCGCCTCAACAACGATCGAGACCATGCTCCTTTCCAGAATGTTCGGGAAGAATGTCCCATCGGGCAACCTGTACTTGAAGTTCTATCTCTACATTCTCCCCCTGATAATTAGCTTTGCGATCGCGATGGTGCCGATTATAGGGTACTCGATAACGCTGTTCCTCACTAACTCAAACACTTTGAGTACGATCATCCTGTTCGTTGCTTCGACGTTGGAATTTGTTACGGCGACATTGTCTCTCGGCAAATGGAAAAGATAGGGCGCTCCGTATACATTCCTATCGATTTTCCCACGTTCGGCCATCGTTGAGCGCGCGCTATCAAACGCTAGGGTAAAGCTTAAATTTCATCGCTTTGTTTTTATTCTAGTTTGTAAAAATTGGCTCTTAGAAAAAGTTTGCGTCTTGAGCTAACAATCTTAATAATTGTTTCAGCCATATTGATTTACGTCTTCGTTATACAGAGAGTACTCTTCAGCATTAGTTTAACTTACGAAGGAAATGAAACTACAAGCTATTGCAAAAACTGGTTCTTTAGGGGAGAAAAGGCAACGTTAATCTTCAGGGTTACAAACCCGTACTTGACGTCACTTTCGTTGAAGTTTTGTCTCGTTCCTTTTGATTTATACGGTAAGAACACTTCATATCTGGCGTACTTTACAACAATTCCTGGAGCTCTTATTTTTCCAAGTACGAAAAGCGTGAAGTTCGCCATAGATACAAGTGAGCTTAACGAATCTCTTTATGTGATTAAAGTTGAAGCGAAAGAAATTAATTTCGAGTCGAATGGAACCAAACAAAATCCTCGGTACAATTTTGAATCCTATCCGTGGATGCTGGCAGTAATGAACATGCCACAAACGAACAATATCTCGTTTGATAAAACGTTTGATCTGGTCGTCCCCCATGGACTCGGAGTAAACATCCACTTCATAAATCCAAGTGAGCAACAAAAATTTTGGCTTGACATGATGAAAAATGCTGGTTTTAAGTTGATAAGAATGGATTTCATTTGGGATTATGTAGAAAATAGTAAGGGAGTTTACGATTTCTCAGACTACGTTATACTTACCGAGGAACTAGGCGAGAGAGGAATGGCCCCACTCTACATACTCGATTATGGAAATCCGCTCTATGACGATGGCTTATCACCCCATACTGAAGGTGGAAGGAAAGCCTTTTCAAACTTTGCTTCAAATGCAACAAAGAAGTTTGTCAGCCACGAGATAATTTGGGAAATATGGAATGAACCAAATGGCGGTTTTTGGAAGCCGGAGCCTAATGTTGATGATTACGCCAAACTGGCTATAGAAACTGCAAGAAAGATCCTCGACGTCGATAAAAGCGCAGCGGTTATAGCACCTGCCTCTTCTGGGGTGGACTTAAATTTCATAAGAAGACTTGTTGAATGTGGGGTTTTAAATTGCGTTTCGGCAGTTTCTGTCCACCCTTATAGGAATTCGAATCCTGAGACCGTCACCGAAGATTACACTGCCCTTAGACAGCTAGTTGGCGATAAAACAATAGTGAGCAGTGAATGGGGTTATACCACAAGTGGCTCCTATGGAAATAAGGTTGACACAACAACTCAAGCCAAATATCTAACACGGATGTACTTAGTCAATCTAATGAACAAGGTGCCAATTACTATAGTATACGATTGGAAAGACGATGGTGTAGACCCAAGTAATTCTGAAAACAGTTTCGGAATAATTGCGAGTGAACAAATTAGTTCCTTGCTCTCGGGGCGGGAAAGCTATTTCATAAAGCCAGCTTACTATGCGATCTACAACTTAGTAAGAAACTTAAACGAGCTTAAATTTTCGGAGAGAATTAACATAGTAAACAATAGCGATATCTACTTGTTGAAGTTTGAGGGCGAAGGTGGGACAAGGTTCGTGGCCTGGTCTTCAGCCGGCGAGGCTGAAGTGGTCTTGAATCTTGCAACATTAAACATTACAAGTGAAGTAAGAACTGCGGAAGTTGTAAAGATGTTCGGAGTGAGAGAGGTTGTTAGCGTAAATGGAAACCTTCTACGGGTTAAGATCAGTGATGCTCCCGCGGTGCTGAGCTTCTTGAGCGACGAAGATCGATGAGAAAATACAAGCAGTTAATGAAATTGCGGAATGTAGAACAAATAAGCTCCATGCCACAAAAAGCCCTATAGGCCGATGATGAGCCTCTCGAAGATGGCTTTTCACCACGTTGCTAAATCTTGTCAGAAATTTTATTTATTTTAAGTGCGATGTTGAAAAACGCCGCTTGATTGCGGAGCACATGGCTTTTATTTTTTCAAGCTATCGATTTTCTTTTCCAACAAGCTGATCCTATGCTCGATTTTGTCTAACCTTCTCTTATCGTTCAGTTTGCTCCTGACCATTAATGCCTGTAGCTTCAAATGGTGAAATGCGTTCTTTTCCTCGCGTTCAAAAACATCCATGTTTGAGATTTGCTTCCCAAGCTCCGCCTCAGGAATGCTCAGCCTTGCAGCGGCCTCGCTGAAACTTTTTGATCTTGCGATCGCCTCGACGACCTTTTCCTCCTCTTCAGTCACGCCGTCGACGTCCAGAGATAAGTATAAGGTTAGAATGCTATGTACTATTTCCTTCGCAACCTCTTTGAAGTCCTCAAAGGTGAATAGGTAATATTCGGGCAGGAGGAGGTATGGGACCCCTAGCTCACCGGCTAAGCTCATTGCGGAGGAGTCGGCGAAGCCCTTACATATCAGGAGCGGCTTCGCGTTCAGCAGTTTAGAGTTGCTGAAAACCTGTCTTATATCGGTCGCCGACGCCTTCCCAGATTTCACCTCAACCGTTAAAATTTTCCCCTCCGGGTCCTTCGCAACAATGTCTATTTCAGCGACCTTCACGCCTCCGACTATTATTGGCTTCCTCCTCTCCATGACCGAGTAGCCCAGGTTTTCGAGTATGGAGACCGCGACGTCCTCGGCGCTTAAACCCTTTCTCATTGAGGTTTTTCCCCTTGAGATAGCTGAATTATTATTTAAGTGTTTGAACTATCATCAGCTAACAGCCATAGTGCGCCTCAAGCACCTTCAAAATACTGTTGAGACCTAAATAAGAGCATTGTAGTTTTACTCGGAGGAGCTCAGAAGGAGCTATAGAGGTACGTCGCGCCGCGACTGAGCGTTTAATCGTAGTTACGCAATGTCGATGGACGGAGCAATTCTTAAGTATAATTCTCAAACTCATGTTTTGAACAAGATGGTCGAGAAGCGTGCCAAGATATACTTCGATGAGAACGCCGACCTCGCCTCGCTTAGGAAGAGGGTAGTGGCGATAATAGGCTATGGTAACCAGGGGAGGGCCTGGGCCCTAAACCTGAGGGACAGTGGTGTTAAGGTGGTGGTTGGGAATGTGAAGGACAAGTACCGCGAGCTTGCTGAGTCCGAGGGCTTCGAGGTTCACGACATAGGAGAGGCTTCTGAGATTGGCGATGTTGTGTGTTTACTACTGCCAGATGTGGTCCAGCCGAAAGTCTACGAGAGCGAAATAAAGGAATGCTTGGAGCAGGGAGACGCTCTGGTCTTCGCGCATGGCTTCGCGATACACTACGGTCAGATAAGGCCACCCAATTACGTCGATGTGCTTCTGGTGGCACCTAGGATGATAGGGGTAGGTGTTAGGAGTTTGTACGTGAAGGGTAAAGGTGCGCCCGCTTTGATGGGCGTCGGCCAAGACGCGACGGGGAACGCAAGGGAAGTCGCGTTAGCCCTCTGTAAGGCTTTAGGCTTCACCAAAGCGGGAGTTGTGGAGTCTAGCTTTAAGGAGGAGACGGAACTTGACCTATTCTCGGAGCAGGCCGTATGGCCAGGCATAAACGGGATCTTAATGAAGGCCTATGAAATCTTGGTGAGCGAGGGCTATAGCCCAGAAGCTGTAACGCTGGAGCTTTTGGCGTCTGGAGAGATTATAGAGGTAGCGAAGCAAATCGTCAGCATGGGCCTGATGAAGCAGCTGGAGCTTCACTCCACAACGAGCCAGTACGGTCAGCTCTCAAGGATGCGGAGATTTATAGATGGGGATTACGTTAAGAGGATGATAGAGAGCTTGAGGGAGATACAGAACGGCTACTTCGCAAAGGAGTGGCTTATAGAACAAACGCTCAACTATCCCGTCTTCAACAAGCTCGTCGATGAGGCGATGAGGCATCCGATAAACGAAGCTCATGAAAGGATTAAGAACCTCATGAGGATAGATTACGACGTCTACTGAGCGATCACGCATGATCATCGACCTGCCCTACTCCAAAGGAGAGGTTAGCATCGAAATACCCGACAGGAACTTGCGTTTCTTAATAGACAGGGGGAAGCTACCGGCTGCTAAAGACATCAGAGGCGAGGTCATCAGAGCCCTAAGGGACCCAATAGCCTGTCAACCACTTTCCAAGCTCGTCAGGCCCGATTCCAAGGTGGTAATAGTGGGGGATGACCTAACAAGACCTACACCCCAGAAAATAATAATGCCGGCCGTGCTTGACGAGCTCAACTCCTGTGGCGTCAGGGACGATAGAATAGAGGTACTGATAGGCCTGGGGACCCACAGGCAAATGAGCGAGGTGGAAATATCCGAGAAGTACGGGAAGGAGGTCGTGGAAAGGGTTAGGATACATAACCATGACTACATGGATGACAGGGCACTTGTCTACATGGGGACTACCGAGTCTGACATTCCGGTCTATGTGAACAGGATGCTCTTCGATGCTGACTTCGTCATGTGCATAGGCAACTTGGTGCCTCATGAAACCGCTGGATGGGGAGGCGGCGGGAAGGGCATACAACCTGGGGTCTGCGGTGAGGAGACTACAGTCTACACGCATGTGATGGCGACCAAGATGCTAGTGGAGGGCAGGACCATGGCCGGCGATCCCGATAATCCGATGAGGAAAGAGATAGAGCTCGTAGCTAGGAAGGCGGGGCTCAGGATGATACTGAACACAGTCTTGAATGAGAAGAACGAAGTGTCAAAGGTTTTCGCGGGCGACTTAGTTAGGGCACACAGGGAAGGGGTGGAGCACGCAAAGAGGGCCTATATGCCGGAGGTACCCAGCTTGGTTGACGCAATGATAGTGGCGTGCAAACCAGCAGATATAGACTACTGGCAGGGCCTTAAGCCCTTGGCCTATGCGAGCGAGGTCGTGAAGCTGGGAGGGAGCGTCGTACTTGTGGCTGAGTTCCCCGACGGGATATCGCCTACGCACCCACAAGTTAGAGATATGGGGAGGTGGAGCATAAAGGAGGTCCTGAATGCCATAGAAGATGAGCGCGTTCCTGGGGGCGACATAATTGGTGCTTCCACGATGTTGTTGCACGCCAAGATCAGGGAGAGAGTGGAGATAATGTGCTATTCTGGCGGGATGACCGAGGGCGACAAGGAGGCATTGGGGATGGCCCATGTTGGCAGCCTCGAAGAAGCCTTGGAACTCGTCTTCAGGAGATATGGCAGAGATGCAAGCATAGGCGTGATGAAGAGCGGTGACATACTTCCACGTGTATTATAGTTTAATCTAGGTTGCTAGTTTCGTTGTCAGATATTGGTTTATTCACGAACATCACTGTGAGCGTAGGAATAGGTTTTCAATCTCCTAGAGACTTTTCTCGGTTGAGGTTAGGCTAAACCTGTTTTTTTCTCACAGGCTCTGAGATCCATGTGGATTGGAGTGATCCTTTTAAAAATTCTTTCCCATTCTTAATTTATATGTAAAATAGTAATAATGAGTTAAAGTACATCAGAATCCTAGATTTAGCTTGCGCCGTAAATTTTGGAACATGGGACTACGATATATTTTACTGGAAGCATACTATCGTTTGTAAAGCCGATCGTCTTATATTTACGTATGCAGTAAACAACAATCGGATGTTCAGATTCATTTGGACTCCAAACTCGAGAGATGCTCCAGTAATCAGGCCAAGTCACTTTGACTCGACCAAGATGTTGAAACGGCTCGGGATAAAGGTTGGCATAATAGTCTTCACCGAAAGGCCATTTGTGAACCTTAAGAGGTTGATAAAAGGCAAAAGCTTCAATTTTGGACTCAGAGCAGCGCTTTCGGGTAACATAGCAGCATTTCTAACCAGATATGGTTCCGCGCCTTCGTGCTTGGATCTTGAGCAGATGATAGCAGCAGGCGTTAAAAGGATCATCATCTTTGGCGAGGCGGGTTCCATAAGTCCTCGTGTTAAAACAGGAGATGTAGTGGTGCCCCTCTGGGGGATCAGGGAGGAAGGTGTCAGCTACCATTACCTGAAGGGCGGCGTGCAAGTAAAGCCAGACCTTAGAGTGCTCAGAGTTTTGCAGGAGATGTTAAATGAATATGGCCAAGAATTCAAGACTGGCGGAATCTGGAGCACAGATGCACCTTTCATGGAAACAATGCAAAAGGTCCGTAAGTACAGCTCAATGGGATGCCTGGTAGTGGATATGGAGATGACCGCCTTAATGGCCGTTGCCATGAGGAGAGGTGCCGCGCTAGCAGGAGTAGTTGTCACTACTGATGAGCTTTACACAGGAGTTTGGAACCCTAGGTTCGACTCGGAGGAGGTGGTGAGTGCCGAAAAGAGGGTGGCCAAAGTTGTCGTGGAAGTTTCAAAGAGCTTGAATGAAATCTGAAGGTCCATGTTTGGATTTTATTGTGCTGAAAATCGTGGCTAAGCAGGGCTTAAGGTGTTTTTTCCCTTACATATACCTTCCCGGTCTCCGCCGGGATGATCTCAGCAGCCAGTTTCGACTTCACCTCATCCGCGAATAAGCTGTGCTGTTCCGGACTCCCGTGAAACAACACAATGACCTTCGGGGTAAGGTCTAAGGCCATATTTGCTGCGTCTTCTGGGCTTGCCGTGGGCGACGGGTCGCCCGTTGGCAGGAAGGCTAGGTCAGCGTGTCCCAAACCCTTTATCGACTGAGAGTATCCCGAGTCTCCGCCATGGAAGAGCTTTAGACCATCAACCTCCAGCAAGAACAGTACTATCTGCACCGGGTGCACTCCGTAAACAGGATGTATAACTATACTCCCTGCTTGGAAATCAATATATTTTGATATCCCTCCTTTGAGTTCAACAAGCTTATCGACGGGTATCTCGTCTGCCAGCGCTTCGTAGACGGCATGCTCAGCGGCGATTAAACAACCCGTTTTCTCAAATATCTTACGGGCTAAAGCTTCGTTGAAATGGTCGCCGTGAACGTGAGTATATATCAACAAATCCAACTTCACGACATTATCGACCTCCGCCTCATCCAACAGGTCTGCAATGTCTATTCCAATCGCGAAATTCTCAGTTCTCAAAATCACACTACTGTAACCAAGGTGAATAAAAGCCACCTGTCCTGATGACAGCTCGACCGAATAGAGTTCCTCCAATTTATACCTTTGATGTGACTGGAGTAGGATATTCATCACGACCGCCGAAACTGCAATGGCCCCGAATATTAGAAAAACGACCAACAAAAAGCGCTGCCGTCTCAACTCGCGTTAATCAAGGCTGCTCAAAGCTATAAGTCTTGCGAAATGCGACTAAAGATGAGCTTGGCGCGCGCAGCCGTTTCTAATTTTAGTACAAGAAAAACGCTCCACGCTATCGTTTGATTAAACTACAAATCAAGGATTCGGCGCGCTATCCATTTTGCCATCCTATTTTCGGGCACAAGTTTTAAAAGTTCAGTTTGATCGATTTTTATTGAAGGAAACATGGAGACCAAATGCGAGAACAGAGGTATACCGTTGTTGGGTGACGACTTCCCAAAGATGGAGGTACAAACAACACACGGGATGATGAAGCTTCCCGAGGTTTTTGCCGGAAAATGGTTCGTGTTGTTTAGCCATCCAGGGGATTTTACACCTGTTTGCACAACTGAATTCGTTGCTTTTCAGAGGAGGTACGATAAGTTTAAGGCCTTAAACTGCGAGCTAATTGGACTTAGTATAGATCAGGTCTTCTCGCATATAAAATGGATGGAGTGGATAAAGGATAGGTTAGGCGTAGAGATAGGTTTTCCGGTAATCTCTGACACGGGAGCGGTTGCTGATAAACTCGGCTTGATTCACCCTGGGAAGGGCACAAATACAGTTAGAGCAGTATTCGTGGTTGACGACAAGGCGAAGATAAGGATCATACTTTACTATCCGCAGGAACTGGGCAGGAACATCGACGAGATTCTGAGAGTTGTGGAGGCTATGCAGATAGCTGATAAGAACAATGTTGCAATGCCAGCCAATTGGCCCAATAACGAAATAGTGAAGGATCACGTGATAATTCCACCGGCGAGGGATGTGAAAACAGCAAAAGAGCGACTTGAAAAGGCAAAGGCAGGCGAATTCGAGTGCTACGATTGGTGGCTTTGCCATAAGAAACTAAAGTAGACAAGAGTTTAATTTTAAATAATTTTTTACTAAATTTAAACTCTGTTTCTAGCGATCTCTTGATCAGTCAAAGTTTTTTAAACCCACTGGGGTTCTAGTTATTCAGAATGTTAGATTTCAATGGCTAAAATATTCGAGATGAAGCTTGACGAAATACAGCCCAGCCAACTGTACATTAGTAGCGCGCGCTTGGAAACCTCAAGGGAGAGCGGTTGTAAAAAAAAAAGATTATCGTGGGTAATACGAACTTAATACATTTATCCGCTCACAGAATTGTTTGACTTCATTAACATATTCTCCAGTTTTCACCTGTCTTCTTCTTAGTCTAAGCGTAGCAACCGGCCTTTTGCCGCACAGAGCTTCCATTTCTTTAAACGCATTGTTTTCAAATCCGTATTGAGTGCAGAAGAATGCCACACTCTTAAAATGATCTCTGTATTCTGATATATACGTTCTAACAGGCGCAGACATGGTGTTGTTCCATATAGGCGTGCCGATTATCGTAACATCATATGACTCGGGGAACTTCTTTGCCTTTTCTATTTCGGTAATTTTCTTCAAAGTCGCATCCATTCCTGAACTTAACCAGCCTAAAACCCCAGACCTATCCTTCAAATCCAATATCTCCTCCACGTCGCATTTTAAAAAGTATGTGATGGCTTCTGCAACCTTCTTTGTGGTGCCCGTCCTCGAGTAGAAGACGACGAGCTGTTTCATGCCCGAAAGATGGCAAAAATATAGTCGTGATGTATTAATATTTTATGTGGCATTACAAGCGCGCGCTCGCATCTAAGGAACTATAACTCCCTTTATGTAGTCACCCGGTTTCTTCGACGCGTATTCGAAAGCTTTTTGAATATCGTTGAGAACCCACTTGTGGGTAATAAGCTTCTCAAGATTAAATACGCCTCTGGACATCATCCGTACAGCTATTTTCAAATTGTCCCTCATATCCTCTGCTCTCGAGGGGTTCGTCATTATCACCTCCAATCCCTTCGAATCCCATTCCCTCAGGTCCACTGAAACGGGATTCGGATGGTAGCTGAATATCGCGAGTTTACCTCTTCGTCTCACCAGCCTAGTTGCCAACCCGACGCCCCTTGGGTCCCCAGTAGCCTCTATAACAGTATCGAAACCTTTGCCATCTGTCATAACGAGGGTTTCCTTTGCGATATCCCCCTCACTCGGATTCAGAACCATGTTCGCCCCATAGTGTTTAGCAAGCCTAAGCCTTTCGTTATTCAAATCAACGCCAACTAAAACGCTTAAGCTTAAATGACTCAACGCTTGAATTAGCAGCAACCCCATGAAACCAGTACCAACTACAGCAACATTATCGCCGATCTTCGGATAGATGAGCCTAACAGCGTTAACCACGCAGGCAAGAGGCTCCCCTATCGCACATTCGAAAGGCACGTTCTCTGGCACCTTTTCCACATAGCTTTCGTTCACCAAGACGAAATCGGAGAAACCCGGGCCTCCTAATGCCGTGACGTGGTCGCCTTTAGAAAACCTAGTCACATCATTTCCGACTTCAACAACCTCTCCTGATGGCTCATGTCCCAACGGGGAGGGCAGCTTAAACCACACTGGATAGCCTGAGAAACCATATAGGTCTCCAGTGCATATACCGCAAGCCCCCACTTTGATCAGTACGTCCTCTCTGCCTAAACTTGGGACTTCTTCTTCAATCAGATTTATTTTGCCTTTTTCAACTAAGACTGCAACCTTCCTCCTCATGAGGTTTACTTTGATTTTTTAACATAAAAGGCTTTCCATAGTCTATAGCTCGCGAGAGTAACAATGGACATGAGCCAGGATTAGTTTCGAACAGCGTTGTGGAAGCTCGCAGAGTGGGGGCCAAGGGTGTTAAAGCAGACTCAAGCGATAACTTCTTTTGAGATTCCACCCAATATCGAGAAAGGGGTTTTAATCGAGCTTGAGAAACCATTGGCTAAAGCCGGGCTCAGAAGAAGAGTCGTCACATCGCATTATTAGAAAAACCGGCTGTTTTCGCGAATAGACGGCCTCAGCCGCAACATTTTTTAAGTAAATTTCTAATAAGCGTTCAAGGTGTTACAGCCTTGGCGGAAATTCCTGAAGACGGCATTCCCCATTTACGTAAGGTTGGCAGGTCAACTCACTTGATCGTTGACGGTAAACCCTATATAATCTTGGGCGGAGAACTCCACAACTCGAGCTCTTCGAGCCTCGAGTACATGGAGCCGATCTGGAAGCGTCTTGTCTCCCTTGGCCTTAACACGGTGCTGACGCCCGTATCCTGGGAGCTCATAGAGCCTGAGGAGGGTTTGTTCGACTTCAGTCTGGTGGATGGGCTCATAGATGGCTCTAGACGTAACAGGATCAAACTCGTCTTCCTATGGTTTGGTACTTGGAAGAATGCCGAGTCAACCTACGTGCCTACGTGGGTTAAGAGCGACCTTGAACGTTTCAAAAGGGCACAGAATCCCCTTGGCAAGAATCTCAGTGCCATATCCTGCTTCAGCGAAGAGGCTCGTCTAGCCGACGCCCGCGCCTTCGGTGCGCTCATGCGTCATATACGTGAAGTTGATAGCGGGACGCATACGGTCATAATGGTGCAAGTTGAGAATGAGGTTGGTATTCTGGGAACGTCGCGTGACCGAAGCTATTTGGCCGAAACGAGGTTTGCCCAAGAGGTGCCTGCTGGTCTAACCGAGTACCTCAAAGCGCATGCAGATGACCTGCATCCGTATCTTCGAGAGGCTTGGAAGAAAGCAGGGTGCAGAGTGAGAGGGCCATGGAAAGAGGTTTTCGGCCCTGCTGCCGACGAAGTGTTCATGGCTTGGCATTTCGCTAAATACGTTGATGGTGTTGCTGCGGCCGGTAAGGCAGAGTATCCTATTCCGATGTACGTGAACGCCTGGCTCGGTCCGCAGCATGAAGGGCAGCAACCTGGTGAGTATCCAAGCGGTGGGCCGGTTGCACGCATGATCGATGTTTGGTTGGCTGCTGCCCCTCACATTGACCTTATAGCTCCTGACATATACCTCGATAGTTTTAGCGCAGTCTGCGTTGAATACGCACGTCCAAACAACGCGCTATTTGTCCCCGAGACCGTCCGGGACGAACGTTCCGCGGCATATGTTTTTTACGTTTTAGGCCAGCATGGTGCCATAGGCTTCTCCCCATTTGGCATAGACGATGTCGTTGATTCGCACCCGCTGACCGCAAGTTACAGGATTCTTGCGGGGATGACTCAACTGATCGCGGAATACAGCGGTAAAGGGCGCATGATCGGTTTTGTGGACGACCCCTCGTACACCCCGGCGTTCAGCATATCGACGGGCGTAATGAGAGGCTTCGAATGCGAGCTAGGCGGCTACAGGTTGCGCATAAAGTTCAACAAATCATTTGAAAGGGGCAAGGTTCCAGCGGCGGGACTTATAATCGCTCTGACGGACGACAGTTTCATCGTGGCGGGTCTGGGCTTCACCCTCAGCTTCGCACCCAGACCCAATGGCAAAGCCAACGTCGAGATCCTTAAGCTGGATGAGGGCTTTTTCGAAAACGGTAAATGGGTTCAAGGTCGTCGTTTAAACGGTGATGAGTCTCAAAACAACAGGGTCGTCTATTTAGGCGATAGCCCTTCCGTCCGCAAGGTCAAAGTATACGAGTACGACTGAGCTTCGCCCCTAAAAAAGAAAGCGTCGTCGCGTGCCTTTACAGACGGACCTTTAGCTTCTTTGCACCCCTATGGGGTTTCAAGAGCATGCCTAGATTACTTTTCTCTGGAATTCCGCCATCAACCGACTGCACATCCTTAACACCTCTGAGAAGCACAGACCAGGACTCAGAGTCCCCCTCAACATCAATCCATACGTCATCACCTTTGCGTTTGGCCCTAAATACCAAAGCCACTTCCCCGTTAACCTTTGGAACCTTTCTTGAGACTTCAACGTTATCTTGAAGTTCAAATACGTGAAGGGTTAAGTTATCAGCATAGTCGTAGTCCGGACGTCTGTCGTTTGAGCCCACAGGTATCACAGAGCTCGGACGAGCCATTAACGGTATGCTCATGTGATTGTGCTTTTCAAGCAGCCAACGTCCCCCCTCGATCACCTCCCCAGTTATAAAGTTCGTCCACCTGCCCGCAGGCAGATAGTACTCTACGATTCCATCAGGGGAGAATACGGGTGCGACGAGAAGCGAGTCACCTAGCATGTATTGCTGATCCAGAAAACGACATACGGGCTCGTCTTGAAACTCAAGGACCATCGGCCTCATTACAGGAACCCCACTCTCATGGGCTTCGACGGCGCAGCCGTAGATGTACGGCATCAAGCGGCACTTGAGCTTCACGAAGAACCTTAAGACGTTGACGGCCTCCTCATCGAAGAACCAAGGCACGCGATAAGAGGCATTGCCGTGAAGCCTGCTGTGCGATGACAACAGACCGAAGGCACACCACCTTTTGTAGAGGTCCGGGGTTGGAGTTCCATCGAAGCCTCCTATGTCGTGGCTCCAAAATCCGAAGCCGCATAAGCTTAACGACAAACCGCCGCGCAACGTCTCGGCCATGGACTCGTAACAAGCGCTCGAGTCACCTCCCCAGTGGACAGGAAATTTTTGAGATCCTGCGGTTGCTGAACGAGCAAACAGGACGGCTTCTCTAACACCGCGTTCACTCTCCAAAAGCTCGAAAACAGTCTTGTTGTAAAGGTAGGTGTAGTAGTTGTGCATCTTTACAGGGTCGGACCCATCATAGTAACTTGCATCTGAGGGGATGCTTTCGCCGAAGTCGGTCTTGAAGCAGTCAACCCCCATCTCCAACAGCTCACGTAACTTGTCTTGAAACCATCCACGGGCCTCCGGATTCGTGAAGTCGACAATGCCCATCCCAGCCTGCCAGTCGTCACACTGCCAGACATCTCCGTTCGGCCTTCTGATCAGGTATCCGCCTTTCATGCCCTCCTCAAATAGCTCAGATTTCTGCGCGATGTACGGGTTGATCCACACGCATATGTGAAGCCCTCTGGATTTCAACCTCTCCAACATTCCCTTAGGGTCGGGAAAGACGCGCTTATCCCATTTGAAGTCGCACCATTGGAACTCCTTCATCCAAAAGCAGTCGAAATGGAACACGTGAAGGGGTATATCTCTCTCCGCCATCCCTTCAATGACGCTTGTGATGGTCTTCTCGTCATAGCTGGTCACGAAGGAGGTCGTCAACCACAAACCGAAGGACCAAGCTGGCGGTAGGGCAGGTCTGCCCGTGAGCGCGGTGTAACGCTCCAGGACTCCCTTGAGAGATGGGCCATAGATGAGGAAGTAATCCATGTACTCGCCCTTGACACTGAACTGGACCCGTTCGACGTTTTCGGTTGCAACCTCGAAAGACACGCGTTCGGGGTGGTTGACGAAGACCCCATAACCCTTGCTCGTCACGTAGAACGGGACGTTCTTGTACGCTTGATCGCTGCTGGTCCCCGGATCAGCATTCCACATATCGACTGTCTGGCCGTTCTTGACGAATGGCGTGAACCGCTCACCCAAGCCGTAAACGCACTCTCCAATTCCGAGGTTCAATTGTTCGCGTACGTACTTTCCATCCGTTGTATCCATGATACCCATAGCCTGTTTTCCGCTTCTCGTAACGATCTGGTCTCCGTCCTTGAACGTGACATTCCACTCTTCCTTCTTTCCCACGTGCACAGTCAATCTCCCACTCCTGAGCGTTGCCTCCGCATCGCCGTCTTGCACCTCAGCCCTCAGCCTCTGAGTGTTGAGGCCGAACTCGGGCCTTCCGACCGCAGCCCCTTTGTGGTGCCATATTTGGACCCGGATTACGTTCTCCATCGGGGAGGAGAAACGGACGGTTATCAATGGGATGTTTAACGTCTCCCAACGATTGACGATTCTCCTTGGAGCGGCGTAAACAGTTAAAGCGTCCTGTTCGACCATTACGTCGCACACCTGGACCGGGAAGTAAGCTCTCACTCCGGGTTTCATACGCCAGTATCCGTCGCTAAACTTCAAACACATCCACCTTTGGGACTTGACATGAGTGATAATTCTCGCATAGCTTTTTAATTTTACGATCGAGGTTTCGAGGTTGCATCCAAAGCCTTTGGCGTGAACGCGCGCACTTGAAAAGGATGCTACCCGAACGTCGAGCCGTAGCGTTCAGAGTTCCTTCTGAGGATTCATGCCGGTGAAAAAACCTCTCACCTCTTCCGGGTCCCCGTGATAAGAGTCTACGACCCTAGCTTCAACTTCCCTAACGAATTCTCTAGTGAATTCGGCGGGCAGCGTAACACTTTCGTCGATAAGATCTACAACGAGGGGTAGACCGGTCGCCATGTTGAAGTTGTCGACGCTTGAGAAAAGAACCTCCAATGCCTTCCCCTCTGACTCAACAGGTAACTCTAGCTCGAAGGGAGGGTTCTCATCGGTAACTTTTATCTGAATCCTGTTTACTCTGGATTCAAGCCTCTGGGCTATCTCATCGGTCACGTCCAAAGCCTTCGTCAAGCTTTCAACAGCCCATTCCCTCGCTTCGTCCAAAGCCTCCCGGGGGCTTAACTCTCTTCTGTTCAGCAGCTCGCTAACCCTGCTGTAGATCCTTTGGAGACCAGGCCCTTTCAGAAGCTCTCCATAGTTGAGGATCGCAGGGGGCTTCATAAGATAGTGTAAAATCTGCTTGTCCAGACAACCCGTTAAGGGGCTTTTCTCGCCTTCCTCTACTGAAATCCAGCCTCCTATGGCCCTGCTCCTCCCTCTTTTCACTACTCCAGCACACTTTCCTGAATCCAGCAGTTTCTCTGTCATATCCAAAGTCTCTCTAGCTATGTCGATTATCCACTGGGGAACGGGAATTACCCTTCTAACCCTGAAAAGGGAATATGCGAACCCCAAGAAGCTTCCGTCTAGAAGCAGCAAATCAGGGTCTTCTTTTAAAGCCTCCAGAGCGGCTTTTCTCTCCAAATAAGACTCTTGCACGTGCAGGGCTGAGCTGGAAAACTCCCTGCTGTAGGCCTGATCGTGACGCACGTCGCCTGAGAAATAGCCCTCCTTAACTATTTCTCTGCCTTTCACCATGACGAATCCCGCAGAATACACTGAGAACCTTGCCCCAATGGTTTCGGCCGGCTTGGGTGAGAAGGAGCCGTCGACGGCAGCTATGGAAAACTCCCCGTAAGACTTGAACTTTAAGCGGTGCACGTATGGCTCCAACTTTTCCCTAGCTAACTCTACCTTGGACCTAAACTCCTGTATAACGGTTACAAGCCTGCGCGCCTCCCTCTCCGCCCTTTCGTAGAACTGCTCCTGAAGGTCTATTGGGAGCTTGCTCCAAGCTGTTTCGAATGTTTCGGAAGCCATTTAGACATCAGACCCCAGGCTTGAAAGATATCAAGAGTGGTATTGGCGACGGGTTTGCTTTACCGACGAAGTAGAACTGGCCTGGTTTCAGAGAGAGAAGATATTCCCTCTGAATCCCATACGGTTTAAGCCAGTTGTCGGCCTCCTGCATGTCCAAGGGATGCAGGGCTCCGAAGAACTGCGTGTTGAGATTCCTCCTCACAGCAGCGTTTATACCAATGTCGCCAGCTATCCCTTGAGATATTAAGACGATGCAAAGCCTGTGCTTCCTTCCTAGGGCGCAGAGGTTCTTAATGTGTTCAGTAGACTCGTATTGAATCCCCCTGGGTTCCCATGGAGCGTATTGCGGCCCCTCGTCTACCACCAGCGCTATACCAAGCGACTCCCCGAGCTCCATCCCCTCCTCGAGGAATCTTGCGAGAGAGTTGAAAAAAGAGAGCTTCTCGTCGCTCCCCACCAGACTCATGTCGATCACCCTAAGCCCCTTATCCTCCTGCCTCAACTCCCCCACGAGCTCCTCGATGCTCAAAGACCCCCTGACGGCCTCCAAGTCGATCGGTTTGAGCTTCTTGAAACCATACTCAAGCCGACGCAGAGCAGACTTCCTGTAGTCCTCCCTAATCGAGGACTGCCTGATCCCGTTTTCCAAGTGGTTCCTCATGTCCAGCAACATTTCCTCGGAAGACCTCTGGCGTATTTCCTCCCATCTCTTTGAAACGTAGTCCTCAAGGGCTTCTCTAACCGGGTTAGAATCCCTAGCCTGACCAGTGTAGCCAAAATGCTCAGCCTTCTCGAGCACGTACCTGACGACTGCCTCTTCGTCGAGCTTTAGGGAGGATATTGGAAACGCCCTGTCTTTGTAGTAAGGAGCGTAATCCTCTCCACTCCAATCGAGCACCAGAACCTTGAAGTCGGATTCCAAGATGACAGGGATCAGAACAAACCTGGTGAGCCACGATTTACCGCTGCCGGTTGCTCCGAAGACGCCGACATGGTACGGTAGGAAAGAGCTGTCGAAAGGTATTCTCCAATCATCATGGCCCTCAAGACAGGCTTTCCAGACAACCGGCTTGTTCCTAGCAACGTATTCAAGAGGGTTTGAAACGCCTTCCTTGAACACGTAGACGCTGCTTCTAGGCGGTATTATCATACGGTTCTGCTCAATCCCGTTTTCAGTCACTAGCCCTATCACCATTATTTCGAAAGTGTATACCTCCCTAGCTCCAGATGGTACGCCTCCCTTCTTAGCGTATGCGACGCTCGGCCTATAGGCGTTGGCTCTAAGAGCCTCGTTAACCCCGCTTCCGCTTCTAAGGACACCGAGCACATCTCCAGTTGGCGTTTCAATCGCCACGACCTCCTCTGCCCTGACCTTTAACTCCTGTTTCTCCTCAAGAAGAAGCCTAGCCCTAGTTTCGCTGGAGTCGCTGGCAACTATACCGATTTTCTCCAAGTCCTTCGGATCCAGTAGGCGCATGGTTTATTAGGCCGCTGACATATTAAAAAGTTTGAACAGACGCTGCGTGCAAACCAGTCATCGGAGCTTGTTGTTCGAAAAAGCCTGGTAATGGAATGCTTTTCGAGTTCAATCTACCTACTGCTGGCTACCGCGCGCGCTCCTTAAAAGCGAGGGCCGCGAGAGCCATAAGACGCTGTTCATTCAGCCTCGTATAAGAGGCCGTTGTCCTGTAGCTGTTTGTATAATTTGTCAACAGCCTCGTAGACCTGGGACTCGTGCTTCGCGCCCGTGCAAACGAGCTTCCCGGAGGCGAATATCAGCATCACGACCTTGGGTTCCGTCATCCGATATATTAGGCCAGGAAATTGTTCTGGTTCATACATTGTTCTCTCTAATAGCGCTGCCGTCCTGTCGATGTCCACTCTCGAAGGGAGCGAGGCCGAAGCGACTATGTTCTGTATCGTTATCTCTGGCTTTCCGTGGATCACTATCTTCTTCTTCTTCAGCTCGTTTACCACTTTATGTATAGCTTTTATAGCAGATTTTTCTGACTTACTACCCGTACATACCATTTTTCCGCTCGAGAATATCAATGTCGCCGTCTGCGGCTTTTTGAGCCTGAAGACTAGGCCCGGGAACTGCTCGGGCCTGTAGTCCACGTTGTCGAATGCGTTCACTATGTCGAAGAGCGATATCCTTTGATTTAAAATAGCAGAGGCGACGACGTTTTCGATCGAGACGGTTGCCTTCTTGTTGTTCTTGTCCTTGCCTATCTTAAGGATCCCACTCAAGACCGCAAACTATATATATCCATCCTTATAAACTTTATAAAGCTCCTCTGTTTTTCAGTTCTTTAGGTTCTAAATCCTCAAAAAGGCCTTACCGACTCTTTGCCCAGAGTTGGCCGCGTATTTCTCCATGGATCGTAGCGCGATTTTTACGTTTTGGCAAGCAATTTACGTCGATGTCGCTGGATGCGACTTCGTTTGTAGCGTTCCAAGTCTTGAGCACCGGCGTAGTGATATCTAGTGGTTTGAGGTGGCCTCCATTGGGGCTGACTGTTATTACGCCTGTTTAGCTCGTGAAATGTTTTGTCTTGAGTTCGATACCCCATGACAACTCCTGTTCATTAGGGCGTCCAGAGGTATTGCTGAATCAAAACGTGAGTGGGTATGTTGAGCCGGAACTTTCTCTCCATGGGTAAGGAGGTTTAATCTCTTCGCCACTTTTACTTTGTTAGATATCTCCACGATAGCAGTATGCCAATTGTGGCCAGTATTGTTGCGAATATGCCTAGGTATATGAAGTCCACTACCACCGCAGAGACATCTAGCGGCATTATTGTGAGCTGCCTGAGAGCGTCTGTTAGGTAGGTGAGCGGATTCACGCGCGCTATCGCCTGTATCCAGCTTGGCATCAAAGAGATCGGGAAGAAGGTGTTGCTTGCGAACATCAACGGCATGGTGATCAAGCTTATGAATTGCATCGGCCGCTCCATCCTGGTCGACCTTATAGAAAACGCGAGGAAAACGGACGAAAGCCCCACACCGAGGAGGAATATCGCAGCGTAAACCCCCAGTATATTGAACAAGGTGAAGTCTGGGCTTAATTGCAACCCCAACGTGTATGCGAGCGCTAAGATTATCGTCGCCTGGAACATCGCCCTCAGCGTTGCATTGAGTACCTTCGCAAATATTATCGCCGCGCGTGAAACGGGAGTGCTGATAACCTTGTCCAAGAACCCCAAACGCCTATCCCAAACTATGGACATGCCGCTGAACATCGTTGTTGTCATGACGATCATGGAAACCATGCCAATGGACATATAGCTGAAGTAGTCGACCACGCCAAATGTGTTCTGCATAACCCTTGCGCCTATGTCGGAGAACATCTGCTGGAGCTGCTGTGCAATCAACTTGCCAGGGATGACTAAGACCCCGTTAACGGGGGGGTTCAACATGCTTCCCGGTATTTGCACGTTGGGTATTTCCATGTTACCCAAGTTGTTGGATGAGAACATCGCGTTTATGTTCATGGCTTTGCCTAGCAGGCCCATCCATATGAGCGGCTGGAGCACGAACATCAAGAGCATTACCGGGTCCTTCAACCACTTTTTGAGCTCTCTGAGCGTTAAAGCCCTTAAGCCTTGGGTCAGGCTCGGATGGAACTCGTTTGATTTGCTCATCCTGATCTGGCCCTCCTCAAGGTTATTCTTTGCGCTCTAAATGCCTCCTTGGACTCTTCCGTGTCTCGCATTGCTCTGCCGGTGTATTCGAGGTAAACCTCATTCAGAGTCGGCTCGGTTAGGGAGAGCTTGGTTACCGTGTAGCCTTTCTTACGAAGCGCCTCGATTACAAGCGGAGCGGTTATCTCGCCGGACTCCGCCTTGATGCGGTACGCGCCGTTTTCGTTCTTCACCTCCTTGACATGTTCTACGGCTTGGATGATGCCGCTGACGTCCGCGTTTTCCCTGATGCTTATGGTTATTATGTCACCGCCTAAACTACCCTTGAGCTCGCTGGGTGAGCCAGTAGCTACTATCTTGCCGTGGTCAATTATGGCTATGCGATCGCACAAGGCGTCAGCCTCCTCCAAATAGTGTGTTGTCATGAAGAGCGTCATGCCGTACTCGTCCTTCAGCCGCCTGATGTAATCCCATGTAGCCGTTCTGGTCTGCACATCCAGGCCCAGCGTTGGCTCATCTAGGAATAACACCTTTGGCCTGTTAACCAGCCCGCATGCAAGCTCAAGCCTTCGACGCATCCCGCCGGAGTAGGTTTCGACTTTTTTGTCCTTGAAGCCTGTCAGTTCCACGAGTTCCAAAAGTTCGAGGGCGCGCTTTTTTGAGATTTCGCGCGGGATCCCGTACAGGTCCGCGCACAGCACTATGTTTTCGTATCCTGTTAGGTCTTCGTCAGCCGTGTATTCCTGCGGCACAACACCTATGACCTTTCTGACATCGTTCGCCTGCTTAACGATATCGTAACCAAGCACGGACGCTTTGCCTTCGGTTGGCTTCAAAATTGTTATCAGCATGTTTATAGTAGTTGTTTTTCCCGCGCCGTTCGGACCCAGAAAGCCGAAGATCTCACTGTCTTTGACGTCGAAGTTTATGTGGTCCACAGCCACGAGGTTCTTGTTGAAAATTCTCGTTAGCCCTTCAGCTTTAATCACGGTCTCGATCATCTTTGCTCCTCACCCCACAATCTCTTGTTTATTTCTTCAAGCCTCTGCGCAGTTTCGTTCAGAACAGCTAAAGAGTCCTTCAAGGCTTGCTCTGAAAACTTATCTTCCAAGTTCATGCCCAAAGTTAAAAACGCCTTAATTAAGCGACCCATAGTGGTTCGCAGTTCGTCAGCCTCCTCAGGGGGGATGCGAAACCACAACGTGTTGAAAAGCGGCGGGGCAAAGAATTTCCTTCCTTTTCTGAACTGCATCTTCAGTTTTCGCTGTTCTTCGAGAAGCTGTTTGCCCTTCTCTGTGAGCGCATACCTTCTTATCCCGCTTTCCTCTGACGAAACACCCTTTATGTAACCTTTGTCTTGAAGCCAGGCCAAAAGCGGATAGATCGAACCAGGACTTGGCCTCCAGTATCCGTTTGTCTTCTTCTCGATTTCACTCATTATCTCGGAACCTGAAAGTCGTTTCTCGCTTAGAAGCTCGAGCACCTGATAGCGCAAGAACCCCTTTGGAACAGCTGCTGTGTGTCTCAACCAATGCCTAAAAGGCGGAAGCCTAGGAGGGTAGCCAACCATTTTTATATCACCATTGATATCAAATTCGATAGCGCGTATGCCACAGAGACTGATATATAAACATTCAGGATAACATTGAGCTCCACGTCTTCCGAATAGCAATAGAGGAACCTAAGCGCGTGTGTACCACTTAAAACTGCTTTTGCTAACGGTTATGTAAGCCTTTACGACCTCTTCTTTAAGCTGGGTAAAGTTAAACACTTGATTTTCAGCGACTAAAAGCCCTATATACGCAAACAAGGAAGATATCTGCATGGCCAAGATTGCGATTATTGGCGCCGGAAGCCACGTCTTCTCAATACATTTAATAACCGACTTATTATCCTATCCGGAGCTGAGAGACAGCACCATAACGTTGATGGATATTGACCGTGAGAGGTTGGAGCTCACAACGGCTTTCGCCAAAAGGCTTGTTGAACAACACAACTTAAGAACGAGGGTCGAGTCGACAACGGATAGGCGTACCGCACTGGAGGGCGCCGATTACGTGACAGTTTCCATCAGGGTTGGCGGTCTTGAGGCGTACAGGCCTGACCTAGAGATCCCGGCGAAATACGGCGTTGTACAAGGGATCGGAGACACCGTCGGTCCAGGAGGGGTATTCTACGGTCTGCGCCACATACCAGTGCTCTTGGACATATGCCACGACATGGAAGACCTGTGCCCAGACGCTTTGCTAATGAATTACACGAACCCCATGGCGATGATATGCTGGGCCATGAACGATTACACCCGAATAAAAAACGTGGGTTTATGTCACAGCGTCCAAGGTACGGCAGCTGAGCTCGCGCGCTACATAGGCGTCCCGGTGGAGGAGGTCTCCTATTGGGTTGCAGGCATAAACCACATGGCTTGGTTTTTGGAGCTAAAATGGCGTGGGGAAGACGCATACCCAATGCTCAGAGAGAAGTTCAAGGACACCAACGTCTATACAAGAGATGACGCGCATTGGGCTGGAGCCGACATAGTCAGAGTTGAGATCTTTAAGGCTTTCGGGTACTTCAACACGGAGTCCAGCCAACATATGTCTGAGTATGTCCCGTACTTTAGGAAGCGTCCTGAACTTCTGAAGAAGTTCAAGCTGATCAACCAGCTTGAGAGGTTTGAGGTGATGGAGAGGAGTAGAGCAAGGCAGGATGAGGAGTTAAAGCGTCTCATCAACGAGGGGTATAAGTTCCCGCTTGAGAGGAGCCAAGAATACTGCTCATATATAATAAACTCAATCGAGACTGGTGTTCCCGGGAGAATAAACGGCAACGTTAGAAACGACGAGCTCGTAACAAATCTGCCGCACGGTTGTTGCGTTGAGGTCCCCTGTCTAGTCGACAAGACAGGGATACATCCATGTTACGTTGGAAACTTGCCACCGCAATGTGCAGCCCTGAACAGGACGAACATCAACGTTCAAGAGCTGGCGGTTAAAGCTGCTGTTGAGAAGGATAAAACTTTAGCGTTCCAAGCAATCCTAGTTGACCCACTAACCAGCGCGGTGTTAACCATAGATGAGACGCAAAACATGGTTGAGGAAATGTTCAAAGCGGAGGCCAAATACCTGCCCGGCTTCAAGTAAGCCCGCCCTACGAGACATAACGTCCAAATTTTCTGGCGCACACCCTCGCCGATTTTGAGCTTCCTTCACGCCGCTGGATTTTTTTCTATAATAAAAACCTCGTCAACATCCTCTTAAGTAAAGGCAATAGCGCGCGCTAGCAATACGGTAGTGAGCTAGGGTCTTATGGTTCTGCGCGTGTTAAAGGTTAAATAATGTTCCAAGTACCATCTTAATGTTGTCTCATCTCGATGAAATGAAGCTTTTAAGAAAAAGAGCCAGGGCATTCCTCGCAAGGGCCGTGGATAGTTTGAATTCTGGAGACTACGACGTGGCTTCTTTTCTCTCGGAGCAGGCCGTACAACTCCACTTAAAGTCCATACTGTTAGAAAAGCTGGGTGATTATCCAAGAACCCACTCAATATCAAGTCTCGTTTCGATCATTAAGAAAACAGCTGGGTACGAAGCACTTATGAGGTTCCTAGAAGAGAATAGGATGGGACTTCGTCTTATGGAAGACGCGTATATCTCTTCGAGGTACTTAGTAAGAGAATTCGCTAAAGAAGAGGCGGAGATGCTAATTAACATAGCCACAGAGGTCTTGAAGCATGGAGAAGTACATTGACTTCCTTACCGAAAGGGCTGAGATGATAAGGAATTGGGACAGTTACGTTGTTAAGATAGCGAGGGCTGCGAAAAGCATATTGCCCGACGCGAAGGTTTACGTTTTTGGAAGCGTCTTGAGAGGCGAGGCAGTAGGTGGAAGCGATGTAGATATATTGATAGTTTCAAAGTGCATGCCAAGAAGCAACATCGAGAGGGCAGAAATAAAGTTGAGAATAGAGGGCCTCGTAAGCCTCCCCCCACACCACCCTTTCGAACTTCACTTGGCAGATGAAAGAGAAATGGAATGGTATGCCGAGAGGGTTAAAGAGTTAAAAGAGTATGGGACGACCGCATGAGGAAGCACCTCAGGCCTCTACTATTCATCGACAAGCGAAAGCGCGCGCTTTTATAAAGCCTAATATGTTGATATTGCTAAATAATAAATAGGGTGATAGGCTGCTAAACAGCGTTTGTAACAGCTTGACTTTAAAAAATCTTCAATGGATATGTTCTGGCATTGATCCTTCCTCGCCACCTCAGTGTTTTCAGCTTACTCTAGGGGTCTGAGCGTGTTGAATTTTCAGACCTTGACCGGTATTTTTGCTCCGTCACGTAGAAAAACAGGGACTATTTCCAGCGGCGTCTCGTAATTAATTGATTGCCCTCCTTCGTAAATTTTGTCTGTCCAGGCGTCAGTCCATCTCGCTTCCTTTGGGAGGTACACGCTCCTGTTTTTAGCGCCTTCCTCGCACACCGGAGCAACCAAGATATCCGAGCCAAACATGAACTCGTCCTCTATCTCGTATGCGTTTTCGTCAGCGGGGAAATCGAAGAATAAGGGACGCATGAGTGGTATTCCCTCTTCGCAACATTTTTTCATTTGGTCTATAATATAGGGCCTTATCCTCTCCCTGAGAAGAAGCATATCGCGTAGTATTCTGTAGGCTCTTTCTCCGAAGGACCAGACCTCATTGGGGCCTCCCGTCAACTCATACGGGTCGCACCTATTGGAATCCTCTGGATACGGTAAACGGAAACCGTGCAGTCTGAATATCGGACAGAATACACCGAACTGAAACCATCGCACGATCAACTCTTGGAACCTTGGGTCCGTTGGGTCTCCGCCGTAGAACCCACCGATATCGGTCGTCCACCACGTGATGCCACACAGCGCCATGTTCAGCCCGGCCTTTATCTGTCTCCTCAACGAGTCAAAGGTTGATGGGATATCTCCCGACCACACGACGATTTTAAATCGTTGGCTGCCGTGCCATGCGGAACGGATCAAGAGGACGAAGTCGTCTTCTCCGATGGACTTTAATCCCTCATGAAACGCCTTAGCGTAACAGAAGGGGTAGAGATTGCTCACCTCCAAGCCATTGCCAAGATGGTAGCGGATGTTATCGTAATCGTACGGCAGTACGTTGTCGTATCCCAAGCCGGGAAAACCGAACTCGGGTTCAGCCTCATCCAGCCAAAAAGCCTTTATGCCATGCTTGTAGTAGTTCTCTTTGATCCTCTCCCAGACGAACCTGCCGGTTTCGTCGTTCATGAAATCGCAGTATGTTGTGAGACCGCGGAAAGTGAACACTAAGGGTGCCCCTCTCTCAGTCCTGACAAGGAGCCCCCTGGTGACCATTTCGTGATAATTTTCGCTGTTGATGTCGACTGTGGGCCACACCGATACCATGAGCTTAACTCCCATAGAGTCCAGCTCCTCAACCATCTTTTTAGGGTCGGGCCAATACTTGGGGTCGAACTTCCAATCCCCTTGGTTTGTCCAGTGGAAGAAGTCGACAACTATTACGGAGAGGGGCAGATCCCTCCGCTTGTATTCACGGGCTACATTCAGCAGCTCTTCCTGAGACCTGTATCTCAGCTTGCACTGCCAGAAGCCGAGGGCCCAATCTGGCATCTGCGGAGCCTTGCCTACAAGTTTGGTGTACTTCCTGACGACCTCCGCGGGCGTGTCCCCAGCAATTACCACGTAGTCTATTTGTCGTGTGGCTTCGGCTGACCACATCGTGTGATTTTTGGCGAGCTCTACGCGCCCGACTGATGGGTTGTTCCAGACGAAGCCATAGCCCCTCGTGGAAAGTAGGAACGGTATGCTCACTTGCGTGTTCCTGTTAGCGAGCTCCAAAACGCATCCCTTCAGGTTCAAATAGTTGTTGGCGTATTGCCCGCCTCCGTAGAAACGCTCGTCTTCGAACGCTTTAAAGTGCAATTGGACCCTAAACAAGTCGCTATTGAGGGCCTTGTAATTCCTTGCCTTTAAGACTGTGGCATTTGCGACTCTGTGGTCGATCCACAACTCCTCCAACAGAAGCTTTTTGCTGCAGCTGTTCAAGTACCTCACGTCCCCCTCGTTTCCTATCTCCGCAGTCAACTTCCCATTTTGGATTGTTGCTTTATCATAACCAATAACGATGTCGGCTGGGAGGTCTTCCTGCGGAAGCAAGGTCCAATCGCCCTCTACGATCCTCCCGCTCCTAGTCGCTCTAAACCGCAATGAGTCCTCTCCCAGAGGTTCGACGAGGATTGTTTCGCCCTGACCGTGCACCATTAGCTTGTTTCTTTCCTTCTTAAAAATCATTTTAGAAAATAGCATATAGTTACAAATGTTAGAAAGCTATTTAAGCTTTTTGCCTCAAAAGCCATTTACGTTCTTGAGCAGAAAGCCGCGCGCGAATATGGTATCAGGAGATCAAGCGCCCATATAACAAAACTTTACAAAAGGGAAGAACTTTTGGGTAAGCAAGTAATTTGCGTTACCAACTTTCCGCCAAAACAAATCGGGCATTTCGTTTCAGAGGTCCTCAAAACGGGTTTCGTCATAGACAAAGGTGAAGTCGTTCTGGCAGTACCTGAAAGAAGGGTGAAAAACGGCCTGAGACTTGCATAGGGCCGCTCTTGCGCACATCAAGTGCCTTCAGGTGACAATCGCTACTCTGTGAGATTCGAGGGATTCCACTTTCGAGAAGCGTTTATAAATTGCTCGCCTCCATAGAACGCAGTGGCGGTAGCAGGGGGAGCTGGGAAACCGGCTGAGAGGATCCAACGCGGGATCGACCCCTTGAACCTGACCCGGATAATACCGGCGTAGGGAATGCTACCGATGCTCCTTCTTCTACCGCCATATATAAAAGGAGGTGATGTGCAGTGAGGATAGGTTGGAAAACACTAGCCGTGATCGCGGTAATGGCTGTTGCGGTAGTCACATCAACACTTTACCTCTTACTGAGCCAGCCTAGGCTTGAAGATACTCTGATTATCTACGGGCCCAGAGGCATAAGCGGTCTCGCGACCGCCCTCGTGAACGGGTTTAAGAGCAGGTACCCTGATGTGAACGTGACCTTCATAAGCTACGGCATGGGTTCGATCGAGATAGCCAACAAGCTAATAGCGGAGAAGGGCTCTCCCGTTGCTGATGTGATAATAGGGCTTCCGGAGTTCTACGCGAAAGTGGTGGTGGACGCGGGGGCGCTGGAGCCCTATAAGCCCCAAAACCTCTCGTTGATACCCGAAGAGGAGATCTGGGATCCCACGGGCACGGTGCTCCCAATGGATAAGGGCTACGTCATCATAACCTATAACGAAACCATAATATCGAGGCTCAGCCTTCCTCCACCTGAGAGGCTCGATGACCTCCTCAGGCCTGAGTACAAGGACCTCGTGTTCTACCAAGATCCGACTTCGAGCGGAACCGGTCTGTCGTTCTTGGTTTGGGTTCTGTCCGTCAAGGGCGTTGACGAAGGCTTCGACTTCCTCAAGCGGCTCGAGCAGAACATCAAGGTGCATCCCTCAGGCTGGACGACATCTATAATAGCGTTGAAAAGCGGGGAGGTTGCAATAGGGTCCATGTTCAACACCGACGTGGGTTATGAGGAGACCCCCAACCTCACGAGCAAAGCCGTCGAGGGCTTCGTGTACAGAGAGGGCATAGCCCTAGTTAGAAACGCCAAGCACCCTGAGATAGCTAAGAAGTTCATAGAGTTCGTCCTCAGCACCGAGGCCCAGAACTTGGTTGCGCCGGAGGGCTACATGTACCCCGTTAATCCCAAGGCATCTGTGGAGTTCTTCAGCTACGCGCCAGTACCCTCGAACAGGATAACTTTCAACAGGGAGTTGGCCGGCAGCGTTGAGCAGTGGCTCGATAGGTGGAGGAGAGAGATAAAGACGGGATGAACGGCGTCAAGGGACTCCTGACTTTCGTACCCTTCCTTTTTTTCCTCACCCTCTTCTACCTAGTACCATTGGTATTCATAGTAGGTAACGTCAGCTTTACGGACTTCATCGGCATCATCGGGGACAGCTACATCCACAGGTTGCTTTACGGCACTTTTGTCCAAGCGTTACTGTCCACAGCTTTAGCTTTGCTACTGGCTCTTCCGCTGGCGTTCTTCTTCGCCAGGTATTCCTTCAAGGGCAAGAGGGTGCTGGAGTATGTTTTGCTCACTACTTTCTTCGTACCGGCCTTCACTGTAGCGGAGGGTTTGATAGTGCTCTTGGGAGAGAGGGGTGCCATCAACACGTTCCTATCCATACTGTTGGGGACGGAGGAGCCCGTCATCAAGATATTATATTCCATGTGGGCGGTTGTGTTGGCGCACGTCATATACTACGTGCCGCTCGCAGCCCTTATTCTCGAACAGGGCTTCTCGTCCATCGACCAGGACCTCGTCGACGCAGCTAGGGTTTTCTCGGGCTCGTTGTTGCGGACGCTCAGAGCGGTATACCTGAACGCCCTGGCTCCATACATGGTCGCCGCATCCCTTTTGGTGTTCGCATTTTCGTTCATAACCTACTCGACACCAATGCTCGTTGGGGGGAGGTTCACCACCATGGAGGTAGAGATATACGCCACGAGGTTCAGGCCCATATCGTCCTCGCTGGCCCTCCTACAGCTTTCGCTGACGCTCGCGATTTCGACGGTGATCATACTGTTTAGGGAAAGGTCCTATTTCCCTCCACCAGCAGGCTACCCTGCGGAGGAGCCCATATCGAGGCTGTTGTCAAAGCCATCCGGAGTGCTCCTACTGGTTTACGTGATGGCAATCTACGTTTTCGAGATATCGCCAGTGATCATACCCATGATCAACCCCTTCTTCGAGGCTGGACAAACGCCGCTCGGCGTTTTCAGAGGACTCCAGGAATTCAAGTTCGGCTTTGGGTTGTCCTTTAACGACATCCTTTACCAAAGCCTGGCGGTGGCTGTCGTCGTCTCAACGGTCTCGACAACACTCTCCATATGCATAGTTTGGTCATCAAAGGTTTCAGGCGGTTTTGTCGAGAGAGCCACGAGCGTTCTTATGGCGCTTCCCCTGACAGTGTCGCGTTCGTCTCTCGCCCTAGGGATGTTGCTTTCATACGGCTTCGGAATAACCAAGCTTTACGGGAGCTGGGTTCTGATGGCCCTAGGCCAGTCCGCCGTCATCACGCCTCTCGCGACGAGAGTTATCGAAGCATCCTGGAGCAGGGTGAGTAGAGAGTACCGCGAGGCTGCTGACGCGCATGGCGCTACGACGTTGTTCAGACTGATCAGGATAGAGATTCCCCTGGTATTGCCCGCGTTGATTGCGTCGTTCCTAATGGCCTTCTCTTCATCCCTGAGCGACTTCACGTTCTCGACCTTCTTCAGCACCCTCAACCTGATGACCCTTCCCGTGGCAGTCAACATCCTGATAGACACGAGAAGACTCAGCTTGGCACTAGCCCTGACATCCCTAATAACCACGATCGTCGTTGCCGTTGAGGTCCTTGGGTCACAGCTTTCGAGGGAGAGGCTCAGGGTGATGTGAATGGAGCTGGAGGTCGTAGGCCTTAAGAAGAGCTTCGGAGACTTTGAGGCCTTGAGGGGCGTTAGCTTCAAAGTCCCTTCGAGGAGGACGCTGGCCCTTCTCGGGCCGAGCGGGTGCGGCAAGACGACCACCCTCAGGGTAATCGCGGGCCTCCTGAGGCCCGATGGAGGCAAGGTCATTTTCGACGGAAGGGATGTGACACAACTCCCGCCCAGAGAGAGGAGGGTTGGCGTGGTCTTCCAGAGCCCAGCCCTGTTCCCGAACCTTACGGTCTGGGAGAACATCGCGTTCCCATTGGAGGCCAGGGGCATGAGCGCCGAGGGGATCAGGAGGCGCGTCAGGGAGGTGGTGGAGCTGGTCGAGCTCAAGGGCCTTGAAAACAGGCGTCCCCATGAACTGAGCAGGGGGCAGCAGCAGCGGGTTGCGATCGGGAGGGCAATATCCTCAGAGGTCAACCTCTTGCTCCTAGACGAGCCCCTGACGGCCCTGGATGAAAACCTCAGAGCGGACATATCTAGCGTAATAAAAAACGTCCAGAGGACCTTGGGCTTGACCACGGTGTACGTCACCCACAACCAGCTTGAAGCGTTCATGATGGGCGACTTCATAGCGACGATGTTCGACGGCCTTGTTGACTCGTACGCCGATGCCCAGACGATGTACTCCAAGCCACCCACCGAGAGGACGGCAAGGTTCCTAGGCTTTACGAACAGGCTCGAGGCAGAGGCCGAGCTCCTGGGCCCGGACATTTTGAGGCTTGTCTTGCCGCGGGGCGAGCTGAGGCTAAATTGGCATGGGCCTAGGTTAGAGGGAAGGGTGAGCATCCTGTTCAGGCCTGAAGACGCCTCAATCAGCATCGATGAGGAGGGCCTGTTGGAGGGCGAGCTTTTAAGCAGCACGTTCGCAGGAAGGAACGTCGTTGCGCACGTCAAGACAAGCCAAGGCCTGGTCAAGTGCGCGGGGAATGATTCCTCCCGGTACCGAGCGATATCCGAAATGATCGGGAGAAGGGTTGCGGTCGCTATAGACTTGGACAAGGCCGTGTTGATAAAGGCCGATGGACCTTAGGCCCATGAGCGTTTTAACCAAACTGAAGACGCGAAAGCCCTCTCGCCCGCCGAACGAAGACCACTACGATGCCCGTGTCAAAGACTTACTCGTACCGCTGTGTTGTCGCTTGTCTCCTTGTTCTGGTTCGGGTCGTAAGTCCAGCCGGTATTGATTACATCTGTTATCGTGAAAGTGCACGTATCGCTCCTAATCCAGCCAGTTGATGTAAAAAGTCACCTTTCCGTCCGATCCAACGACTCCAGCCTTGGAACTGCTATTCAGCCGCTCCAAGCGCCTCTAACATTTGCTCCCTCAACTGTTTGCCACCGACGTCGAAGACGACCGCCTTATCTCCATCTCAAAAAAAGCGTTTTTCCAGAAAATATTAAATATAGTTTCACGAAGTAGGACGTCTCAGTTTGGTCACGTTACCGGAGATCGAAAATAAGATTGAAGCAACTAGGAGAGCGCTAAGGTCCATCGGCTATTTAGCTGAGGAGGTTCCAGCCCAAGAATTCTGTGATTATATGACGGGAGAGACGTTCTCAGGGGATACGACCGCTCTTGAGGATGTTTTAGAAAATGAGTACCTTATGGTTCATGAGCTAGTTGAGATAAACGAACTGAAGAAGACCGTCCAGGTCATTAACAAACGCGTGATCGTAGAATCATCGAAGACTGCGATCTACGATGCGCATTTGAAGGCGATGGAGACTGAGCTCGATTACGCTTTGCACAAAAGGGACTATCTTTGGATAAGGGTCCGACTGGGACAGTACAAGGAAAACATCTTGGACAATGATCCCAACCTACCGGAGGAAATCAGACCAAGAGCCGAGGCTTTGTACGAAAAAATTCGCGAGGTCGTGCAAACAAAAGAGGCGGAGAAATCCGTTTCTATTTAGTTACATTTTTCAAATAAATATCGATCGGAGTGCTTTAAAATATTTGGCTATAAGAGTGTCAAGATTATTTCCGCACCATCCTCCAACCTCCATGCCCCTTCACTAAACCCGGTTTCCATTTGATCGTCTATCACTTTTCCATCGCCGTCTTCAAAAAGGTTTCATCGCTGCAAACGCGCGCGGCATAGTGTTTGTAGTCCCCTGACCGCCATCGAGGAAAAATAAGCTGCAGATAGGGCCGGCGCGCATCTGGAAAGCTAAAAATGCAGAATACTTGTGAGGACGAACAGGGTGTACCGAGGTTCAAACTTATCAATCGATGGGGCCCGTCTTAATAGCTGGGCATGACGTCTGTTAGAGCCATCTTGCCTAAGAAGTTCTACGCAAGGGACCCGGCGTATGTTGCGAGAGGGCTTCTCGGGAAAGTTCTCTGCAGGGTCTTTGAGGAAAGTGTTCTGGCTGGGTTTATTGTTGAGACGGAAGCTTACTACGGAAGATCCGACCCAGCATCTAGGGCCTACAGGGGGAGCGGTGACTTGGCGAGTACGCTCTGCGGCGATATTGGCGTAGCGCTCGTCTACGGCGTGCACGGCAGGTGGCTGTTCAATATCGTAGCCCACACACCAGGTGGGTGTGGAGGGATCCTGATCAGAGCCCTGGAACCCATCTCGGGAGTTGAAGTTATGAAGAGGTTCAGAGGTACAGACGATGTACTCCAGCTGACAAACGGGCCCGGAAAGCTCTCAGAGGCGTTGGCGATAGATAAGCGTCTGCATAAAGTTCCAGTGTACTCGGCAAGTTCTGAAGTCACCGTTAGGAGAGGGAGAGAGGAGAGGGACATCGCCAGGGGGTTTAGGGTGGGTGTTACCGAGGACCTCGACGTCCCCCTGAGGTTCTATGTTAAAAGCTCCAAGTTCATATCGACCAGGCGATATTAATTACCTATTTCCCAAAAACAACCTTCAGGCGTGGCACGGGCACGCCGCGCGCGCTTGGATGTAGAAGATACCCTCGATCGGCTCTACATCACACGAGCACTTGCAACCACTGAGAATGAGATCCCAAAAAAACTCGGAGCGTCCCAGTTGGAGACTTTTCATTTCGACCTCAGGAGATTAATTTGTCACAGAAATTAGGTGAATTCTTTGTGATAGGGGTTTATATTAGACCCCAGCGGCTCGGCGTTTCCGACGAGGTGCTCTACATTCAGAGGTATTCTGTTGTAGACCCCCACCTCTTTCCCTCTCTTCCAAATAGCATCCTCTATTACATCGTAAAGCGTATCGAATAGGGGTTTCCTTCTTTGCCTGAAACCAAGCAAGGCTACGTCGATCATCAAAGCGACTTGGTTGCCCAAGGGCTGGTCGGTATATGGCGTTACAGCGCCGTATCCCTCCTGACACTCGGAGCAACCCGTGTTGTGGATGAACGTGTAGGGCTCGATGGGGGTCGAGAATCCATCGTGGCCCTTCAGCCTCAGGCCATCTAGATATCGCTTCCCCTGCTGGTCGATGTAGTTCGAGGGTAAATTATCTCTGGCCGCCACCTTGACCGCTTCCATGACAACCTCATACAGTCCCTCGACGGCCTCGTGGAACTCCCTCTGGCCTTCGGTCATGGGTTCGCCTACCCTGAACGTCCTCCTTACGACACCGTGATAACCGTTGAAGGTAGGACTAACGCCCATCGAGACCATATCACCTCTTTCGATCACCTTGTTCGTTGCCGGGCCTATTACCGTATAGTTCCTCTCGCCAGAGGTTACGATGGTGGGGAAGCCGGTCCTGCCTGCGCCAAGTTCCTTCATCACGTAATCACCGACCCCCGCGACCCCGAGCTCCGTCATACCCGGGACTGAAACTGCCAGCATTGCCCTGAAGGCGGCATCTGCGATGATGTTCGCCATCTCGCATATGGCAAGTTCTTTTTCGGACTTCTCGTACTTCATGCGTTGCAGGAGCTCTGTATCGAAAGACACCTTATTTGCGCTGAACACCTTATGAAGCAAAGCTACTTGGTCGTATGGCACGACCTGCGGGCTTGACAGGATCGCCACCCGGCTTTCATCCGATGCGCCTATGCGTTTCAGGACCTCCTCGAAAGATAAGAAACGGGCGTGTCTGTAGTCTTCGTCTGATATCTGAAATTCCTCCAGAAAGGCTATGTCCGCGCCTGACTCCTCAACGGCCTCTTCTATGACGTGCCCTCCCTCTGGTCCCGCTAGCACAATCGGAGTGCCCTCGGCAGGAACGAGAACGCTGTAACGTTCTATTATCGGGTCGAAGACTCCCGCAAGCCATGCGACGTCCGACCTGTCGAGCTCACTACCGCATGCGTATGCAAGGTCATAGCCTCTCATGCCCATCGCACCCTGAAGAGCGGCCCACCTTTTCTTGTACTCTTCCTTCGTTATCCTTAATCCGAGGTTTACCCGTGGCTTGACCTCTTCGATGACCTCAGCTGCAATCGAACTGACTTCCTTTGGGCCAAGCCTGCTACCAAACCCGTTCGCCAACCAGATCGCCAGATATCGGGCAGTATCATCTTATATGTTTTGTTATAAGGGTATCTTACTGTAAGCTGGTTGAGGCAGACGCCACGGAACGGCTTATAAATTACCGGCGTGCTCTGACAGACGGTCTGGGTTGCACGCGAAGGCGAGAAATGTGTCCAAACGAGGAGTCGTGCTCGCTGTGGGAGCGCACCCGGATGACGTCGAGTTTTTGATGGCGGGTACGCTGGCACTTCTTTATAAGAAAGGGTACGATATCTCCATCGCGACAGTTTGCACGGGGGACATGGGGTCTAGGGAGCTTAGGAACCAAGAGATTGCCAGCGTCAGGTTTAAAGAGTCGACGAATTCCGCCAAGATACTCGGCGCATCATATACCTGCCTAGGCAGGTCAGATCTACATTTGGTCTTCGACAACCCGACTCGTTTCGAGGCGGTGGAGCTCATTAGGAAGTTAGATCCTGACATCGTCATAACCCACTCGCCAGAGGATTACATGATCGACCACCAGTTAACTGCGGATCTGATGTGGGATGCGTGCTTCAATGCGCCCATACCGAATTACACCACAAACCAGGCCAACCCTGCGAAACCCACGAGCAGGATACCATTCCTGTTCTACGCGGACGCCATAGGCGGAAGGAACAGATTTGGAGAAAGGGTCCGCGTAGATTTCTACGTGGACATAAGCTCGACTATCGGGATCAAAGAGAAGATGCTCGCCCAGCACAGGAGCCAGAGGGAATGGTTGCGCGCGCAGCACGGCATAGACGAGTACATCCTTCAGATGAGAAGGTGGTCAGAGGCGAGGGGTTCCGAGGTTGGAAGGAAATATGCGGAGGCGTTCCGTCAACACAGAGGTCATCCGTTCCCGGAAGAGAACGTGCTCAAGTCGATTTTAGGCTCGCTCTGCATCACGCCCTGACGTTGCATCGCTATTAGGCGCGCGAAACAACGGAAACACGAGTTACGCTTGACCACCTTTACACCAGAAGGTATGAACAAAGAATTAAATTACACCAGCTGGAACAGAGCGGCGAGATATGGCCGGTGTAAAACTGGGAGTGATCGTTGGTTTGGGGCCGAACGTGGATGAGGAGCTTAAGATGTTAAAGGAGCTCGGATTTCCAACAGCCCAGGTTTCCTGTTGGACCATGGAGTACTTCAACGACGAGATGGCATCCCTCTTGAAGAGGTCCGCCACGGACCATGACGTAGAAGTAACGACGATATGGACAGGTTTGCCCGGAACGCCCGTGTGGAACTTCGTTCAGGGGCCGCTGACGATCGGGCTGGTCCCGATCGAGACCCGGGAGGTCAGGGTGAAGGCTTTAAAGAGGGGTTCTGACTTTGCCAAGAGAGTTGGAGTTGGGAGCATTACCACGCACGTTGGTTTCATCCCTGAAAACCCGAACGACCCGCACTACATCACGTTGATCCCCACCCTCAGAGAGGTCATAAGCTACGTCGGGGGGAACGGGCAGAGCTTCTGGTTTGAAACCGGACAGGAAACCCCGGTGACCTTGCTGAGGACGATACAGGACGTCGGACTGGACAACGTTGGTGTGAACTTCGATGCCGGAAACCTGATCCTTTACGGCAAAGCCAACCCAGTTGACGCCTTAGATGTCGTTGGAAAGTACGTGAGGGGGGTCCATGCAAAGGACGGCGAGTATCCAAGGGACGGCTACAGCCTCGGAGAAGAGAAGCCGTTAGGGGAGGGCAAAGTCAACTACAAGGCATTAATTCCGAAGCTGCTGTCTTTAGGCTATAGGGGAGCGATTACCATAGAGAGGGAAATATCCGGACCGCAACAGATTCGAGATATCTTGAGGGCAAAGGAAATCATCGAAGATATACTCAAAGGTTGCTAAGATACCAACGAGCCCCACATTCCACTACGGCCGAAAGGGCCCTAGAGCATGTTCAGTATCTCCGCGAAGTCCTCCTCGCTGAGCCTCCACCCCATCGCCCCTACATTCTCCTCCACGTGCTCCACTCTTGAGGCCTTCGGTATCGGCACAACCGGCTCGATGCAGATTAACCAGTTCAATGCCACTTGGATGGGTGTCTTGCCGTACTTCCCGCCGATCCTCTTCAGGAGATCATTTCCCGATAGAGTCCCCTTCTCTATCGGGGTATACGCCATGTACATCATGCCCTCTCTCTGCGCATAAGGTATAACATCCGTGTAGTCCCTCCTGTAGGTCGGACTGAACCTGTTCTGTATGGCAGCGATGTCCGTTACCTTCAGACACGCTCTCGCCTCCTCGATGCCCTCGACATCGAAGTTGCTCAGCCCTATGTGTCTCACCAAGCCCGTTCTTTCGAGCTCCTCCATCGCCCTCATGGTTTCGCAAATTGGCACTCCCTTCACGGGCCAGTGGAGCAGGTACAGGTCTATGTACGTCCCCAGCCTCTTGGAGCTTCCCCTGGCTGCCTTTAGAACGTCATCGTAGCGCGCGTGGGAAGTCCAGACCTTGGTGGTTATGAAAAGATCATCCCTTTCGAAACCCATTATCGCCCTGCCCACTAGCTCCTCGGAACGGCCGTTGGCGTATATCTCCGCGGTGTCTATCAGCCTCGCGCCCAGCTCGATACCCCTCCTGAGCGAGGCCACAGAAACATCGTCGAGGGCCCTGTCCTCTCCCATTTTCCACGTGCCGAGGCCCAAGCTGGGTACGCTGCGCCCAAGTTTTTTGAAGAACTTGGTGTCCATGGATGAGGGGGACGATGAGCGTTAATAAACGTTGTAGCGCACGAAAAACTCATAAGGCAGTATTAACGCGCACAGGCCTTCAAAATGCCGCCAAATTTAGAAAGGCTGAGAATATATCCCGCTGAAGAGCTTTTCAGCGCCGATTCTTCTGCTTTGTTATATGCGAACTTAAAATAAAAATATTTTTATCCTCGAAGCCGGCCTTTTACGTAGTGTTTTGCCCAGGCGGAGGCCGACAGAGGTCAAGCAAGTAGCCTTGGACATGTTGATCACAGGTGCCTCTTGGCTGCTCTGCTTGACTCTGAACTGGTTTTTATTCGGCAGTTGGATGACGGAAAATTTGGTGCTCGCTTTGCTCTGCGTCGCGCTGTTGATCTCCCTTTACAAGGTTAGAGGGATCTTATTTTTCCTGGCCGCCATGCTCGTGTTTTCCTCATTTGCAATCTTCGGTTCGTTTTTCTTCATCTCGAGTTTCGTCGTATTCGCCTCCGAGTTGTTGTCGAACTCCGCTACCCCCGACCGCAACGTTGCCCTCATGAGGGCCTTTTACCACGTTGCGGGTTTTGTCATCTTGGCCCTGAGCGCCAGGGTCGTCTTCAACCTCGTGACATCAGAGGACTTGAACTCTTACCTGGGCACGGAGGCGATATTCCCGATCCGCAAGAGGAAGGCCGCCGAGGTGGAAGAGGTGCCTGAAGAAAAGAAGCGCCCGCCCATCGAGAGGTGGTCCTGAGGGCTTCACAAGTCGACATGCAACTCGGGCACAAACGTTTCCATTCGTTTGGGCACATTGTTTAGTTTATGACACTTTTTTAATACTCTATATGTATTGTGTCATGGCAGATGTTATGCAAAGTTTTATATACTCATAAACAGTAAAAAAGCAAATGAGAGGAAGGAGTACGAAACAACCAAAATACTCGTTTTGGCTCTTAAGCCTCGCTATTTTGATCGTCCTCTCGGGCCGCGATGCCCTCAGCCTCGGTGTGGAACCTCCGAGCCGTATGTTAAAGATATCCTCAGGGACCACGGTATACGACTTCATAGCGCACGCGCCCGAGGCCCAGTGGAGCAGCGGGGCTGGGGCTCTGCCGTTCCCGGGCGACCCCTCGGACAGTAGGGGGTTTGCAAGGTATGTGATTAACGCGCTCTTGGAGGACGGGTCGACTTGGAGCAAGGTTCTGGAAACCCATCCCCAGTGGGTTGCCGGCGGCTGGATAATGGGTGTTTATCCTCAGCAGACAGTTCCGCCGAACTCTCAGCTAACCGTTAGGATAGGGTTCCTCTCCGGAGCCACCGGCACAGACGGCGCAGAGTTTGACGTTTACTTCGACGAGTACCGGGGTATGAACGTAGCTCCCTTAAGACATACCATCCTAAGCAAAGTGGCCACTTTGGACGGTAAGCTTGACCTGATAACGGAAGATTTGAGTTTCATAGCTGGCAAGAAGGGCAACTTCGTCCTTCGCGTCTACGCAGGGAAGACTTCAAACCGGGACTGGGCTGTCTGGGCGGAGGCGAAGATAGAGACGAAACCTCTGCCCGACCTTGTCATAACTGATGTCTGGGAGAGCGGCGGCCTTGTTCATTACAAGGTGAAGAACGTTGGCGACGCCCCAACCACGCCAACCGGGATGCCGGCCAAGAGCTTCTGCAACTGCCTGTCTATAGACGGGGAGCAGGTGGTAAAGCACTGTATAACTCAGGTGCTCCAGCCCGGGCAGGAGGTTGAGGGAGTTTTCGACTACGCTTGGAAGCCAACACCAGGTGAACATGTCGTAAAGGTTTGCGCAGATTGCGAGCAGAACATTGAGGAGTCCAACGAGGGAAACAACTGCCTTGAGGAAAAGTGGCTGAAGGAAAACCTCCCGGACCTAGTAATTGATGAAATCATTTGCGACAGGAACAACAGTCTGATAGGCTACGTGCTGAAGAACATCGGGGGCGAGGTTGCGAAGGGCAACCACAGCACAACGCTTTACGTGGACGGCAAGGAGGTTGCTCACGACCCTGTTGGGGTTGACCTGAAGCCGGGAGACGTTTTTAAATCATGGTTCAAGAACTACGAGTGGCCCGAGTGCCGAAACATCACGGTGAAGGTCTGCGCGGACAACTTTAACCAAGTGAAGGAGTCGGATGAGGGCAACAACTGCCTCGAGAAGACTTGCATCTCGTATCCCGTACCTATAATTATTGTTTCTGGTCCCCGTGTCGTAAACGTTACACAGGATTCGGTTACCGTGATTTGGATTACAAATAAGAATAGTGATAGCACGGTTGTTTACAGCGACCGCTCCACTGGGGAGGAGAAAACCTTTTACGATTCGAGTCTTGTGAAAAACCATACTGTAAGGATTGCTGGATTAAAGCCGAGGACAACCTACAGGTTCTACGTAGGTTCGAAGGACCGTTGTGGAAACGCCGTCATAAGCAAGACCATGGTCTTCGAAACAACATCCCCGCCGGATACTGAGAAGCCCTCGGTGACCCTGTTCCTCCCGGAGAGGCTTGTCGGCGTCGTAAACATCTTGGCCAACGCGAGCGACAACATTGGCGTGGGAGGCGTGATGTTCTCAATAGATGGAATAGTGAAGTTCATAGATTTCTCTCCACCTTATGTTTGGGTTTGCAACACGACTCTATTCAGTAATGGAGTTCATAGTTTCAGCGCAAAAGCTTTTGATGCTGCTGGAAATGAGGCTATCGATACAAAAGATGGCACGATCGACAACCCTATACCAGATACAAATCCACCACTAGTAAGAATAATTAAACCTAGTAAAGAAT
>Ga0078972_1003089_pt1 | contig 51331 bp, 51 predicted proteins | sample YelNatPaOPGAMG01_FD_67568 | JGI IMG/M metagenome (GOLD analysis project Ga0078972, IMG submission 67568) | Hot spring thermophilic microbial communities from Obsidian Pool, Yellowstone National Park, USA - OP-RAMG-01 (SPADES assembly) (version 2) | ecosystem: Environmental > Aquatic > Thermal...
GAGAAATTCGATCTGGTAAAGATGATTTAGCACCCCAGCCCTGACAGTTGAAAAATGATTGAAAATACGGCGTAGATAGATATTGAATCTTAAAATCGATGTAAAGTCACGTTAATATTGACAATTATTTGTAAGATAAATATAAATAGTGTAAAGGCAAAAAAAACCATCTACCCGTCAATCAGTACAAGCTCTGGGACAAAATATTTTCAGGTACAGTTCATTGAAATCTTTTATCATCTAAAGGTTGGCATGCTTCAGGCAGCTGTATTTCCTGAGAATGTGGACCTAGTAGAGACATAGGTCTAAATTTTCGACATAGTCAAAAATTAGTTGATTGAATGAATGGTAATGGATTAATATCAATTGCGTAGGGACGTTCTTATTTCTTGTATCTAAAAGGATAGACGACGAGCGGAAAGCTTTCATGGTGTCGTGTATCGGATATTCAGACCAACTAAAAATTGACATTGTCAAATTTTCTAAAAATATTAATATAAGTTGATTAAATCTTGTCAGAAATCTACTCTATAAGAGATTGATACACAAAATATCTGTTTTCCTATCTGAAGCCTTTGAAGATCAGAAATCTACTCTATAAGAGATTGATACTATTTGCTGAAGTGCCTCTAAAGGAAGAGAATTCGTGTCAGAAATCTACTCTATAAGAGATTGATACCCTGCCTACTAGAAGACAACCATACCACCCTTGTTGTCAGAAATCTACTCTATAAGAGATTGATACAGAAGTTGAACAGGAAATAAAACCTGAAAACACAGAGTCAGAAATCTACTCTATAAGAGATTGATACGGTTTGTACGATATGGACCGACGGGGAATTGAACCCCGGGCCTCTTCCATGCCAAGGAAGCGATCTACCGCTGATCTATCGGCCCAATTATGCTATTCCGGAATGGGAAATACACTATAAAAGTTGCTAGACAATTTCGTATATATTCACATCGAGTTGATGACAGATTCATAAACTTTGAAATCAAAAGGATTTTATTGTTCTAATTAGTATCCACTTTATAATAATTTATTAGTCAGGACGAGTTAGAGGGTAAGAATGCCGCAGTTCACAATAAGGAGATCGAAATCCAGAAGGCCAATAGCCAAGACTTCCGGCAACGAGAATCTTGATCTAGTTGACAGGTATGATATTATCGGAACAAGTGGATCGGTAGAAATTCTTTGGAACAGAGAAACACTTGAAACAATTTATTCCGTAGTGGAACCACAGCTTAATGAAATCGAGGAAGCTTTTCTCAGGACCCTTCCTAGGGAAATGCAGATGGTCATTCCAAACGTCAAGGGATATCTTGATACCTTTGACGGTTTTGATATCGGGAAGATACTTGATGATTATATCGAGGCTTATCAGGTCCGGTTATCCGAGCAGTCGAAAAATAAGCTAAAATACTACCTAAAAAGAGACTTTGAGGGTCTAGGCAAGATCGAGGTCATCGTTCGGGACCCGTATGTTGAAGATATTTCGTGCGATGGCTATAACGTTCCGATATTTGTGTACCACAGGAAATATGGTTCAATCAAGACAAACGTAGTTTTCCCTGATCCCGCACAGCTTAACTCTTATGTTATAAAGCTGGCACAGCTCTGTAATAAGGACATATCTGTTGCTGAACCAATACTTGACGGATCTACCCAGCAGGGTCACAGAGTCCAGGCAATCTATGGCAGCGAGATTGCAACCAGAGGGTCGACGTTCACAATGCGACTTTTCAGGGAAAGACCGTTCACACCTGTGGAGCTCATCAAGTACGGAACAGCTAACGCTGAGGTTGTAACATATTTCTGGTATATGATAGAGAACCTCAACTCAGCTCTCATTGCAGGCGTTCCAGCAGTCGGTAAGACATCCACACTTAACGCTATGCTAATGCTTGTCCCGCCAAACACTAAAATATTCAGTATTGAGGAGACCAGGGAAATCAACATACTGCACAAGAACTGGGTTGCAACTTCTACCAGGGAATCAGATTTCGATTCGCGGGATAACGGAATGGCAAAGATTGATATGTTCGAGCTTGTAAAAATGGCTATGAGACAGCGTCCTACATATATTGTTGTTGGGGAGGTCAGGGGCCGTGAAGCTTCCTCTCTATTCCAGGCTATGGCGACCGGTCACACTACATACTCAACTATTCACGCCGACTCAATGGAGGCAACAGTTAACAGGTTGGAAAGTGCCCCCCTTAATATACCAAGGATAATGCTGACTTACCTCAATACAGTAATATTCAACAAGTTTATCAGGAGCGGAGATTCTGTCGTTAGAAGGATCACAGAAGTGGACGAGATGTCCGGGTTCGACAGCAGCACTAATGAGGTCATATACAACAAGGTTTTCTCCTATGATGCTTTTAAAGGAAGGCATTCCTTCTCAGGTTTCAGCAACCTGTACAAAAAGGTACAGTTCTCTCGTGGACTCACATCAACAGCATTCAAGCAGGAATTTGATTTCCGAAAGAAACTGCTTGAGGAAATGGTCAGATCCGATATCATAAACTATATTCAAATCTCAAAGATTATTAACACATATTACAAGGATCAGGATTACGCAATGAAAATGGCTACCGGAGAGTTAACATGACCGATGATCAGGATCCAAACAAGCGAATCCAGTCAAGGAAGAAGCCGAGAGTCAGGAAACCTGTAATCCAGGATAATACTTCTCCTGCAGGTCAATTTATACCTGATAAAAATGCACCATCAAATAAAGGCACAGAGGAAGGAATGACTCCTCTCCTTGATTCTGGTCATGAACCATCAAAAGAAGAGACTCAAGAACAAGTTCCTCAGAGCGCTGAAAATCCAGAGGCTTCAATCAAGCAGGCATCAGAAGAGTCTGATAAAGGTGTGTCGATTCCTCCACTGGTGAAGGAAGAACAAGAAACTTCTCCTCCATCAGTTGAAAGCGAGCCTGTAGCAGAAGAAGTTGCTTCAGCAAAGAAGATTTCCCGACAGGAAAAGAAAGAAGCAAAGGCAGAAACGAGAAGGAAGAAGAAAGCAAAACAGGAGGCACTGGATAAAGTAGGTCTTCCTGCAACTACTTCGACAGATCAGGTTATGCCAGCTGAAACAGATAAAAAAGGCAAGGGTTTCAGCATATTCAGGTTTTCTAAGAAGAATGAATCCATACAGCGGGCAAAAGACGAGATAGAGGAAAACCAGAGAAGACTTTTCGGTACAAGGAAGAGACCTGACCAGGTCTCGATACAGAAGATGACCAGGGCCATAAGCAGGAAAACAGAGTTCGTAGAGCCAACGACAACTATGCCAAAGGTTCCTGGTTACATGAAAGTCGCCTTAACATTATTCAGGGATTATTACACACTGAAACCAGTTAATGTCAAGCTTGAGGAGAGCCTCAGAAAGTCAAAGAAGCCTTATTCACCAGTACAGTATCTTTCCATGGTTACTTTTTTCTCCCTCGTAGCAGCATTTGCTGGAATGATTGCCCTGGGTGCTGCTTATTATTTCGTAGGAACGTTGGCACTTTTTGGGATTCCGGTCGTCGTAATAGTTGCCATAATGATTTATTCACTTGGAATTGCAATGCCTTCATCTGCAATATCGAAAAGAAGGAAGAACATAGACACCAGGCTTCCTATGGCACTTGCTTATATCGCAACAATGGCTTCTGCTGACGTTCCGGTTGAAAACATAATGTATGAACTCGGGAAGAGCCCCCAGTATGGTGAAATTGCCAAGGAGGCGAGAACGATATCTGCTTCATCCAGACTATTCGGCAACGATATTGTAACCGCACTGAGGGAAGAGTCGAAATATTCTCCCTCGCTCAAATTTGCCGAATTCCTGACAGGCATCACATCGACTGTGACATCCGGTGGGAACCTGAAGGACTATTTTACAATGAAAGCAAAGCAGTTCCAGTCTGAACTTAGCACACTCATAAAGCAGAACTCTGAATCCGTTGGTGTTCTTGCGGAGAGCTACGTCACAGTGGGAGTTGCATTTCCACTGATGATGATCGTGATCCTTGGTATACTTGCTGCAATATCATCATCAGCAGGTGCGGTTGTTACTGTTCTATACTTGATTGTATTAATGATGGTACCGATGATTACCTTCGTATTTGCTTTCCTGATACAGAGCACAATAAAGGAGGTCAACATATGAGGACAAAATATATTGTATTACTGCTTTCATATGTCGCCGCCTTGATGTTCACCCTGATATATCTGCTGATTTACATAAGGCAGCCGTCATTTGGTTTCAATGTGCTGATTGTAGCCTCGGTAATTTTTGCAGTTATCTCAATACCATACGGTTATTTTGATGAACGCGAAATAAAGAGGGTCTATGAGGCCGAAAGAAGGATATCCGACTTCCTTCGCGACATCGCTGAATATACCACTTTTGGGATGCCAATATCTGAGTCTATCGTCAGGGCTTCATCTTCTGATTATGGATCACTGTCCGAGGAAGTAAAGAGAGTTGCTGCTCTCATCTCATGGGGAATTCCGGTTGAAGATGCGATGGTAGACTTTGGAAAGAAATTCCATTCGCAGGACATTGAGAGGGCTGGGACCATTATTATCAGGGCTGCCGAATCCGGGAGCAACATATCTGATGTAATGGGAATGGTTTCGGAATTCACTTCTCAGATGCAGCTTCTCAGGAATGCCAAATTCTCGGAAATGAAGAACTACACAGCAGTGATGATGATATCTTTCGGCGTTTTCCTGTTCGTAATACTCGTACTTGACCTGGATTTTCTTCCACAGCTTGGAACATCCACAGGGTCAGGCGGTCTAGGTTTCCTTGGCGGCGCAAATGTTGGTGCAATAAAGAATGTATTCAATATTGGTATGATAATGCAGGGAGGAGGCTCCGGGATCCTTTCTGGCGTGCTTCGTGATGGAAGAGTTGCATCTGGGTTCTTCCTTGCAGGGATACTCGTTCTTGTAAGCCTTGTTATACTATTGGGAATAGGTGCATTGTAATGCAGCTGAACCCATTCAAGAAGAAGGAACGTGTCATAACTACGCTGGATAAAACGCAGATCCAGCTCAACGGAAGCAGTGGATCTGATGATCTGGCTTTTGAAGAGATCGAGCCAGGGATGGTATACAGCAGGGTCTACCAGAACAGGGATACCGGCGAAATAAACCTCGAACTGATAGAACCATTCGTAGACAACGAGGAAAAGGAGATAATAGAGAAGCTGAAAAATTACCTTATAAATCTTGCTGCCTTCAACGGTCAAACGACCACAGACAGGAAGAAGGACTTTGAGCGGTATTTCCCGGTTGCGTTGGAAGACATGGATATACAACTGGGCGGAAACTCAGGGGCAGTAATCAAGTATTACGTTGAAAGGGATATTGTTGGTTATGGCCGTATTGACGGTCTCATGCGTGACCCCAACGTGGAGGACATCTCATGCGACAGCAGCACCGTTCCCGTATTCGTGTTCCACCGGGATCATGGTTATATAATGACCAATATCAAATACACCGACGACGACGAGCTGAACAGGTACGTTAAGAGCATAATACAGGATTCTGGCAAGCATATCTCCATCTCAATCCCGATAATAGATGCAACTCTGAGGGATGGATCCAGGATCCAGGCTTCGTTTGGGAAGTACATAACCAACAATGGACCTGCATTCACCATAAGGAAATTCAGGGCAAATCCTCTCAGCCCCATCAGCCTGGTTATGACGAAGGCGCTCTCTGCCAAGGTGTTCAGCTATCTCTGGGTGCTTACCGAATATGGTTCAAACATGATGGTTGCCGGCGGTACTGGATCGGGGAAAACAACTCTCCTGAATGCGATCCTGCTCTTTATTCCGCCACAGATGAAGGTTGTGAGCATTGAGGATACCAGGGAGATAAACATACCCCATGAGAACTGGATCGCTGGGGTTACGCGACCAGGATTTGGCGAGCTAGACCGGGATACCGGAAAGAGGGCCGGTGAAATAGACATGTTCGATCTACTGGCCGCATCTCTCAGGCAGAGACCAAACTATATAGTTATAGGAGAGGTCAGGGGAAAGGAAGCTTTCACGGTCTTCCAGGCCATGTCTGCCGGTCGATATGGTTTCGGGACATTCCATGCCGAGGATCCGAAGACACTTATATACAGGCTGGAATCTGAGCCAATCAATATACCTCGTACTCTAATCACTGCTCTCGATGTTGTAATAATGCAATCCCTCCTCAACTACAACGGTAAGATTGTCAGGCGAGTTACCTCAGTGTCTGAGATAACCGGTCTTGATCCCTCATCAGGCGATATAGTACTTAACAACATATTCAAGTGGAATTCCCAGAATGATACATTCCAGTACTCCGGATTCAGTTATGTAATGAACCGGATTGCAGAAAGAACTGGAAAATCCGAAACTGAACTCGAAAAGGAAGCCAAGATTAGGGAAGTCATAATCAACCGCATGATACAGAAGAAATACATTACATATCGTGATGTTAACAGGATGATAAACAAGTTTTACAAAGATCGGCCGAACCTGCTAAAGGAACTCAACATAGAAGAGGACGAGGTCGAAAACGAGCTGAACCCGCTCTAGTTTTCAGCTGGCTTATTTTCTTCCGGGAAGAAGTTCTTGCTGAGCAACGGTATGAATAACGCCAGGAATATTATGGATACAAGAACAACAATCGAAGCCACTGAGTATATTACTGGGCCCCATTCTATGAGTAGAGCATTATTCAGTGATGCACCGATCACATAAGGTATGGTTGACAGGACAACGGTCACAGTCCCTCTCGGTCCGACAAATGAAATGAAGAGTTTCTTGACGTTGTCAAGACGGAACCTGCTTTTTCCCCCTTCAGCAACAGTCAAGGAGGACATGACTGCTGCCGGCCTTGCAAGGAATATTACGGCAAGAGCCATGAGAACACCGACAACCAGGTACCTCTCTATGTCTTGAACCGTCAGTATGGCGCCAAGCAGAATAAATATGATCGACTGGGCTAAGAAAGATAAGTTGTCTTGGAAGTTCGATTCACGCTGCCAGAAAAGGCTCTTGTCCGAGAAATTGCCAATTATCGCACCTGTGGCAATGATCGCAGGAAATGGGGTGATGCTGACAGCACTGAATACGGCGAATTCAAGTAGCACCACGCCCAGTAGCAGACCGAGGATGAAGTTCTCAAAATTGAATATCTTGTTCAGATAAAGTATTGAAAATCCAACACCTATGCCTATTAGTGCAGGCACTGCTATCTGTATTACCAGGAAGACTGCCGATCCTGTGAAGATTCCGAAAATGGATGAAACCTGGTTGAATAGGGGTGAATACGTGGATCCAGGCACTATCAGCGCAATAATAAGCGTGAAGAATATGATGGATACAGGATCATTGAAGAGACTCTCGCCAAGTACAATTCCGTATATGTCCTCCTTTACCCTAAGCTTCCTGAATATGGGTATTATGGTAACAGGATCCGTCGGAGCCAGGATGGCTCCAAAGAGGAACCCTATTATGAGTGGAGCATGTGTTATGAACGAAAAGAAGAATGCAACTATTACCATTGTTATTACTATGCCAAGCGTGTCCAGAGACGCGATACGGACAAATTCCCTCCGCAGTATCTTGAAGTCTATCTTGTGGCTCTCCGCATATAATACTATCACAATGCCGAGCATTCCAAGACCGACCGAGGCATAGGAGACCATAAGGTAGCTTGCATATGTGTGGTTGATGATACCGGTGAGCGGGCCGAATAGTAATCCCAGAATTATAAGGACCGGTACCTCGGCAATCGAAAACTTCCTGGCTATCGGGATCGAGAAGGCAGCCAGAATAAGTATGAGGCTGACCTGCAGGAATTCGGACTGGAGGGGCATCAGGAACCATCTATGACAGGAATGCTCTTTGGCATCTCACGCTTATGTGCTGTTTCTCTCACAAGGTCCACGATACGCTCTATTCCGGGATCAGAGGAATCGTACTTCCCTGAAGAAATTTGGCTCAGGCTCCTGTCTAAAAAATCATAAGAGAATCCAAGATCATCCTCGTCTGTCTGTCCTGGATACAGTCCCGCTGAGGGTTTTCTTTCTATTATTGAGGCAGGCACGCCAAGTAACTTGGCAGCTTCCCTGACTTCTTTCTTATACATGTGAAGTATGGGCTCAATGTCACACGCGCCATCTCCGAATTTGGTGAAATATCCTGTCAGGTACTCAGTGCGGTTTGTGGTTCCTACAACCAGACCGCCATAAAGGTTTGCATGATAGTAAAGTATTATCATTCTGAGCCTGGACTTTATGTTTCCTAGAAGCCTTACGTCTTTGATTCCAAATGTGCTGGCAAATGGTTCCACAAAACCCTGAATCTGAATCTGCTTTATGTCGATATGAAAAGCGGCTGACAGTTCACGCACATACATGATATCTGATGCAGTACTGTTGTCTGGAAGGAACATTGCATGTATCCTGGAGGCAGGAAAAGTTGACGCACAGAGTCCAAGGACGACAGCGCTATCGATTCCACCGCTGATCCCAATTACAACATCATGTTTCCCAATGCTGTCTAGAAGAAATTCCTTAATTCTATCTAGATCAGACCGGGATACCATATTAACTGTATAATTATACAATAATTAAAATTTTTTAATAATGGAGCGAACTGAGCATTCACCCGACTGAATGCAACCCTGAAATACTTTGGTCCACTGCCGACTATATACAAAGTGCAGAGGCACTATTGCAGTTCTTCGAGCATCCTAGAGAGAGAATCGTCGAGATCCTGGTGCTTCTTGAAATCGAGAAGCAATTCCTTTGCCTCGTCCTTCCTATCCATCTTTATAAGGAGTTCTGCCTTGTGCGCAATGTACATGGTACTCCCAGGTGCAAGCCTGATTATCGAGTCGATATCCTGAAGGGCATCGTCATAGCGCTCGAGATCCAGGTAGGTCAGGAACCGTTTGTAAAGGAATATCTGGTCAGTGCTGTTGAGCTGCACTGCCCTGCTGTAATCTTCGAGTGCATGTTCATGATCACCCTTTTTCCATAAAACGTTCCCCCTGTTGTAGTAATAGTCTGGAACATCTCCTTCCAGCTCGATAGCCTTGCTGAAGGATGAGATTGCGCCTTCAAGGTCGCCTGAATCCTCAAGGGCCGCGCCCAACGCATTGTGATAATCTGCATTATCTGGAAGGATATCTACTGCTTTCCTGTAATCCTTGATCGCATTGTCAAGCATCTTCATGGAATAATATGCAAGACCCCTGTTGTGATAATAATCGGGATCTGACCCGACAATTTTTATTGCCTTGGTGAAATTCTGGATTGCTTCAGGATACTTTCTCAGGTTGAAGAAAGATATTCCGCGTTCATTATAATCATCAGCCATCTCTGTCTTATCTTTTGGCAAGCCCTGTATAGACACATTGCACTGAATGAAGAAAACTATATAACACTAGTGTAGTCGGAGCTAAGATCTTTCTGCGTCCTTCCGCCAACAAGCCTTTTCCAGGTTGCCCACTCCTTGCGGACTATCTTTGATACGTCAACATGATCTGCTATGCACTTCTTTAGAAAAGCAACTGTTCTAGGATCCGATGGATATCCTGATCCGAAGTAACCATATTCCCTGTGGAGATCTCTTATTATTCTGTCCCTCTCAACCTTGGCAACAATGGATGCGCCGGACACAATCGCAAAGGTTGAATCGGCCCTGTGCAGAGCATGCACCTCATGCCCCGATTCCCTCGCAAGCCGTTTCTCCAGCCTTGCTGCGTCCACGTCAAAGGCATCAACATAAACAGGATATTTTGCCTTCATGATCAAGGCAAGATATCTTGAATGCTCTATCTCGTTCAATGTCAAATAAGACATTTCGGCAGTGATGATCTCAGCACTAATGATAGAAATGTTGACTGACTCAGCTATCTTCGTGATATCGGCGTAGAGTGCTTCCCTCCTGGCAGGAGACAGAATCTTAGAATCTCTGGCACCTATCGCTTGCATTTGATTGTTATCGCCGCAGACCATTGCGATAACCATTGGACCAATTACCGGGCCTCTGCCGGCTTCGTCCAGACCGCACTGCATCACACTGACATTATCCATCCGCATTCTATATAATCTTCCCATTCAGGCAATACCAGGAAAAGATTAATTGTTGCTTATAATTGAGAGGTAGAGGGCAAGTGATAGAACTCATCAATGTTACCAAGGAATATTCCGATAAAATAGCACTGTCTGAAATCAACCTGCAGGTCGAGCCTGGACAGATTTATGGAATACTTGGACCAAATGGATCCGGAAAAACGACAATGCTGAAGCTCATATCATCGATAATAAAGCCCACATCTGGTTCGATCAGCGTCCTTGGCCACGACACTGTCAAGGAAAACAATGTCGTCAAGTCCATTACAGGTTACGTACCCGAAACACCAGCATTATATGAAAGCATGAGCATATGGGAGTATCTCAGGTTTATAGCTTCAGTACGCAAAGTACCTTCCGTCCAGTACGAGAAGAGGGCAACAGAGTTCCTAAAGGCCTTCGAGCTTGATCAAACATCTTCCGATTATATCGGGAACCTTTCATTCGGGACGAGGCAGAAGGTCGCAATAATAGCAGCTCTCATACATGATCCGCAGGTTATAGTGCTTGACGAGGCAATGAACGGGCTTGACCCGAGATCATCAAAGATTCTGAAGGATCTTCTTGCCAGGATTGCCGAGCGAGGTAAGATAATAATTTTCTCTACGCACATCATGGAGGTGGCACAGCGTCTCTGCACAAGACTTTCTATTCTATACGCAGGGAGGATAGTTGATTCTGGAACGTTTGAAGAACTCGAAAAGAAGCACAGCGAAGGAACCCTGGAGGACATATTCCTCAAAGTAACTGGAAGCGAGGACCTCGATCCTACGGTAAATTCTCTGGCAGAGAGTATGCGCCAATGATCAGGGATGAATTCAGCCTCGCGAAACTGATAATAAGGGAACAGCGTTATTTCTCGCTGAAAGGTTTTGCCCGTAAGACGCTGCGAAAGAACGGGAGATCCCTCGGCTCATACGTTCGCACTAACTATATTGCGAGTATCATCTCCTTCTCCATACTCTCAATTGGCCTGTCGGGAATAAAATACCTTGAGTCACCGACTGGATCAACGCTCGCTGAGGTCATAGTTGTGCTGTTCTTCTACCTTCTTCTGACCGGAGGTTACAATGCCCTGTTCTTCTTCTCCCAGATCAAGATCGGAAACATTGCGGAATATTCCATGCATCTTCCCAACGTGAGGATTGAAAGAACGCTGACACTCAGCTTTCTCTACTATTATGCAACATCCACGGCATTTGTAGTCATCCCGGCAGCAGTCGGATACGCCATTATTTACCGCGACCCAACGGGATTCTTTTTGATCATGTTCTGGGTGGCAATATACCTGATACTTGGTCTATTCCTTGGATCAATTGTCCTGATACTTTCTGGAGAAGGTATTTTCAGGCGGAAGAAAGGATCCAGGCGATATCTTTCTACGGCCCTTAAGGCAGGTTTTGCGATACTCGCCTTCCTGCTGTTTGAAGCATGGATTTATGATCCATCAATTTTGCCGACAACATATTTTGGCAGCTTCTCATACATCGGATCGCTGTTGCCAGTCATTAATGTGGCGTCAACTTCCTTCTATGTCCATTCCTGGTACGAGGCCGCTGCGGCCTCCTTCTCGTTCGCAATATACGCCATCCTTGCACTTTTATCGATCAGGGGATCAGAATATTTCCTGCTGAAGTTCTTTACAAGACCTGGTAAAGTGTCGAAGGAGGTTACGGCACCTTCTGGCTACGTGCATACCTCCGGGATAGGAAGTAGCCTCCTTCGAAAAGATACGGCAATTGTTTTCAGGTCTCCTCAGAATTCCATCATGCTGTTCTTTCCAATACTCCTCTCCATTCCGGTTATAATACCATTCGCACTCGCATCCAATTTCAATGCGCTTGGTCTCTACTACGTGATGCTTGAATTCCCGGTTATATGTGCATCATTCTTCCCGATAATCATGCTAATGGCAGAGGGGAAAGGTATCACATCCGTGTTCTCCTTGCCTCTCGACAGGCTCAGATTCCTCGGTTCCAAGTTTTACCTGTCGATAATAATATTCTCTGTTGCTTCAATCCTTATTATAATCATTGTCGGATTCACGGGCAGGGAGCCCCTTTTCAGTTTGGCTATTACGGAAATTTCAATTGTATGCGGTTTTGTCTACGTCCTGATTATAAACCTGATCAGGAACGCAGATCACATAAATGATGCGGTTACAATTCTGAATTTTGACTCGTTCGGTGGAAACATGGGATTGATGATCACATTTGCAAGGTCCCTGCTGCTCCTTCTTATCCCTGCACTCGCTGTAGATACAATCGTCTATCTAAGGTATTTCTCCTTCAGCAACAGCACCCTGATCATCGGACTTGATGCATTCGTGAATGCAATCATCATGGTTGCAATAGTCATATACGGGAGGAGAAATGCGTCAGGAAGGGCAATTGCAGCGTATACATGAAATGATGCATTCATGTATATGAGATCCATAAAGGAGAGAATTCAACTAGAAAGAGTTATAAGTATTTTTTAAATCTCCTGCAACGGATTCACAATGGTTAACGTTAGAAATGTTCAATCTGATTCATTAATCGAGAAGGTCAGTGAAGAACTGAAGAAAGACGACAGGATCGAGGTCCCTGAATGGGTCGATCTTCTCAAGGCAGGGATACACAGGGAAAAGTCTTGGACACAGCCGGACTGGTATCACAGGCGACTAGCTTCGACACTCCGCAAGGTATACCTAAAGGGACCGATAGGCATCTCCAGGCTCAGCGCGGAATATGGCGGGCGTGTTGATCGCGGCTCTCAGAAATACCACCCGGCAAGGGGTAGCAGGTTCATAGTCAGGCACATGCTCGAGGAACTGGAGAAGCTCGGATATGTCAGAAAAGACCAGAAAGGGAGGTCAATATCCCCGAAGGGTGAATCTTTCCTTTCCAAGGTATCGGCTGACATTCTCAAAGGCATGGCAGAAAAGGATGAGAAATTCAAAAAGTTCATGTGAACTTGAACATTGAAACGTGAAGGTGAGGGAAGCTTATGGACTCTGATGATGAACTTGACGAAATTCGACGCAGAAAAATGCAGGAGCTTCAGAGATCTGCAGGCGACGAGCAGGCAGCTGAGGAACAGAGAAGGCGCGCTGAACTTGAGAAAGCAAGGAAGCAACAGATACTTAGGCAGATATTAACTCCCGAAGCAAGAGAGCGCCTGAGCAGGGTCAGGCTGGTCAAGCCGGAACTTGCCGACAATGTCGAGAACCAGCTGATTCAGCTTGCTGGAATGGGCAGGGTGAACAGGATGATCGGAGACGACGAAGTCAGGGAGATTCTTGACAAGCTAACGGCAACTAAGAGAGAATCAAAGATAGAGTGGCGGGGAAAATGAGCAGAAACAAGGAAACAGCCAGAAAAATAAGGTTGATGAAACAGGTTAGGAAGAACAGAAGGGTTCCTGGTTGGGTAATGATGAAGACCAACAGGAAGCTTACGCAGAATGACAAGAGGAGACACTGGAGGAGAAACTACCTCAAACTGTAGGTGAAATGACATGGCAGATGAAGATGTAACAGCAGAGATTCTCATGAACATCCCGCTTAGGGATGCAAAGGCTTCCCCGGTCACGAGGAGAGCAGATACGGCAATATCAATTATCAGGGCTCATGTCGCAAGACACTCCAAGACTCCGGTTGATGATGTCTGGATTGATCCGAAGGTTAACGAAAAGATCTGGGAAACTGGCCGTAAAAGGATATTATCCAGCATATCCGTCAAGGTTATCAAACTCCAGGACGGTACAGCCGAGGTAATATTTCCCTGAAAATGATTGAAAAGTTCAGTGCGCTCAGTAGCGATTTTATCGGCGTCTTCATGCGCACTTTTGAGGACATAACATACATTCCTGCACAGATGAGCAACGAATCTGAGGCAGAAGTAAGCAGGATTCTTGGCACGCAGACTCAGAGGGTCTTGTTCGCGAATTCCTATCTCATAGGATCAATGATGACAGGAAACAGCAATGGCATGATACTGAGCGCAATGGCAGACCGGGATGACATTAAGAAGGCCAACGGATCAAGAAACATACTTGTGCTCGAAGATAAGGTAAACGCAATCGGCAACGACATTGTAACAAACGATCGTGCAGCGATTATTCACAGGGGTTTCTCAAAAGGAAGCGTAAAGAAGATTGAGGATTGCCTCGGTGTCGAGGTAATCAAGACATCTATCGGTGGCATCAAGACCGTAGGAAGCGTATCTGTGCTGACTAAGAAGGGGATGATCGTAACACCGACTGTTACAGAGGATGAGCTTGAATTTCTCTCCAATCTATTCAAGGTTGAAGCTAAACCCGGAACCGCTAATTTCGGTAGCATTTATGTCGGTTCATCAATAGTTGCCAACTCCACAGGAGTTCTTGTTGGCACGAAGAGCACCCCTATCGAAATAGGAAGGATAGACGAGGTACTGTCCTGAATATCAAGTCACTGTAAAGAAACTGATGCCTTCCTTATCCTGTTCATTATGGCAAGACCGATACCTGATTCAGGAAAGCCATGTATTATACCATTCTCATATCTAGATGCATCAAGCTTCCTGAGCGCAGGGAAAAGGTTTCTTGCGATTTCATAAAGGTTCTTTTCCGATCCAAGCGATATGAACTGCATGCCGAGCGTTGCAGCAACTTCTTCAGAGCAGATCAGGGCGGTATCATTCATCCTGTTTTTCTCAACATAGGCGATGAATGCCTCCTTGTCCTCAATCCTGAACAGGGTTTTTGAAGGCGAATAGTGCCTGTACTTCATTCCAGGTGTGAGCGGTTTATCGACAGAGACTGCTGCCCTGGCCGCCTCTGATACAATGATTTTACCAAGAATGGGCTCCAGATCCTCTACACCGAATGCCCCTGGGCGAAGTATCTCATATCCTTCGTTGCTCTTTCGAAGCACGGTGCTTTCGATTCCGAAGAAAGTGTCCCCGGCGTCAAGGATCATGTCAACTTTCCCGTCGAGCTCTTCTATCGCCTCCGAAGAAGATACGATGCTTGGCCTTGTTGATATGTTGGCGCTTGGAGCAGCAATCGGGACTCCCGCACTGGCAATCAATGCAAGCGCGACTGGATTGGCAGGTATTCTGGATCCTGCTGTCTGGAGCGACGCCCTAGCGATCCTGGATATCTTTGGGGACGATTCAAAAATGATTGATACAGGCCCTGGCCAGATTCTTCCGGCAACTGTAATAATATCGTCTGTCACATGAACGTATTCTCTCATCATGGCAAGAGAAGAAAAATGTACAATTAGCGGATTATCTGCAGGCCTGGCCTTAGCCCTGTAGATATTCAGAACTGAGGAATCTGCCGTCGCATCCGCGCCTAGTCCATAGACTGTTTCGGTCGGGAATACCACTGTTCCTCCTTTATTTATAATGCCTGCAGCCTGATCTATAACGGCAGGATCGGGGTAGACCTGATCCACCTTCCTTATTATAGTCACAAGTTGCGATAGCATGGCATAATTAATAGTATCCATGCGATATCACGACCAATGAAGATCGCAAGCTATGATCTGCAGTTTAATTTCCAGAAGTCTAGTGATTACATAAACGGAAAAGAAAAGATTTCTGCGCACCTGAGCGGAGAGAGGATAGAGCTGGATGCAGTCGATACAAAGATTAAATCGATCCTCATTAACGGAGAGCCACAGAAGTTCAGCGTGGACAGCAAGAAGGGACTGGTAACGATCGAGGGGGACTTCAACGGTCCTTGTGATATAGACATTGAATTCGTATCCAAGGTGACCGATGCACTGCGAGGAATGTATCGTGTTCGGATCAATGATCATGAGTTTCTCACAACAGACTTTGAACCTTCTGGCGCAAGAAGGCTCTTTCCATGCGTAGACAGGCCGCAGTTCAAGGCCGAGTTTCGAGTATCGGTTATAGTGGACAATGATGTTGATGCAATATCAAATATGCCCGTTCGTGGCACAACTTCCGTGTATGGCAGAAAACAGATTGAATTTGAATCCACTCCGCCTATGTCTACCTATCTCTTCTATCTAGGAATAGGAAACTTTGATCACATATCCGGAAAGCTCGGCAAAAAAGAAGTAACGCTGATCGCACCGAAGGGTACACTGTATTCAACAGACTACCCGGTGAAATCTGCAATTGCTAGCCTGAAGTTCTATGAGGATTATTTCGGCATTCCGTACCAGCTTCCTAAGCTGCACCTTATCTCTGTTCCGGACTATGCCGCAGGCGCCATGGAAAACTGGGGGGCTATCACCTTCAGGGAAAGATATATCCAGGCTACCAAGGATACAAGCGCTGCAACTTTGAGCGCCATAGACGAGGTGGTTGCTCATGAGCTGGCACATCAGTGGTTTGGCGATCTTGTTACAATGAAGTGGTGGAACGACCTGTGGCTTAACGAGAGCTTTGCAACATTCATGGCATACAAGACAGTAAACAAGCTGCATCCGGAGTATGACATCCTTAACGATCTGATAGACTCAGAGAAACGTGGCGCCCTGCTGGGTGACTCGCTGAGCAGCACTCACCCGATCGACGTTAACGTTGTTGAACCGGAGGAGGTTTCACAGATATTTGATGAGATCAGTTACGGCAAAGGAGGAAACATACTCAGAATGCTGGAGAACTACCTTGGAGAAGAGGATTTCAGATCAGGGATAAGATCATATCTGAAGAAATATTCCTACAAGAACGCTGCCGGCACCGATCTCTGGACGGAGCTGGAAGAGGTCACAGGTAAGCCAGTATCTGCCATAATGAAGGCGTGGATAACAAAGAAAGGGTATCCGGCAATAACCGCCACGCTTGAGGGATCGAAGATAAGACTGCGCCAGGAGAAATTTACACTACTTGGAAAGGCAGATGATGAAATATGGCCCATTCCTCTCATTGTCTGGAGAGAGCACTCAAAGGATGCCGTCCTTTTTGACAAGAGGGAAATGGAGATACCGTCAAAGGAATTCGTCAAGCTTGATTCCGGCAGCACAGGATTCTACCGTGTCCAGTATGATAAAGCTCTCATTGATAAAGTTATGAAACATGCTTCAATGCTTGGCGTTCTGGACAAATGGGGCATCCTGAACGACATGACTGCTCTCTTCATGTCCGGAAGGAAGGGCTTCCAGGAGTATCTGGCCATTCTTGAATCAATGTCAGACGATGATGATCCCTTGATAATGAATTCAATCGCAGGTGATCTCTATTCGCTTTACATGCTTGATCCTTCGAATGCTATTCTAGTAGAAAGGTTGAGAGGATATCTGCAGAAATTCAACAAGAAACTGGGCGAGCCTGCAAAAGAAGAAAAGCATTCAGTCACAGTAACAAGAGGAAGCATCAGGACAATGCTAGTCCAGTTGGATCACGCTTATGCAAAGAAACTTTCCATAAACTTTTCAGGTTATGATACATTTGATCCAAACCTGAAGAGATCGCTTGCAGTTGCGACTGCTATCACTGGCAATTCAGCATCGACAATCATCGAAAAGATAAAGGCCACGAAGAAGGATGATGCCAGACAGCACCTGATCTATGCCCTCGGATTCACTAGTGGAGAGAAAAACTATGCCGCCCTGAAGAAGAGCATTGAGGACGAGACTGTGCCCAGGCAGGATTCAGTCACCGCATTTGTAGCGGCATCCATGAATCCAGAAAACAGGAAAATCGTTTTCGGTGACTATAATAGCATCATGGCTACAATCGAGAAGATATTTACAGGATCAGTATACCTGTCAAAATTCATTGAGATCACAGCGCCAATCCTTGGAATGGGAAGGGAAGAGGAGATGAAGCGTGAACTTTTCAGTGTTCACTATCCCGACGCATCCATGGGAGTCAAGAAAGCACTGGAGTATCTTGACATCATGTCGAGGGTCAAGGCCAGTATGCAATCCTGATCCGGCAGTGAGAAAAACCTTCATAAAATCCCGAAACTTGCACATACCAGTATATTTTAATAACTAGTTTCGGTAACTGGATGCGTGGCAGAAGGAAATAACAGGATCAGGTCATGGTTGCCTGTTATAGTTGCGATTGTGATAGTAGCAGCAGGGCTGGGTCTTCCATATGGCCTTGGCATTGTTACTTTTACGCACGACCATAATACACAGAATTCAACAAATATTGTGCCTATTACAATTCCTTTTGGTAAGTTTTACCAGATATCCAATGTGGACTATGCTCCAACTTCCCAGGTCGATGTGTATCTTTCTTCATGGTATGGCTGCCCTGTTGGTGCTGCTGATTCATGGATGCTGCTTGGCTACTTCTCGCACTATGTGGATATGACGCCTTACATTCAGATCAACCATGCTCCATTTGCAAATAACACAGCTGTTCCAGGGTTGCTTTTCAGGACTTTCTCTTATGTACGCCCTGCAACCAACGTTTCAGGCAGCTTCACTGTCAATTTCTATCCATATTATCTCTACAACCTGTATCTGAATGCGTCTGCGGCAGGATTGAATAACGTTGCTGGTGGAACACCAATACAACCAGGTCAGCTTGTTTCTGCAGGACTTTCTGAACTGAACTTCTCTGGTCTGCCAGAGCCTGTGGTGCGGATAGTGGAAAACATCACAACCGTTGACCATCTTAACGGTACCTCAACTGCTTCAGCTTTCCTTTACACACCGCATAAGATCAATACAGTCATGGTAATAACTGGTCCGGGCGGTACGTGGATCCTAAACATGTATGTAATTGACCCTGGATCGCTGACAGGCTATTCCCCGCAGCAAATGATGGATAACTATTCAAATATGACATCAGTCCAGAATGCGGAAGCAAGCTTTGCATCAGCAATGTCTGATGCATCATATCCACCGACATGCCCTTGATTAAACATATCAGAAAGACTTCGAAATGGTCAAGTTGCGTGCAAGTACATATGGCATAAAGGAAGAATGTATTTCCTGCCACCATTTCACGTTCATCTGTTCCTTTGATATACCTTCTATATGCATCAGTATGCCGGGTATGGAATCACTTATCCTTATTCCGCGGATTGAACCTGTGATCTCGCCGTTCTCAACAGTGAATATCCCGTCCCTTGGAACGGTTGAAAAAATGCCGTTCCTGTAGTCCTGGAATCTGGTGTACCATGCATTCTTTATGAAGAGCCCATGCTTCATTTCGTGGAGCATATCGTCAAACTTCTCCTTTCCCGGAAGAAGGTTCAGCTGCCATGGATGAGGAGATATTATACCTGCATTTCCCGTTGTTTCTGCGCCAAATTTTCGTGCAGTTGATGTTGAATGGAGATAGGTCTTCAAGACGCCGTCTTGTATCATGGTCAGCCTCTGGGTAGGAGTGGCTTCCTCATCTACCTGCACAGCTGCATCTCCACTGAAATTGCGTGGATCGTCAATGAGGTTTACCATGTCCGATGCGACCTTCTGGCCGATTTTACTGTCGAAACAACTCATGCCGGCGTCAACACTATAAGCAGAGAAGAGCGAAGATCCATAGGACATCAGGTTTCCAACGAGATAGGGCGACATAAGTACATCATATTTTCCAGGCTTTCCTTCTGAGAATTTGCTTCCAAGTCTTGCAGTTTCTGTTGCCTGGCTTCCCATTTTCTCAAGATTCTTTGTGCTCCGCCTGGAGTCGAAGCCGAGATGGGTTGATTCCTGCCCTGTTCCTTCTCCGACAAACGAGCGCACGAGGACATGAAGGCCACCCTCTGAATACTCGACCTCATTGATCTGCGTATCCAGATATACTGTAGAGAACTCGTTGTAAACAAGACCGGCAGCCCTGTCAGATCCTGAGTCAAGTGCCGAATGCAATACTGTTGAAGCCATGTCATCAATGTTGGCGTCTATCTTTTTGAATTTCCTGAGATCATCGTAGGAATGCTTTGAGTTGCTTATTCCCATATAATTACTGTTCTCAGGTAGGGTTGTCAGTATCGAAAGCGCCTTTTCAATCTCTATTTCAGGCTTGTTGACATTGGAAATTGTGGTTGAAAAAATCTTCTTTCCCCTGCTGATGAAAATTGCTGCTGATGTCTCAGACCAATGGTTGAAGAGATCCTTCGAGTCTGCTGAAAACCTGATCTGATCAGTGTCCGTTACAGATGTGGCAACAACATATTCAGTCAGATCCTTTTTCCTGAGTATTTTCAATATATTTTCATTAACGTCCATCTGCGCACCTCATTGTATATACAAGCCTCTGAGTCTGGCATGTGGGCCACCCATCCAGACATCGACGGCCTGCTCAGGGTCCCCCTTTCCGCATTCGCCTGCAAAGAACTCCATTTCGCGGGCAACTGCATCTATTGCCGAATAGAATTTGATTGTGTTTGTCTCTATAACAGGACGCCTCACCTGTTCTGCTATTTTTCCATTGCTTATACGATAGGCCTCTTTGCCAACATATTTTTCATTGAACCTGATATCATCTATATTCCACTCAGTGAAGTTTTTAATATAAATGCCTTCCTTGATGCCCTCGAGCAGCTCCTCAAATGTGTGATCACCGGGCTCGATGTATGTTGTGCTCATCCTGGGAAGCGGTTCCATGTTCCAGGATGAAGATCTTCCTCCTCCGTTTGGTTCGACTCCCTGCCTGGCCGCGCTTTCCCTGTTGTGTATGAATTCATCCGTGTAGCCCTTCCTGTACAGATATCTCTTTCGAGACCTGATGCCTTCATCATCATAAACGTAAAAACCATAGCTTCCCTTCATTGACGGATCATCAATAACGCTGACAGCTTCAGATCCGATCTTCATCGGTACCTTCTTTCCCGTTAGAAAGGACTCGCCGGCTAGCGCCCCCTCCCTTCCAACTATCCTGTCATATTCCGTCGGATGACCTGCAGATTCGTGAGCTACAATGCCAGAAATCTCCGGACCTATTACGACGTCCATCTTTCCCGGGCTCAAACGGCCTGCATGCATGGCATTCCTGATGGCCCTGATATCGTCACTTATATGCCGCGGGAGATCCAGAGAATCAAAGTATTCGTATCCGCCTGTGGATCCGAACTCTCCGGTGGACTGCTCAAACTCACCGGATTCGAGTATTCCAGCGAAATAAAAATAACTCACCCTCGTAAACTCCCCGCGAATCTCCGAGCCCTCAGAATTCATGAAAACCTGTTTCACTTTCCTGTCAGCGAGGTAATTCATCCTCACTCGCGAGCCGAGCGAATCCATCAGGGAATCGTTATCCTTGAGCATGGATATCTTATCCTCAAGTGAAACATTATCCACCTTCTTTGACCCAGAAACAACCCACTCTTTCTTACCTTCACTCTTTGTCGCTATTTGAGACTTACCGGGCAACATCGATCTCCTTACAGCTATATCAAGAGCACTGGAAAGATCTGAAAAGTCCTCTGAGTTGCTGAAGGACATTGCCAGCGAGTTGTTCAGCACCCTTACGGAGTATCCATACGATCTTGAGTACGCTGCTCCCTCGAAGGAGCCATTCCTGTAGGCTGCGCCTGAACCCTCGAGCTCCATGAACCTGACCTCTGCATACCTGCTTCTCTTTTCTGCTGCATCCAGAAGTTTTTCACAGAGTTCTCCAGGCATTTACGCCTTCTCCTTGATCTTTGCCAGGCGTTTCTCGTACCCATCAAAGATATCGGAGATGCACCTGCCAAAATTCCAGTTGTGAGAATCCATGGACATGCTAATCCTTCCCGAAAAAAGGCGTGTTCTGACTGAGTACTTCGTTTTACCCTGTGTCTTGTATTTCTGCACATTAATGTTAAGCTGGCCATAGTTGTGGCCTGTAAGCTTATGGAATCTAGTCATGAACTTGTCTGCCATGAAGTACGTAATTTCGTAGAGATCCTCCTCTCCCGGCTCAAGGCCGCTGATATTTACAAGAACACCTTCACCTTCACTGGTTCCAGCTATCGTATTAACGATAGTGTTCATTTCGACAATACCAACGAGCTTGTTGTCATCATCGGTTATCGGTGCAATATGAACTAAGTTCTCAACCATAAGGGTTGCTGCCTTTTCAAGGGCATCATCCTTTCTGAGGGACGGCAGCTCACTCAGAAGCGAGGAGCACACTATCTTTACGCGCTGTTTTGAGGAAGTGTATTGCCCGAACTTAATACCATCTTCCTTACCAAAGAGTTCCCTGGTGGCATCGTTAAGCTTCATTATTCCTGTGTATCTTCCCTTATCATCAACAAGAGGAAACTCTATCAGATCCATGGATCGCATTGCCTCAACCGCGATATCAACACCGTCTTTTTCATGCACAAACTGTTTTTCGGGAATCATCAGGTTCTCGCATTTGAGACTCTTAATATTGTATATTTCCGAAAGATGCTTAACAAGATCCGTTCTTGAAACAATACCCACTATTTTTTCCTTCTTTATAACAGGTAGCGCCATCATGCCACTATCGACTAGGCTCTTCGCAATTGCCTCTATGCTATCATCCTCTGCAAGACCCGGAGAAGGGGTCGCAAAATGCACGACTTTAGAATTGGGCCTGATGCTGTGCCTCTTAAGTATTTCCCTGTATGTCAGGACACCAATATATTTTCCATCTCTAAGTATCGGAACAGTCTGTACTGAATTGTCCCTCATCTTGGCGAGCGCCTCCGTTATAACAGTATTTTCATCCAGGGAGATAACGTCCCTGGTCATGATTTCAGCAGCCTTCATTTTCTACCTCCAGAATTCAATTTTGAGCAGTGATACCAAATCTGTAACACGCTTTAATACATTGTGACCTGCATTTGCCTCAGAAATGAGATCCGCGATCTGATCCATGTCGGAAAAACCCATCCTGGAAATCTCCGATGTTCCGACCCTCCCATCTCGATCCACTATTATGCCATTCTCTTCCAGTTGCTTTGAGAGCTTTATGAAATCTGTCCTGTCGGATGGCGAAAGAAGTACCTGGTGTGACTTTGAATACCATGGTCTGAACCTCACTGGAATTCCATGCTGATCCAGTGCTAGGCCAAGGTTATGAGAATTTTTCTCAACAAGAGCGGCATACTGTTTTCCATGCTTCAGCATTTCTTCTGCCGCAATGCCAAGAGCAGCTACCCTGTTGGGATGCATGTTGTCCATAGTCATCCATGTAAGGTTTTTCTCAATTTGTGGAACCAGGTCAGCATCATTCGTGAGGATAAGCCCGCCCTGAGGCCCGAAGAACGACTTATGTGTCGATCCGACAAGTATGTCCGTCTTTTTCGCGGCATCTGGCTGGAATTTACCACCCGCCAAGAGTCCCATGACATGCGATCCATCATACAAAATCCGCGATCCAGATTCTTCAGCTATTTCTGAAATTCTTGAAAGGTCATATGGTTTGACGAAGGCGGACTGCCCCAGTACAATCAGATCCGGCTTTTTCCTACTGGCTGCCGCTGCCATTGCATCGTAATCTATCTCCTGCTGCTCGGGCAGATAAGGGATATTCTCCATCCTGAGCGAGAGCATATCGGGGATATACTCCTCCTGGTAACCCGGATAGCCGCCACCTTTGGGACCTATTGCATAAACAGTGTCGCCTTTTTTGGTTAGAGATTTTATTGCAGCCAGAACAGCAATGTGGCCACCGGTAGGCCGGACATCTGCATATCGGACATGATAAAGATCTTGTATACTGGATCTAGCAATCTCATAAATCTCCTCAAAAAGGGATGTTCCACCATATGAATTATTCCCATCAGGCATAATGTGCGAGTACCTCGATGCAAGGTCGCTTGATAGGGCTTCCTTCACAGCAGGGCTCAATATGTTCTCCGAAGCCTGCAAGTTCAGCGTTTGATTTCTGTATTTATCATTTTTTCTAACAAGGTCGAGAATTCCCGCCAAATGCCTCCCCTCTTAATCAGGAAAGGTAATAACAACAAGGAATAAAGATAAGCCCTTTTTTACGAAAGTATGAGCAATAAAGCTCCGACCTTCAGGGAGGAGAGGATGTAAGGACATAGGATCAGTCGCCAAGCGAATGAAGATAAAGGGTTATGTAAGGTTCCATTGCCTGCAGGAGCTTATTTCTCGCCTTGTTTATATGCTCCTGCATAGTGGATTTCGAGAGGCCGATTGATGCGGCAAGATCCTCTACCTTGGCCTTCCTGGGAGAATCGAAGAGTCCAATTGCAATAGCATCTCTCAGGTATCTTATCTGCTTTGTGGAAAACTTCTGGAAAATATCTCCCAAAGAAATGCTATATACTTCCCTGAGGGAATCCGGAAGCATCTTCTTCTTCCTGACAACCTGGACTTCACCATTTCTGGAGGCGGCATCAAAGAATTTCTGCAGATCTCGCTGCGAGAAAGAGATCAGCCTCAGCGTCTCCTTTCCTTTAGTGTATACTGCAGGCGCCTCCCACAGCAGGTTCATCGATTCGGCAAGGCGTATACTTGAGTTGTCGGTTGTGCATCTGCATGAAATAGCAGACTCGCTGTGACTTCCAGTTAAACCTGAATTGAGAACCTGGCTGTGAATCGAGTTCGCAACCTCGCCCAACCTTCTGTACGCTTCCTTCATTCTATCTTCTTTTCCGTACATTTCCACGTAATCTATAAGGGAACTGCACCACCTGAAAAGGGTGACATCAGGAAATTCCCTTGAAAGTTCACAAAACGGTGTACTGTTGGTGAGGTTCAACTCAATTTCTTCCATATGCCGTTCTGGAATGGTATTGGATATAATTACTTTACAATTGAGCATGTGAATCAACAAAGAATCAAAAAGGTAATGTCTGCAACTTGATACTTCGATCATTGGATCGCAATATTCACGATATCCTGGCTGTCCTTTATGTCACTGAACAAGTGATGATATTATGAACAGCAGGACAGAGAGAAATCCAAAGAACATAATCACATAGCCCTGCAGGAACCGGAGGCTGATATGCGGGGCCTTGACAATGATTGATGTTCCCGCAAGTCCTCCAAGCACGGCTCCCACTATCAACGGCGGTGCAAAGGTAAGACTTATAGTTCCAGAAAGGTAGAAATGTACGGCCGCTCCCATAATTGTAATTGGAAGTGTTGCGGCAACAACTGTAGCAATTGCTGTTTTGGCATTGATCTTCTTGATTGCTGTCAGGAATGTTCCCATTATCCCACCTATCCCAATTCCTATAAATCCGGAGACAATGCCTGAAATGACAGCTACAAGGCCTGTATCACTTGTATGGGCTACCTCAGCTTCTTCTATTTTTGAATTGTACTTCCTTTGCTTTCTGGACGAATAGATAGCGAACAGGCCCAGCGCAATCAGTATTACGGCAAAAACAAGCTTGAATGTATTAGTAGTCACGTAGTTTGTTATTTCAGACCCAATAATACTGGCAAAAACGCCAATTGGGGCAATGACCAGAAGAAGTTTTTTGTCGACCAGACCTCTCCTGGTGTCCTGCACAAATCCCACAAAAGTGCTGAAAACTATAGTCAAAAGGCTGAGACCGGCGGCGTCGAGAGGCTTGAAACCATATCCATAAACAAGCACAAGTACGATCATGACACCTCCTCCTATGCCTGAGATATTGCCAAGAACACCCACTGCGAACCCAATGGCGAAGATAGCAAGGAGAAGTAAGATCATCAGGGGGACAATACAAGATAGTTCATATATTCTGGATATAGAAAGAAAACACGACCAATATCGTATGAAAACAGGAAACCACTTTGTCCAGTCATAGTTTCGAGGATATCCTTAAAGCTGAAACAGCTTCAAGCTTATCTATCTAATAATAATTCTATATTGAATGAATGACAATAATTCGCTGGATGACATGGTATCCGATGTTTTGCATCTTATATCGGGCAATAAGATACTGGATGTTGGTACTGGTTTTGGTACAGTTTTAAAGAGGTTGTTGGAGAGACCCGATACCAAGGTCGTTTCAGTCGACCCTGAAGCCTGGTCTTTTGACTCCCTGAGTGATATATACGAGGATCATATAAAGAAAGGTCGCCTGATCCTGGTTAAGTCCAGGATAGAGGAACTGAATCTAACCAATGATACGTTCGACACCTCAATTGCAATAGCTTCACTGCATCATCTTGGAGATCCTGTCGCTGGCATCAGGAAAATGGAAAAACTGACCCGCAGAAGCATCATTGTCACTGACTGGAACAGTTCATCTGCAGGAATCCACAACCCGCATTCAAGAGATGATCTAGCTGGAAAGGAAAGATCACTGAAGAAGCATGCACAGGAAGCAGGCTACTCTATCACCGATCACAGGTACTGGTATATGCTGCACAAAAGAGTTGAAAAATAGATAGATCCTCCCATTCGTTGTTCTCAATATGCCAAATCATGTAACGCCGACTCTCACTTTTCTGTAAAGAAGCACGGCAATTGCAACCATAACTATGGTCTCAATAAACGTGACAAGGAGCTCTACGAGGCTTGTCCCTGTTACTGTTGAGGTGTATCCTGATCTTACCACATCAGCAATGTATGTTAGTGGGTTTATGTAGAATAGAACCTTCAATGCTTCGGGTGTTGTTGGTGTGATTGGATAGAATACGGTGCTGGCGAAATCAACCAGGAATATTATGAGTATTGTCAGGCTGTTGTATGCCTGGTTGGACTTAACCTTGGCAGCAATGGCAAGAAACATGCAACCGAAGAAAAGACTTCCAAGTGAAATGCTGACAACAATTAGACCAACGCCCATCAATGAGACCGCAGTGTAGTCGAGGAATGCTTCTGAAACAAGCATCATGATACCGGACCCAATGAATCCAAATACAAGTGTAGTGAGAAGTATACCGAAGAGATATTCAGCTCTTGTATATGGGCTGCTGAGTATCTGCTCAAACATACCATATCTTCTGTCAGACCAGAGGAGACCCCCGGCTACTATTCCTGCAGTGGCAGTCTCAAATGCAGCAATGCCTGGTGAGAGGAATTCTTTGTAGTTTATCGATGTCGTACCAACAGGGATCTGGTTGATAAGTGTGCCAAACATGTATCCCATGAAGACGAGGTATATTGTCGGCATCAGGACGAGAAATACAAGGGTGCCCGGATCAGTGTTGATCCTGACGTTCCTTATCATGAGCCTGTAGGAGTTTACTATATTCATTCAGGCACCTCCAGCAATCGTGCTTATGAAAACGTCCTCAAGAGAAACTGCTCTGACGTTAAGCCATTCTATCTGCACCGATTCTGTTACAGCAAGCTTGATTATCTCCTGCATGGTTTCCTGTGTATTCTCTGTCACGATCCTGTAAGGTAATCCATCTTCAATTGGAGGCTCGACCCTTCCGGAAGTTACTTTTGAAAACATGGACTCTGCTCCCACCTGATCTCCGCTGATCTTTACCTCAACAGTCTTGAGACCATTATATCCTGTCTTCAAGGCATCAATCGTGTCACTTGCAAGTATCTTGCCATTATTCATTATGGCAACTCTCTGGCAAAGATAGTCTGCCTCCTCAAGATTGTGCGTTGTGAATAGCACGCTCAATCCATCTTTTGTGAGATCCTTGATCATGTTAAGTATGTTCCTGCGTGCAATTGGGTCTAGTCCCGATGTTGGCTCATCAAGAAAAAGCAGATCCATGTCATGCATGAATTCGCGGGCAACCTGTACCCTCCTCTTCTGGCCGCCGGAAAGATCCCACATCCTTTTTTTCCTGACGTCTGTAAGTTCAAAGGTCTTAAGGAGAGCTTCACGCTTTTTATCGCGCTCAGGTTTGCTGACTCCCCATATGAAGCCATAAACATCGAACGCTTTTTCAACAGTTGTAAAGTCAAAAGATTCATCCTGCAGTACAACGCCTATTCTCTTTCTAATACGGTTTCCGGCTGTGCTCGGATCCATTCCGAGAACCTCGACAGATCCGGAGGTCCTTTTCAGGAGAGTTGAAAGAATCCTTATAGTGGTTGTTTTGCCTGCGCCGTTTCTGCCGAGCATTCCGAACACCTCTCCTTCCTTGACGGAGAAACTGATCCCATCAACGGCAAACTTCCTGCCATCGTAGGTGTATTTAAGATCCTTTACTTCAATTGGAAAGCTTGTCAATTCTAAAACCTCGCATAATATTGGATCCTAATATAAATAGGTCTTGACAGGAAAGACAAGAGCAACTTTCTTCAGCTATATTCATGCTTCCTCATTCCTGACATTTTTCTTCCTCACAACAGCATCTTCAGAAATTTTAAGTGTTCTGGACTCAACGTAATCCACATCGCAACCGCCCCCAAGCATAACATCCTCGCCAACAATCCTTTTGGCTTTTACACCCTCGAGGTCTGCTACCTTGCACATAATCTCGTCAATCTTGATGCTTGAAGAACGGAATCTTCTCCACTGCCTGCTTATGTTTACCTTATCACATCTAAGAATCCCTATTTTTCCTCGATTAGAGCCAATGTTTATGTCTATAGTACTGCATTCCACAACCTCAGAATCTATTATACCATCTATATCGATGGATTCGGCCTTGATAACCTTTTTAACAGTCAGCCATCCAGAAGAGTCTATTTTCTTTGACTCAAGTTCATCTGCCTTGAGAGATCCTGCCAGTTCAACGCTATTCGAGATAATGCCACCTCCGGCCTCAAGGCTGCCCGAAATATCAACTGCGCCGGAAACTCTGACATTTCCTCCGATACTTGCAGCCCCTGAAACCTCCATTTCAGATACATCAACGTTTCCGGTTACCTTCACGGATCCTGAAACGCGGAGATCCTTTGCGAAAATATCATCAAATTTTCCTAGACCCATTACATTGACAGTTGAAGTTCTTTCAGATTTAGCTTGATTCTCCTTCCGCTCTTCAGAGCTCTTCTCACTCCTGTCATCATCCGTTGTGGTCCATCTGTTAACTATTTCATTATAGAGATCCGGGGTTATTTTTCCATTGTCCAGCTTTTCCTTAAGCTTTCTTTTCATCTCATCGTCCATGTTGTTCAAATACCAATTATAAGGGATTATATATATTTATTTTGAACTTTATATTTAATTGTATCAATGATTTAATTGATCATCTCAAAAATCCAATTCAGGGATGCAACAAAAAAGTTGATATTATATGGATTACTGCATCTTTGTGATTTCTCCAGTGCACTCGCTCACCTCGAGGAGTAAAATGAGTATTGTCGAAAGACTTCTGACATCGATATCACCAGCAAGACTTGCCGAATCCATGGGGATGACAAGGCAGGCCGTGGATAAACATCTGAAGGAACTTCTTTCCTATGGCATCGTAGAGAAAATGTGGGTTACTGGATCAACAAAACCAAGGTTAGAATACAAGGTTACTGGCCTCGGACTTAGCTTCTACCAGAAGGCTAATGATCTGATACATGAATATAGGGAATCAGGCGTTGCAGTGTTTAATGAAAAATTGAAATTGCTTGACAAAAAACTTGCGAACGGAGAAATAGACATGGCTAAATACGACCAGCTCAGATCTTCGCTGAAAGAAGATATGTCTTGGTTTCTGGAAAAGCATGAGGTGCAAGAAGGCAAATAGGACAAACGTTTCCAGTTAAACGAAAGAATTGTCGCCATGCCCAGGGAATTTTTATCAAAGGCACTACTGTTCTCAAGGTAGTGCAACGAAACGATGAACGCAAGATTCACAGCCAGAGGTAACCACAAAAATGCTTTATTTCTTGCAGTTAGTGATTGCATTATAATTCCGGTTGGCTTTACCAATAAATATTTTGGTTTCTATATTTTTTTAGACCGAATCCTGCAATATGAGGGAGCAGACAAATACAGATTCTTACCTGCATTTACAGTCAAGCTTTTTTCCTTTTGCAGAAAGGCATGACTCTTGGTAAGTTCATATAGAAAGAAATGGATACCTCTCCAAATGAAAGTATCTTTCAGGTTAATGGCAGCATCATACAGGAGAGAGGATGTTGCCGTAGAACTGTTTGGAAGGACAAGGGAAGGTAAATCAGTAACGGTCCTTTATAAAAATTTCAAGCCATACTTTGATCTTATCGAACCTCCTGACTCCTACATAGAGGAGCTAAGAAAATCGGATGAATTCGTGAAGGCGGAGGACAAGACTCTCTGGGTCGACGGCAAGAACAGAAGAATAAAGAGGATATACATAAAGTCGCCCTGGAAGGTACCAGAATTCAGGTCATCATCTCCGGTTGAAGTCCTTGCTGCAGATATTCCATTTCACCACAGATTCATCTACGATCTCGACCTGGGCGCTTGCGTGGAAGCAGATGGTTTCGAGGATCCTGAAGAAAAGGGTAGGTTCACGACTGATGTTGTTCTGACTGCGAATTCCGTCCAGAGCACAGAGGATTACAGTGTTTCAGCGAAGATTTTCAGCTTCGATATTGAAAATATAATCGAGACGAAGCAGATTCTTGTAATCGGGTGGTCGATGACTCATGGAGAAGAAAGAAGCAAGGGAAGCTTCACAGGCAATGAGCGTGATATATTGACGCAATTCAAGACCTTCGTCAACCACGAAGATCCTGATATAATTATCGGCTACAACATTGATGGATATGATCTTCCTCTGCTTACGGAGAGGATGAGGGCAAACAACATCAGGGCTGAATTCGCAAGGGATTTTTCATCGCCTCACAGGGTGCAGGACAGGTACTGGAGAATGCACGGCAGAATCATAAGCGACGTGTGGTGGAACGTGAAAAAATATCTGCACCCAAAATCGGAAACACTCAATGCTGTATCGAGAGAGCTGTTGAATGAGGGAAAGGACAATATCAACCGACTGAAGATAAAGGAAGAATGGGAAAACCGTCGGGATGAGGTCGTAAAATATTGTATCAAAGATGCTGACCTGACCCTCAGGATATACGAAAAGCTCAGGGTTGTGGACCGAAACATGTTCATGTCAACAGTGACCAAACTTCCCCTTGATGATGTGACAAATGGTGGTACAAGTAACTACGTCGATTCGATACTCATCAGGGAAGCGGACAGGAAGAACATCGGTGTGAAGTTGACCTATCGGGTAGACAAAACCGCCCCCATAGAAGGTGGATATGTCAGATCAATTGGCGCAGGTCTTTATTCAAATGTTGTCGTTCTGGACTTCAAGAGCATGTATCCTTCTATGATTATCAAATACAATATCTGCTTCACAACACTAAGTCCAGAGGGAAATATAATCGCACCAAACGGCGTCCGTTACCTTGATAGAAGCCAGAAGGAGGGGCTGATCCCCAAGATACTCCAGGACCTGATGCGGGAGAGGGACGAGGTAAAGAAGATGGCCAAGAACGCATCAACTGAGGCGGATCGCAACTACTACGACGGGGTCCAGGGTGCTATAAAGATACTGATGAACACCTTCTATGGCGTACTTGCCTCATCTTTCTATAGATTCACTAATCCAGAAATAGGATCATCAGTGACTCATTACGCTCGGAACACTATCCAGAACGTTATGGATAAGCTTGAGAAGAGCGGCCACAGGGTAATATACGGTGATACTGACTCGGTGTTTATTGAATCCGGCAAACCCAATGTTGCTGAAACTGTCAGGTTTGGAGAGGAACTGAGCAAACGTCTCTCTGCAGAGGAGGGCATACTGCTTGATTTTGAAAAGGTTCTTGATCCATTCTTCTCACATGGGGCGAAGAAGCGATACGTTGGCAGGATAGCTTATCCAAAGGATCAGGAAGGCAAGATCCTTATCAGGGGATATGAGGTACGCAGGACTGACTCATTCGATCTCCAGAGCGAATCGCAATCAAAGGTTTTTGACTTCATCATGAATCGTGATCCGGAGGGGGCAGTTCAATATGCCAAAGATATCATTTCGAAAATATCGAGGGGAGATCCATCGATACCAATCCAGAAGCTTGTCATTTCACGATCTGTTCGGGACGAGTCCGAATACGCGAACTCCGACTCTCTTGCCAATGTTAGAATAGCACGCAAGCTGAAGGAGATGGGAGAAACTTTTGTATCCGGAATGAAGGTCTCATGGATCGTGACAAATAGCAGGAAGTCCCCGCAGGAAGTTGAACCGTACATAGAGGGACAACCCTTTGAATACATACCTGACTGGATCTATTACTCCAAACGTGTAAGTGAAACGCTCAACAGGATACTCGAAGGTTTTTCACTGAACGTTCTATCCGACGCCAGGGGAGAAGCAAAGATAAAGGGCACTGAGGAATCAAAAAAGATCAGATCGCTTGACAGTTTTTGAAGGTGAATAAGTTGGATTATCTGGATTCATGGAATACACTTGCAGCGCTTGCAATAATTTCCGACGGCATTCATATATCCAAGAAACTTGTTTCTCAACTCGGAGATCCCGCCGAAAGCGGTGTGTTTCTGAGGTCAATAGGCATGCAGAAAGGGCAGAAGGCTGATTACAGGGCATCAATAGAAGGGTCGAGCCTGTCAGTGCACCTGGTTGAATATGAAGATGACTTTGAACTTCACTTGGACAGGTTCGATCCTTCAAAGAATCTGTTGCAGCACATTGTTTATGACTACCTGCCGAGCATACGGGGCAGGCTGTTTCTTAGACACAGATGAAGCACAGTCAACTGGATACCTGCACAAATCAGCACAATTGATTTTATTTGATTCATGATGGATTTAGCTATGTGTCGTTGAATGAGGGACTTACGATCTTTCAGGGAAGAGGATTTCAGTGAACCTTATAATATTCTGCAGGGTCAATGACGTTCAATTCCACACCATCCATGAACTTACGTGCGTTCCTGCATGCGTTAAGGACAGCTTCGTTGAAATCGCCTGGGACTTCGCTCCCCTCATGCGGAGTGAAGATGCAGTTTTCCGGTACATCGTCAACAATGGCAGGCTCGTTCCACCAAACATCTGTGGCATATATCTTTTCCGGTAATCGCTTCAAGTACCAGTAAATATCAGCTTTATTGACTACTTCTGCCTTTGAAATATTGACGATCAGGTTACCGTTGAACATATTCAGAGCATCGCTGTTTATGAGACCGCGGGTCGAATTTGTAAGTGGCAGGGAAATTACCAAAATGTCAGACTGTGCGATCAACCTGGCCGGTGATGCAGCAAACTGGTCAACGTTTGGGTCATCTTTCTGCGTTCTGGTGTAAGCAATAACATTCATCTGGAAAGCACGCGCGATCTTTGCAATCCTGGAACCAACTTCTCCATATCCCAATATCCCTATGGTCTTATTCTTCAATGTCTGGACCGGTTCCTTCTTGAAAATGCGCTTATGCGTTCTTAGATTATGATAGAATATCTTCTTTACAGCGGGAAGAATGAGAGCAAAAGCCTGCTCAGCAGCAGAATCTGCGAATGCGCCAGGATTGTTGCACACCTTCACCTGGGGAGGTATATCCCTGAGGTTTAGGTTATCCAGGCTTGCATATATGCTCTGGATCAGCCTGGTGTTTGAGTTGATGGCATACTTAGTTGCCACTATCTGCACATCGCCGCTTCCTTCACGGTCTACCGTAACAGGCTCCCCAAGTATTTCTGCGCACTGCTTGAGAAGGTCTGCATCAACATTGAATGTTATAGATACTGGCATTTTGATTCAGTGAGCGTAGGGTTATTTAGAGTCTGTTCATAAACATATCTTTCGAGTGGATGTTAATACAAGCCACAATCCATCATCTCGCACATAAAAATCCATCACAAATGATACTAATAGCATGATGAATATTACAGTTGCAAAACAATGTCAGAAAACCTGCAGTCAATCAGTGAAAGGCAGATGCGTGTAAGATATTACCTCCTGCTCAAGAGATTGAATACCGACTTCCTAATCGGTGAGATTGCGATTGTATTAATCGGGCAGGTACTATTCAATTCAGTCAGTACAGCATATCTATGGCTTATTCCCCTGCTCCTTGTTCTGGTCGCTTATACCGCTCATTCTTATCTTATATCATATGCCGTGAGAAAATACAGGACTTTGCGGCAAAGTATCGCCGAAAGTGCAAGATCTATCAGATCAATTCTCATCTTTCCGCTTGCAGTAATGCTATCCCTTCATGTGCCAGCGTTGATTCAAGTCTCACCCGGCTATCTTGGTCTTATTGTCGGGGTGATAATTGCAACATCTGGATCATTTTTATTCTATTTGATTCCCGGCATAAGAGAGATCAGAATAAACAGAAAGCCTTATCATTACGAACGCCTGGATGCAAAGAAGCTACTTGATCTGAGAGCAAGGTTACCTGATCCAATCCGGGATACCACTATCATTGTTACTGGGAACAAGGGTGAATATTTCTCCAATGCATTCAGTATCGGTTTCAGAAAGCCTATCGTGATGGTGACAGAATATATGGAATCAAACCTTACGGTTGATCAGCTTTCTGCAGTAATAGCGCACGAGTTTGGTCATTACGTCCATGGAGATAGTCAGAAATTGAGGATGATATACTCTTCTTTTTTCCTTTTGTATTTTAACCTGCTTGTTATCATATCTTTCTATCTTCCTGGCCTAATAATCTTGTTCTATCTAATAGCATATCTAACCTTCTATTTTGTTTCACTCACCACCGCCAGGGAACAGAGAAAGATGGAATTACGAGCCGACATGTTTGCAGCGAGAAGCGGTCTTGCCAATGAGCTGCGTTCTGCACTCACAAGATCTGACGACCTCAATTTCATACCTTCGGATATACCTGAAAGTGTGGGAAATTCACATCCAAGCACACTATTCAGGATCAACTGGCTTGAACAGAATAACTATTAGCTTCACGCGCCATCCATACAGGAACAGAATAAGATTTTATCCTCTGATTAAATGATCTGCTGTGTTGGACACTTTGATTGTTGGCGCTGGGCCATCCGGGTCTTACTTGGGCCATCTCCTTGCTGAGAAGGGTTTTAACGTTAAGATACTGGAAGAGCACCGGGAAGTCGGTCGACCAGTTGAGTGCACTGGCCTCGTCTCGGAGAGGGTTTTCAGGATGGCCAGGTCAAGGTCTAAAGTCAACAGCGTATCTGGTGCGAATGTCTTCTTCCCGAATGGGAAGAGCCTGCATATTGCAAAGGGCGAGAAGACCATTGTTATGGACAGGGATCAGTTCGACAAGGATGTAGCTGCAATGGCAATCGCTTCCGGATCAGACTTCTCCATACATTCAAAGGCCATTTCGGCAAGGGTTGGCAAAGATTGTGCATCTGTGACATATAGAGAGGATGGAGAAAAGAAGGAGATTAAGGCAGGAATGGTGATCGGAGCAGATGGCATAAACAGCCTGATCAGAAAAGACCTCTTCTCAACAAGACCCGGAAGGATAATTTCATGCTATCAGGTCGATTCTGCAGCCGAGATGGAGGATCAGGACAGCGTAAATGTTTATGTGGGATCTGACTCATCCAGCGGATTTTTTGGATGGGCCACTCCTAGCGGAAAGCTGACCAGAATTGGTGTCGGGAGCTATCATTCACCTGCTTACAGATATTTCCTCAAGATAAACGAGAAATTTGGAAGGGACAAAATAGTCGGAATAAACGGGGGAAGCATACCTGTGAAATACCTTAAGAAAACATATGGTGACAGGGCACTGCTGGTCGGCGATGCTGCAGGTATAGTTAAACCATTAAGTGGGGGCGGGATATATACCGGAATGGTGTCTTCAATCCATGCTGCAAAAGCCATTGAGTCCGCTTTTGAGGCTGAGAATTTTTCTGAAAAGCAGCTTTCCTCATATCAGAAGGGATGGAAACATGAGCTCGGACGCGAACTCTGGTTTGATGGCATGATACACAGATTGTTCGGTGGAATAAGCGACAGAAAATTTAATGCAATTTACGATGTGCTCAACACTCCTGAAAGTATTGATATAATAAACGGAACGGGCGACATAGATTATCCCTCGAAGGTCGTTATATCACTTTTCCTCAAACGGCCCGGGCTTGTTTCAAGAATGCTTTTCACGAGATAATGTCAAAGAATCTTTACTACTCGATATTCCTGCTGGTTGTCACCTTTTTCTGGGGAGTGACATTCCCAATTATCAAGGTTTCACTGGAATACATCAGTCCCTTGCCATTCCTTGCACTCAGCTTTTCAGTTTCGGCAACAATCACCCTCCCTTTTGTCCTCAGAAAGAGGCTGTTCAAGGATCGCAAGGAATCATATATGGAATCTGGGCCGGATTCTACCTTATGCTTGGATATGTCTTCCAGACAGTAGGCCTTCTTTACACAAGTGCAGGAGCCTCCGATCCGTAGGGAGGGAGGATGTCAGATCTGTGTGGCTGATAAATGAACACCTCTCCATGTATACAATAACAGGTGGAACAGTCATGGTGATGGCAATATTCATAGTGACTTTGAGCAAGTACCTGGATAACAGGAACGCAGCATCAGTCTCCAGATTGACCCAAACCTGATCTCACGTCTATCGCAACTCCTCTTCTAAAAGATCCCATCTCTCTTCCTGAAACTGTTGCTTTACCTATCGCAATGAGTGTTCCCGCTTCATCGACTACAAGAGTATCATTTCCTGGGACAATATCCATGTCTGATTTAACTATGAACTTGAAGAACACATTCTTTCCCTGAAGGTTGAAATCCCTGCTTTCATCCGATACCATTACCCTGCATTTCATTCCTGGGATGGCTGCATCAAGCAGCTTGGCGCCTGCTGATGTGAATGTGAGCAAACCGTCGCTTGCCCTGAGTGTTGCGATAAGATCCTCTCCATAGGAAACAGTCCTGATACGATCCGTTCTCCTCGACGTTCTGACTGCACAACTATCTGGAAATATCAATGATGAATTATCTGTTGAAAACTGGTATCTCGCAATCATCCTGATCTTCTCCAGATCAAAGCGTCTGTTCCCTTCAGGCATCTTATAGGCGTGGCGGTCCTTGAGTACGGTTACCTGCCTTCCTGGAAGAATTCGTGAAAGCGTTGCAAGCATATTGCTCCTTTTTCCTGATCGGGAGGAAATGCTCTGCTGTACCGGATAGGTATCCCACATTTCAATCGGTACGGGTATGCCATTCCAGTTCTTGACAAAAATAGCTGAAGAATTTTCATATGCATGCACTATCCCTGAGTCAAGGGATATAACCGGAGAGACCAGGGAATCGTCTACAACCACTATCTGGTCATCCCTGCCAGCAATCTCCTTCAGGCAGAAGTTTCTAAGCCTCAAGTAGATGGGGTCCTTCCTATCTTCCAATCCGGCATAATAGAATGGAGTCTTACGTGAAAACTGTTCGAAGTATCTCACATCTCTGTAACCAAGGAATTTCATGTAAGCATCCATCAGGTATGGATGAGACCTCACCTTTTCCTTAACGTACCGCCTGAGAGACTGTTCCGCTATCCTCTGTTTGATTTCAGTAATCTCTGAAAAAATGGCAAAGAGGTTGTGCGTTGCGAGTGCCTTCGTTTTCTCATTCTTCTGAAGATCTCTAAGCTCCTTCAGAGTGTACATGTAGGCCAGTGGGCTCCAGTCTGGTATTCTTTCAAGATCCGAAAGGTCCATGGTTCGATCCTGAAGAAGTACACGATCATCCCTAGCGTACTTGATATAGGAAGCAGAATCAAACATATCTACACCTAGAAGCACAGAAAGAGCAAGGAACATTGGATGGCCTCCGCCAAAAAGGTGAATCGGCTTCGAAAAATCGGCATTCATCTTTGCCGAATGTATTGCTGAAACAAGATCTGCATATGAATAAGACTCAAGCATTGGAACAACGCCGCCAATTGGCAGATACTTGACGGCTGAACCACTCATGATCCTTGCCGATCTTCTCCTGAGCGAAGGATAGATGGATCCCTGTATGGTACCTGCATAAATGGTTCCGTCATCTGGTATTTCACTGGTGCGCCTGAATGTTTCCTCCACTGCATACTGTGCTTTCGAGAAGCCGTCATCGGGTGTGGAAAATATATCGAGAATTGTGCATATGTCGCTTCCTATTCGCTTCTGAAAATCAAGCATATCCTTGTTGCTGTATTCAATGCCACCGTAAACAAAGGACTGGAAGGTTCCCGAATCGGTCATGATCGGTCCATCGAAACCGACGAGAGAATGAACACCTTCCCTTAGTGCTCTTTCTGCAAGATCCGGTGTTCTCTTTATGATATAACTGTTGGTGATAAGGGACTGCATTCCGAGTTTCCGCATCTCGCTTGGGGTAAGCACAATGATGTTAGGGTTGACTACAGGCATTACTCCGGGTGTTTCAATGATGCCGTGTGGAGTCTGGAATCTTGCTATTCTGGCAAGTCCATCCCGGTCCACGATTTCAAACGTTCCATTTTCAGCCAACTGGAAGCACCATCAATCCTCATAGTAATAATTACCCGTGGACTTCTGCTCACGGTCCAGTGCACTCCCTATCTTGTTTATTCTTGGACGATTGGTGATCTTGTCCCTTCTGAATGTTATGCCAACAGTCTCCAGAAAAGTGTTCATGCCATTCTTCATGGGAAGGGGACCTTCCGATTTTCCATATTTGCCAGGTTCACCGCTGAAAACAATGAGGCTATCAGACACCAGATCGATAAAATATATGTCGTGATCAATGACAATTGCGCTCTTCCTGTTCCTTTCCATGACCTTCTTCAATATTTTAGCTGCCTCCATCCTGTATGCGGAATCGAGATGCGCCGAGGGCTCATCCAGAAGGTACAAGTCAGCATCAGTGGCAAGAGTGAGTGAAATTGAAAGCCTCTGCAATTCTCCGCCGGAAAGTTCCTGTACATTTTTAAGCATCATCTCGTCAATGCCAAGCGGGTGGAATATTTCTGCCTTCACGAAGGTGTCTGTGAACTTCTCCTTCAGAGCCATCATTAGCATATCCTGGCATGTACCCTCAAAATTTGTTGCAATGTACTGTGGCTTGTAAGCGATCTTCATGTTCTTGTCAATTTCTCCTGAATCAGGCTGCATTTCTCCAGCAAGCAGTCGCGCAAACGTTGTTTTACCAAGAGCATTACGGCCAAGGCATCCCACTATCTCGCCTGAATGTATCTTTCCTTCATTCACTGTAAGGGTAAAACTATTGAATTCTTTGTTCAGGCGGGACCATTTTGTAACCTCGAAACCGCTTTCGTACCTGTGCATTGATCTGGATTCAAACCTAATTTCATCCGGCCTGATCCTAACGTTCTCTTCTCTAAGGAAGCCTGAAAGGAATGAATTAATTGCCCTGCTTGATGTTCGTACCTCTGTTATGACGCCATAAGCCCCAGGCGTTCCATATACAATGTGGACGTTCTCCGCTATCCAGTCCATAAGGGCCAGATCATGTTCCACAATCATGACGTTCTTCTCCTGCGCCAGGGATGATATGATCTCAGCAACCTTGAGCCGTTCTCCAACATCAAGATAGGAAGAAGTCTCATCAAACAGGTAAGTGTCCCCTTCTCTTATTACAGAGGCAGCGATCGCCATCTTCTGCAGTTCACCGCCAGAGCACTCCTTTACATCCTTGTTCAGTGAATTCTCAAGAGAAAGCTTCTGTATCATATCATCGAGCTTCCCGTTTTCCTCTGTCTTCTTAAGTATGCTCCCTATTGTCCCGCTAACTACCTTGGGTATCTGATCCACGTACTGGTTCTTCAGGATAACCTTGTTCTTTCCTGCGTAGAGATCTTTGAAGTACTTGCCCATGACATTATTGGAGAACTTATCAAGCACTGCATCAACGTCACCCGGCTTGTCATATTTACCAAAGTTCGGTACAGTTAATCCGCTGAGTATGTTCAGCGTTGTGGTCTTCCCGGTCCCGTTCTGGCCGAGTATGCTTGTAACTTTGCCCCTGCTCAGCGTAGGATAGAAATACAGACGAAACTGGTTCTCACCGTACTGATGAAAAACCTCCTTGTTCAACTCATCAGGCAACGTGATTATCTTTATTGCGTCGAACGGGCATCTCTTGACGCAGATTCCGCACCCTATGCACAAAGATTCTGTAATTACAGGCTGTTCATTTTCGACAGGGAATTCTATAGTGGGAATGCCGCTCCTCACGGGAGGGCAATAAAATCTACATTCGTGATTGCATTTCTTCGGGTGGCATTTTTCCTTCTCCAGGATTGCAACATGCATCTGCAATCACTGGGTTGGTTTCCAAAAATCCTCTGGCATCTGGTTGTAAATCTCGAAATTCTCTGACTCCTCAACCAATTTTTCCTCTACCTTGAATTTTGAGAGGATTTCTATCTTGTTGACATTGAGAATCCAGTAGTGAATTCTCCATTCCCTGCCATCGTAGAGAGTTGTTTCTTCCCTCTCTGTCTGTAAAACACCTATGTCTTCCATTGTGTAGAATGCATCTCTGTCTTCAGGTTCAAGCATATTGTCTATGACCCTGTCGTTGAATCCGAAAAAGTTAATGAGATGTTCGGCAGCATCTATGGCTTCATCGCTGCTCATTCTCCTGTTCTGAAGACTTAATCCCTTGCTTATCGCTGAAGACAGCTTATAGATGTCAGTAAAATGTCTGTTGGACGAGTCATTATTTGAGCCTTTAGTGACATTCTTCATAAAACACCATTTATTGATCTTTACTAGCCACAGGTTAGTGCAAAAACATTTATAAGGTTATTGTGGAATTTTCGTCATGTGTTTTCATGGCATATCTATTTGGGCAGGAACTCCGTAAATTCTGGTTTTTTCTCCAGCAATTCCAAGTCTGTCGGCGGAAAAATTTAATAGCCTTAATCCTCCGGGGATAACTGCATAATATGTATGCAATGACATCTGCCATGCACAATCGGGATTATTGCCAATATCCTGGAGAACCATATTCTTCTCAAATTTAGAATACACTTTGATTGCGACATAGAAAGCTAAGCAAGCAAAACGCTGGATCAGGTTTCACTTATAATTACTCTCCTTGGTAGGATGGGTATAATGACAACAGAAACAACTCCTATAAGGATCAGAACCCACATCGAATCCGCAAGAGAAACATGCAGCACTCTGTATAGCAAAGCAAAGAGACCAATACCGACGGCGCCACCTATTGTATTTCCTAACCCCCATACGAGACTGTTGGATGAGGCGGATACAGATTCCGGTGTCAATTCTTTAACATATTCAATAAGAATTGGAAATATGCTGAATACAAAGAACGCAAAGAGGGTGAGAAGTATCGCCATTAGGTAAAAATTCGTCGTCAGCATAAGGAAAATCATCGCTATAACTGCAAACATGCTTGTTATCGTAACTACTGTCTTTCCACCCCACGCAGAGGTAAGATAACCGAAGAGTATCTGACCAACCACCGGTGCAAGGAATGCAAGTGAAATAACCTCTGTCACAAGGTTGCTGTTGTTCAGAATGCTGTTGAAGTAATATGGCATGAATGTGTATAAACCGGTGGAAAAAATGGATCTAACAAAGATTACGATCATAAGAAGATAGATTATGGGAACCGTCTTTGCCGTTTCCCGCATTTCTTTCTTTGCTTGCTTTCTGTCGGAATTCCTGCCTCTCCTGAAGGCGGATAGTCCTCCCAGGACAAGGAGAGAAGCAGCAATTTCGTATAACGCTATTATGAATAGTGAACTTGTGATTCCAAACAGGGGAAGAAGGGCCGCAAATATAAGCGGCACCACAGACCTGCCAACGCTTCCAACAGAGCTGTTCACACCGAGCAGTATACCGGAAGACTTGCCCCTGAATGCGCTCGACAGTACAGATCCTCCAATCGGATGATAGACTGATTGGCCCAGTCCGAACACGGCGGTGCCCGCAATTACTATTACATTGACATCCTTTATATCCAGAAAAGCAAAGGCGAAGAGTGTCAAAGCGGCCCCCTGAACAGCTATTCCAAGGAAAATCAAAAACCCGTCCCTGTTGAGCCTGTCCGCAAATCGGCCTAAGAATGGACTGATCAGCCCTGAGATGAGGTTGTATATCATCGCGCCAAAACCTAGAATTATGAAGTCCACGTGAAGCGCTGTGTAATAATTGATAAGAATAGGGAAAATCAGCAGGTTACCGTCATTTGCGAAGTGCGCAACCGACGTGTAGGTGATTGCTGATGTCTCCCTTTTCATCAGCTACATGATTGTAGCCCTATATTTATCAAAATCTCGGTTTTTAGCAGATTTAATGAAACTGCCCAGCAAGGCGCTAAGAATCATTTAATTTTACCTTCGTTATCCGTGACACATGGGGAAAATATTCTTCTTCCCAGCCAGGTTTAGTTGGCCAGGTCCGGGAACATTATCCGGATCTATCCAGTTCGAAGTTTTCTCAGCCGATGCGCTGAAGAATGGAAGTCGCGAAGTCAGGTTACATGGAAATAACTTTTTTCATACCATGGCTGAAAGGGATGAAATGGGCAGCATGATTGATTCACTTGATCCAGGTGAGGATGAAAGGCGCGTCTTTCTGCACATCTTGAAGAATGCAGGGAAAAAGAGACATGAATTTTCTTTTCCTGCATTGATGGGAATCGTGAATTGCACGCCTGATTCCTTCTATCCAGGTTCAAGGTTTGATCCCAGGATTCCAGGATCAATTGCTAAGATTCTGGAGAGTGATCCGGATATTCTTGACTTTGGTGGAGAGAGCACCAGGCCAGGATCCAAAAAGGTACCTGTTGAGGAAGAGATAAGAAGGCTTCTTCCTGTCGTCGAAGCGGTTTCCGCCTCCTCATCCATTCCGATATCAATCGATACCAAAAATCCACAGACGCTTGAAAAAATGCTAGAATTTGGCATTAAGTACGCAAATGACATCTCAGGGTTATATGATGCAGAAATGAGAAAAATTGTCAGGGAAAACAACCTGGATGCAATCATCATGCATTCGCGTGGTACTCCTGAGACAATGCAGTCCATGACTGATTACGATGATCTCATTTCAGAAATGGTTGAATTTTTCTTTGACCGGCTGATATTATTACAGCAAGACGGAATAAGCCTGGATAAAGTGATCCTAGATCCAGGAATCGGTTTTGCAAAGACATGGATGGGCAACGTCTCCATTCTGAGAAATATTGGAAGCCTTGACCTGGGATTCAGAACCCTGGTTGGTGCCTCGAGGAAGAGTTTCATCGGTCATCTTACTGGCGAAAAAGTAGAGAACAGGCTGCCAGGTACCATCTCAACTTCAATTTATCTCGCCAATCATGGTATAGATATACTGAGGGTACACGACGTTCAAGAAAACAAAGACGCCCTTGAAGTTATGAGATCACTCTGCGATTTCAGGAATGAGTCCCTTTGAGAGGCACTCCTTGCAATATCCCCTGATTATGACGTCAACATTGTTTACCTTGTAACCCTTTGCCTCGGCGCTCTTGCCCAGGTTATTGCATCCTATATCAACATCTTCTATTGATCCACATGAAAGACACACGAAATTAGCGTGCTTTTCAAGATTTGTCTCATACCAGGTTGTACCGTTGACCTCAAACGATGTAAGAATACCAGACATTGTCACAGCCCTGAGTATATTGTAAACGGTTGCGACGGTTATCGATGGTTCAACCTTAACGACAGATTTGTAAACATCTTCAGCAGTAAAATGTCCCGGAGATTCATTGATATACTCGATCACCCTGAGCCTCTGGGGTGTTATCTTAAAATTGTATCTCTTAAGCTTCTCTACCTGATCAGATAGTGTCATGAAACTAGAATCAATCTTCAATTAATAAGTATTTACACTTACATGATAGGACTTATTACTTTAGTGAGAAAATCGTAATTAAGGAAGCTGAACAAAAACAGTATTCTAATCTCAGGCAATAGATTTTCATGCAATGTCTGTGATTGGGGCTCCTGGGGCCTTCTTTTTTGGCTGCTTCATCACTATACCGGTGGAAAAACCACATTTAATGCACCTGCCATCTTCGTCAATGTTCCGGATATCGCTGTTGAATCCATTCCTGTATATAAGAAGAGAACCGCAAGATGGGCAGTAGGTCGATTCATACGGACTACCCGGCACGTTCCCTATGTAGGCATATTGCATCCCCTCTTCCTTCGCAAGCATATAATGCTTCTCTAGCGTCGAAACTGGTGTAGAAGGCAGATTCATCATCTTGTAGTCGGGGTGGAACCTGAGGAAGCTTATGGGAATCGAAGTTCCGGCCTTGGCCTTGACTTTCCTTATCATTGTCCTAGCATCATCGATGGAATCGCCCACTTCCGGTACGACGAGATCAGTGACCTCGACATGAATACCTTGCGAAATGGCATTTGCAATTGTATCAAAAATCGGTTCAGCGGAGGGCACAGAGATGTACTTGCGATAGAAAGCATTGCTTGCATTTCCCTTGAAATCTACTGTCATGCTGTCAAGGAAGCTTGACGCATATTCAATTGCCTCGGGTGTCTCATAACCATTTGTGACGAAAATGTTTACCAGTCCCTTGCTTTTTGCAAGAATTCCAACATCATGTGCGAATTCCATGAATACCGTAGGTTCATTGTATGTGTACGCAATCCCATTACAGCCAAGTTCGATAGCGAGCCTGACTATTTCACGTGGCTCCATGTGGGTTCCCTGAACGTCCTTTCTCTGGCTCATGCTGTAGTTCTGGCAGTACTGGCACGCAAAGTTGCACCCAGTAGTGCCGAATGACAATATACTTGATCCCGGCAGCATGTGGAGCACAGGTTTCTTTTCAATTGGATCAATCTGAATGGAGTAGGGCATGGAATATGTCAAGAGATCCAGCTTCCCGCCTGAATTGACCCTGATCCCGCAGAATCCAGGCTGTCCTGGAGCAAGCCTGCATCTTCTCACACATGCGGTGCAGACGACTCGCTGCCCCTCTTGCTTTTCATATAGCACCGCCTCCATGTTTTATGTAATCAATTCTTGGCTATAACCGTTGCTACTTTATCGATATGCAACAAGAGATGCGTATCCGACGACACTGCTGTAATCACCGCTTGCATCACCGGAATTGCTGTGATTCAGTAACTCTATTCTGCCTTTCAGTTCCCGAGTAACAAGCATAAGTGTGGCAATAGGACCATAACCGCATGCTGATGCATTAATGCGATCCATTGCAGAATAGAAGGACTGAACATCCAGCGATTCAATTGCCTTGATTAGTTCAGAATCTTTTACATCAGCCTTTCTTGCTGGTTCATAATGTGTTAGATCTGAAGATGCAATTATCAGCCTATCCTGCAGAATCTCCGAAACGACGGGAGCAAGCTCCTTTGCCCTTTCAAGGCTCTGATCACCCATTGAGATAGGAAGTATGCCACAGCTGTCATCGAAAAGGTGCTGGAGCCACGGGACCTGTACTTCGATCGAATGTTCATCATAAAAAGCAGCTTCTGATGCCTTCGGTGCGTTCCGCAAGGACTGTAAATCGCTGACTGCCCCTGCATCTATCTTGCAGTTTCCAAGAGGAGTTTCCCATGCACCATCCGGGTAAAAATATGTTCCGTACGGATAACCGGAATGTTTTGGTCCAATCAGGATGAATTTTCTCCTGTCATCGTTCATGATAAGGTTATATGCAAACGATGCAGTATAACCCGAATATATGTAACCGGCATGCGGAACCACCACTCCAATTATCTCCCCGGTTTTCTTTATCCCATAAGAGCGTGATAGAAGATTGTCTATCATTGCGTTGAGTTCGTCCTGGCGGGCAGGATAGAACATGCCTGCTACAGATGGTTTCCTGTTCAACAATCTTAATATCAGCGCTAGAAATAAAAGCTTATCCTTATGGCAACACAGACAGGTGAAAACGGGAATATTGGAAAAATACTGACATCACTTGCCCGCGAGGCAGTTGAAATCTATATAAAAGATGGTAAGACTATCACAGTAAGTGATAAAAATCCTATCTTCAAGAGGAAAGTGGGCGTCTTTGTCACAATACGAAAAAGGGATCAATTACGGGGATGCATAGGATACACTGAACCGCCATGGCCTTTGAGTCAAACACTTGTAAGAGCCGCGATCGCATCGGCCACTGAGGATCCAAGGTTCAGGCAAGTTTCTTCCAAGGAACTCGCCGATTTAGAATATGAGGTTACGATCCTGAGTGAGCCAGTGGAAATACATCCAAACGAAGGTAAAGACATGCAAAGAATACAAATAGGAAAGAACGGGTTGATGATAGAGGCTTATGGCATGAGAGGTCTGCTCCTCCCACAGGTAGCAGTGGAAGAAGGGCTCAATGCATCTGAATTCCTCGATGCGACCTGCGAGAAAGCCGGTCTCTCTCCCGGCTGCTGGAAATCATCCAATGCGAAGGTATTTTTGTTTGAGGGCACAGTCTACAACGAAATAAAAGAGTAATGAAAAATAGTTATAAGCACCCTGAATCATGAACGATGACATATTCAGTAGTGGCAATGGATCCGGCAGAGGATCTTGTCGGAGTTGCAGTAGCAAGCAGGTTTATAGCAGTAGGATCAGTAGTTCCATGGGTGAGGTATCGTACAGGTGCTATTGCAACACAGTCTTACGCAAATTATACTTTCGGGCCTGAGGGCTTGAGCCTTCTTTCTGACCATTCTGCTCGGGAAACGCTAAAGATCCTTCTCGACAAGGATCCACAGAGGGAGAAGAGGCAGGTAGGAATCATAGACAAAAAGGGAAAGGTTGTGTCTTTTACGGGAAAGGAATGCTTGGACTATGCAGGAAGCATAGAAGGGAAAAACTTCACTGTGCAGGGGAACATACTCACTGGGCGAAATGTGCTTGAGGCCATGGCAACTGAAATGGAGAAAGATCTGCCATTCATTGAGCGTATGATCCATGCACTGAAAGCTGGTGAGGATGCAGGAGGTGATAGCAGGGGTAAACAGGCCGCTGCCATTCTGATCGCAGGAAAAGCCAATGAATTTGTCGAATCTTCTGGAATAGTCATGGATTTAAGGGTTGATGATAACCCTGAACCTGTCCGTGAACTTGCGCGTATCTCAAAGCTTTGGCAGGCAGTCCATTGGGATACGTCCAGGGTGAAGATAGCAGATAATGGTAAAAAGATAGACCTTGCATTGAGAAAACTTGCTTATAAGTCACTGAAAGACTGGGCAACTGCACGAGGTCTTGACCATAACATAAATGATACCGAGATTGGCCCATTGACTCTGGCTTCTCTTTTGATTGAGAGCAAATCCGATACCTACGCAGGATTGACCCGAAAATGAATGCTATAGTTTGATGACCATCAGTGTTTTGGTGTCAACTATACCGCCAATGTTTCTTATCTTGCTTACTATGAATGACTCCAGGACAGGGTAATCTTTCGCTTCAACCTTCACGATGATGTCATACTCGCCAAAGAGAGTGTATATTTCTTCAACGTTTGCCATTGATGCCAAATCAGAATAAACCTTTTCTTCGGCTCCTGGCTTTGTGTTGATCAAAACATATGCCGTTACCAAGTTGATCTACCGGTCTCTTTAACTGTATGTTGTAGATAAACATTACCCAAACTTTTTGCCAGTTATTTCTTCAGATAATATTTTTCGATAAATATGCTGTGACATCCTCTCCCGCAGCTATCGCAGGGGGCTTCCCATTTCAACTACCGGATTTTTCCCTTGCTGGTATTGATCTGATCTCCTCAGATCTTGTGGATGTTTCAGATATGGATTACCACTGTTTGTTATTAGGGATCTTAATCCAGGATCTTTCCCCACGGCAGTTAAGCATTTAGATGAATGCTGCACAGTTGCTGATTCACCTGATCTTTCCTTCTTTACAGTGAATGTTATGAACCATTTTCCCACATTTCCTGTAACTGTTTTGATATCTCCCGTTGGGAATCGGTGCACGAACATCCTTATTTTACCAATCTTTGATAATCACACTTGACCGCGGTGCATTATTCTGAATTCTGACCGTGTATCCGTCATTGAATTATATCGTTCAATGGACTCGAATCTGGGAAAGCCTGCCATGATGTTCTTTTCTTTCCTCTCTATTCTCATATATTGACAAATACGTTTTTCCTGTATTTTATAGCCTGGAGAAAGTGATAATATAAAGAACATAATGAATGAGCACCTTTATTCAGTTCGTTAGACATAGTTATTGTTATCTTCTATATACTGTAAAACTTTTCACTCGCTTTAATCCTATATATTTCGAGAAGGAAATTCCCGCCCGCAATGTTAAATAAAGGAACTATTTAGTATGACATAGTATAACATAGAAATGCTTGCTGAAATATCACAATGAAAATTTAAATAATGTGGCGGGATTCGGCAGGCAGCACACTGTACACACAGCAGCGCTCTAAGATTGGCTGGCGATAGATATGAGATACATTGAAGGTGATGGAGATGAGGAGTCCGGCAAACCTGGTTGGAGGAGTCGGATCTGGTCAGCCGATCAGTCTGCTCGAATCCGTTAACATTCACTTTTCGTACGAGAATGGTTACAAGGTTTTCGAGAATATCAACATCTCGGTAGGTCTGGATAAATTTGTAGGGATTGTGGGGCCGTCCGGCATCGGTAAATCAACGCTTTTGCGCATCATGGGTGGTTTTCTAGCACCTGATTCAGGTGCAACATATCTGATGGGTAAGAAGATCACTAAGCCTACGCCCAGGGTTGTCTTTGTTCATCAGTCAATTATCACTTTTCCATGGATGACGGCACTTGAGAACGTAATGCTCTCTCCAAGATCAATGAAGATACCACAGTCAGAGGCAGAAATTATAGCAAAGAAGGCTCTCGAGGACGTTGGTCTCCAGGGTTTTGAGGAACTGTACCCGAAGGAGATGAGCGGTGGAATGCGTCAGAGAGTTGCTATAGCAAGGGCACTTGCAGCAAACCCAATGGTGCTTCTAATGGACGAACCTTTTTCACACCTTGATGAGCTGACGGCTGAAGGTCTGAGGCAGGATATCTACAACATCCTGTTCCGTGTAGACACACCACTCAAAGGAGTAGTTCTTGTTTCTCACAATCTGACTGAAGTCCTGGAGCTGGCTGACGAGATTTACATCCTCAACAATATACCGGCCACTGTTGTTGGTAAGCTTGTTGTTGATATACCGAGACCACGAAGTATAAGAAATCCAAAATTCAGTGAATATCTGGATATCCTTTACACAAAACTCTCACCGCCTGGTGGTAAGAAGAATGAATGAGGATCTGATAATTTTCCTTGCTGTCCTTGCAACGGCTGGCCGCGTGCTTGGGCTGGTTCTTCTTTCAATAGTTACCGGGTGGTTTCTTGCATATGGGGCAATCAAGGGAAAAATTTTTGAGAACATATTTGTCTCAATTAGCGAAGTTTTTGAATCCGTCCCTGTGATATCTTTTTTTCCTGTTGTATTGATACTGTTCATAACAAGGATAGGCGGGCCATTGGGCGTAGAGCTCGCGGCTGATTTTCTCGTATTTACCGCTGTTGTCTGGAACATATGGATTGCTGAATACCAGGCTTTCAAGACTATGCCGCGAGAGATGGTCGAAGTAGGCGAAAATTACAGGCTTGGTTTCTTTGCCATCATGAGGAATATATACATACCTTTCTCGATACCGAGAATTGTTGCTAACCTGTTTCCAAGCATATCTGACGGCTTCTTTTACATCACAGTGAGCGAGGTATTCACAATTGGTGTCACGAGTTACCAAACCTTCGGGATAGGCACAGAGATGCAGGCGCTCATAGCAGCTGGAAACACGAACGGTATACTCCTTGCTTTTGTTCTTCTTGCTCTTGTTATAGTAATTATAATCTATTTCCTTCGACGTTACAGCAAGTACGCAGTCTCAAAATATACGGTCGATACAGACACGCCAGTTATTAGAAGGGGAAGGTTCAGCTTCAAGAACACAACCAGAAAGATATCTGCAACTGCAGCAACTCCTTTTACGAGGCTCTCTAAGTATTACAGGCGAAGGAACCCATCGATGAAAAACGAGATGTTCGAACGTGAGAGATCCGGCATCAACTACCCTCGTTATATCCTGGCAAGTATAGGGCTTGTTATTCTGGCAATTATCATGTACTCGTCAGCCCTGCTGGTCATGAGTGTTTCAGTAGGGGAATGGAACAAGCTGTTTGCCCTGACTCCTCAAATAATTGTCGGGCTTCTATATGATTATTCACGTGTGGCAGTAGTAATCGCTGTTACTTTCGTCATTTCAATCACTCTTGGGTATTATATGGCAGTAAACTCGAGGGCTGAATCCGTAGGCGTTCCCTTGATACAGGTCTTAACGGCGTTCCCCGCTCCTGTGTATTTTCCCTTTGTTTACGTAGCGTTATATCCAGATTTCCATGCAATATTCGGCCCATTGACAAGCGAGTTCTTCGTGATTTCGCTTGCGTTTATCAGTACATTCTATTATCTCTTTTACTCATTCTGGATGGGAGTTAAGGCCATGCCATCTGAGTACCAGGAGCTCATGAAAAACCTGAACATGGGTTTTTTTAGCAAGATGCGGAGGGTCATAATACCGTCAACTTTCCCATACCTTATAGCTGGTATATCATCGACAATCAACAGCACCTGGGGAGGCCTTATGATCGGTGAATACTGGCCATCAATATATGGAACTAGGTCATTACAGGTCAGTAATGGGCTAATGCGCTTTATTGATATAAACACCAGATCCGGCAATCTTGGCGCTGCAGCATGGGGCTCTTTTGTCTTCGGTATAGTGGTTGTTGTATTCTCTATATTCTTCACACGCAGGATGATGGATCTCGCAAGAAAGCGGTACGTTGCAGAAGAGGGTGTCTTTGCAGCATGATCCTGACAAACTATCGAATGAGATTAGAAAAGTGATGCTGTCAGCTTTGTGTTATAATCCTATGCCGATTATTGTAAGTTATTTCTATACAATTCAATATATTTGTTGAACGATGTCTCCTCAGGGTTGATCAGTATCCTTTTAAGTGCAGTAAATCCACCTTTAACACCCTTGACCATTCTTTGAACTACCCTATATGTCTTCAGCCTTTAATTGCATCCTGAAAATCTTTCATAAGGATATGAGAATACGATCTCCTTCATTTCAGCTTCAGATCGTTCTCTCTGATGATCTTTGTTATTGGCCATGCATCGTAATCGATTCCAATCTTCTTTAGCTCCTGATCTATCTTCTCCTGGATCATTCAATTCGTTAGGACTCTATTTACAAATGTATGAGCAAGAAAGCTCCGACCTTTAGAGAGGAGATGAACTGCAAAATGCTTATTTTCATGGAAGCATTTAAAATTGCGTACGAAACTCCTCTCTGAGAAAGTCGTACCACTAAATCCTCGATCGCTGGTTGCTCCTTCAGGATCTGGTGATAAGGTTGAGAATGCCCCTCTTCCAATGTCCATACACAGGAACAGGATAAAGACATATCTCGATTGCATGCAGACAGGGATGCATGCAAA
>Ga0078972_1003091_pt1 | contig 51302 bp, 48 predicted proteins | sample YelNatPaOPGAMG01_FD_67568 | JGI IMG/M metagenome (GOLD analysis project Ga0078972, IMG submission 67568) | Hot spring thermophilic microbial communities from Obsidian Pool, Yellowstone National Park, USA - OP-RAMG-01 (SPADES assembly) (version 2) | ecosystem: Environmental > Aquatic > Thermal...
GACCCGTCGGGATAGAAGCCCAACGGGTCTTTTTTTGTGAATTGGAAAGAGAAAATACATTCCCTAATATCTGTTCTTTGAAATAAACCTATCAGCGAGGGCAATATCACCGAAATATCCAGCCTCCCATCCCATCACCCTTTAGCCCTTATAAAAGTAAGTATTAACTTTCCCATCTGAAATGGAACGGGCGTAAACTTCCAATCCTTTTTCCTTAGCCATGTCGGCTAGTGGCGCTGGATAAAACGGGGCCACAATCACAAGTACCTTACCCGACGGAAGCTGCCGAATCATCTCCATTACCTGTCCCAACGGGTGCTCTCCTGCTTCAACCAGAGGGGTTACATCAAATGTGACATGGATTGGGGCAACATCTACCCATGCAGGCATCGGCAGGTCCGTAGGATTGTCGGAGATAGCACCTAATACGTCCTGCCCAACCGCTTTTCGCAAGGTGTTAACAAGCGTTTCAACAGTAATACCAGCCATCTGTGCCGCTTGCTGAAGAGTGGCAATTCTGGCTACAGTTCTCCGAAGCACCGGATTTTTCAAATGCCCGAATTTGGGCGAAAGCTCCAGCAACTTCTTCTCAAGGTGAGGGAAAGCCTCCAGCAACTCCCCTACTTTTGTTTGCGGTGTTATGGACAACATAGATTTATGGTTTTTCATAATTGAGTATTCGCCTTTCCCCTTCGAGTGATCGTATTTGGGTTGCATCCTGAGTAAATTCAAGCGTTCCCATATAGTTCCCTTCCCTGTCCCGAACGGCAAAATATTCGATATAGATAAACCTGCCGTGAAAATTGATCCAAAAAGCAGCACTATTTTGTCGGCCCGATTTAAAATCCGAAAGTATCTGTTCAACTACATGTACACTTCCCGGAGGATGACAGAGTCGAACATCTCTGCCCAGTATAGCCCTTGTCCGTGGAAAAACACGTTCGGCCGAGTTGGAAAAGAAACGTACCTTGTCATCTTTATCAACAAAGGTAATATCTATCGGTAAGGTCGCCAAAATGGCCTCAAGCTCATCGATACGAAGTAAACCGGTGCTCAGCATAATCTTGCCGGCCATCACCCCCCGATCGTTTGCTTCGACAATGCCATCTGGCACCCATGCTACCGGAGGATCGTACAAACAGTACCCGATTTCAGGGATTTGTCTGTAAATGTCGTACCATTCTTCGTCGGTCAGCGTATCCATACACATGGGGAAAAGTATTTCCTCTTCCTTCATAATCATCTCCTCGATGGCACGAATAACCGGCTGAACAGCCACTTCAATCAGAACTGAAAGTTCAGCAGGTTCGATCTTTCCCTCAACTTTCATAGCCTCACGGGCTGTCTTCAACAGATTACGGACCTCATCATGTTTTCCCCACATTACTTTAGGCGGACCGGTCAGCCCATGCTTTTCCATGTAGGGAAATAGCAAATGCTCTTTTTTTAGATAATGCTTTTCAACATCCGACATATTGTTCAATGTTGCGCGGATCTGAAGCACTACCGCTTCCCAGTTGTTTGAACTTTTAGTCTCAACGGTAGCAATTAAAGCTTTCAGGCTGGCAATTTCCTTTTCCAATGATCTGTTTTCCTGCTTAAATATATCGACCGGATGCCCCTGCGGTATAACCTTTGCCGTGCTCATATCTATACTTCCCTCCAAAACCTGTGTATGTACATCGCACAGCTGTAGAATATCTTCAACCGGCACCCCTTCGGCAATCAATTGCTGCTCAACTTCCACCACATCATTGTAGGGAATTGAGGGCAGTATTGCTTTTAACCGACTCTTTACCTGTTCGGGTGCTACACCCTGATGCAGCTGAAGTAACATGTGCTTGAGCAACTCTTTACGCTTCGTTGAATTATCAATGTATTCACTCATAGCTTCTTTATTTTAAGTATTTAAGTATTTAATTACGCAAATATAATTTACAAATCTGTAAGTCTTTACATCGAGTATTAAAAAATAAGTTCTAAATTTGAATATGATTTAAATTATTGATTATAATATTTTTACAAAACACTTATCATCTGTTTCAAAACTTATTTTCCTTTTCCATGGTAGATTTCCTAAAAAAACTTTATAATTGTACTCAATACACTTAAAAATCGGTATGTGGAATTAAATGGATGTAAATGAAGGAAAAAGCGACAAAGCTTAACAAATTTCCAAAATTGATTCATATTATTAAATAGATATTCCTATGCAAACAAACATCCAACTACAAAACACAGAGGCATTCAGGAGAATACCTATTAAATCCGGCGAAGCCAGAGAAGATTCCTGGCCAAGGTATTCCGGACAGCTATGGAAACTTGCCCGTATTGTAGCAGTAGCCACAGGCATACTCGTTACCTTACAAGGCCAAAGTCAGGAAGCGAACACTGCTACCCTCGATGCCACGCAAGCACGCTATCGTATCAGCAGGTACATTTACGGTCATTTTACCGAGCACCTGGGGCATTGTATCTACGGTGGGATATGGGTAGGAGAAAATTCCACAATTCCCAATAAAAATGGGATTCGCACCGATGTTGTAGAGGCTTTAAAGCGCATAAAGGCTCCCGTAATTCGTTGGCCGGGAGGCTGTTTTGCGGATGAATATCACTGGAAAGATGGGATAGGTCCGCGTAACCAGCGCCCTACGATGATCAATACCAACTGGGGAGGTGTGACCGAGGACAACAGTTTTGGCACCCATGAGTTTATGGATTTTTGTGAACAGGTAGGGGCAGAACCTTACATCAGTGGCAATCTGGGCAGCGGCACTGTTCAGGAAATGTCGCAGTGGGTCGAATATCTCAACTCTGATAATATTAGCCCCATGACCGAACTCCGCAAAAAGAACGGCCGCGAAAAGTCGTGGGGTGTAAAATTCTGGGGCTTGGGTAATGAATCATGGGGATGTGGTGGTAACATGCGTCCCGAATATTACGCCGATGTAGCCATGCAATATGCAACCTTTCTGCGTAATTACGGCAAAAATACGCTCAACAAGATTGCAGTCGGTCCCAGCGACGACAATTACTACTGGACCGAAGTGGTGATGAAGCAGATGAGTACCAGTATATGGGGACTTTCACTCCACTCCTATACCTGGGGCAACAACGAGACGGCAACCAACTTCGACGAGGCTAAATGGTTTGGAATGCTGCAACGCACCATGCGTATGGAAGAATATGTTACAAAACATGCTGCCATCATGGATAAATACGATCCCTCCAAATCGGTTGCCCTCGTAGTGGACGAATGGGGAGCATGGTACAACGTTGAACCCGGTACCAATCCGGCTTTTCTCTATCAGCAAAATACCCTCCGCGATGCACTCATTGCTGGTATCAATCTCAATATTTTCAACAATCACTGCGATCGCGTAAAAATGGCTGCTGTAGCCCAGCTGGTCAATGTGCTGCAATCGCTCATCCTTACCGACAACGAAAAAATGGTGCTTACCCCAACCTACCATGTCTTTGATTTGTACAAAGTCCACCACGATGCACTGATGGTGCCGGTAGAACTGAAAACCAACTCCTATACCTGGGGAAACAATAGCATTCCGGCCCTCAACATGTCGGCCTCGATCGATGCCAGTGGCAAGCTAAACATTACCATCTGTAATACCGACGCCAAACAGACCCAGCCACTGCTATGCAACCTGAAAGGATTTAAGGCTGCTACAGTCAGCGGGAAAATTCTCACGGCCAATACACTCAATGCACACAACACCTTTGATCGACCCAATGAGGTTAAAATTACCGATTTCACGCAGTGCGTCGTCAAGAACGGAAATATCGAAGCCAAAATACCCGCACATTCGGTTGTGCTGCTGCAGGTGGATGGGACCTTTGAGGGACGTAAGGCGATCACCCCACCGCAGAAATTGCAACAAGGGCTCCAGTATAAGCTGTACGAAGGTCAGTGGAACCGACTGCCCGACTTCAGCCAGCTTAACCCTGTGCAATCGGGTATAATCAAAGAAATTGTAATACCCGACAATATTCCGGCTACCAACGTCGGCATCGTGTATGAAGGATACCTAAAGGTTGAGCAGGACGGAATCTACGAATTCTCGGCCATTTCCGACGACGGATCCCGTGTCGAAATTGACGGGGAAGCGGTGGTTATCAATGATGGCTTACATGGCATGATTGAAAAAACAGGAAGTATATTTCTGAAAAAAGGCTTTCACACTATACGAATCGAATTTTTCCAGGCCGGCGGTGGCTGGGGATTAAATGTATTCATGACAGCCCCGGGAAGCGAAAAAAAACCTGTTAATCCGCAATCACTCTTTTGCCCCTGAATAAAGATTTAAATGCTTAGCATCTTAAAGATGCTAAGCATTTAGATAAAAAAGCCGGCGCATTAACATGAATGCAACCGGCTCAAAAACAAAAAAAGGAGGAAATTTTACACCTGTTTTGTTCTTGATTTTACAACACTTTGCTCATGAACCTCATTGGCACGTCCCGAGGGATCGGTATTTTTCTGCCAACGGGGAATCCATTTATAAACCGACTTGGCAGCTGACTCTGAAGGATAAAGTTTTTCAAAAATACTGCGATAAAAATAGGCCTCTTTAGTAGTAGGTGTATTATAAGGAAAACGTTCAGCTGCTTTTGCAAACTCCTCATCCGACACCTGCCGATTGCAGTAGTCAACCAACGAATCGATCCAGCTATACCCTACCCCATCGGAAAACTGTTCCTTTTGCCTCCAAAGGATATCGTGGGGCAAATAGGGGTCGTTGGGATCATCAAAAGCTGCACGCAGAATATATTTTTCAGGTTTTCCTTTCGAACGGTCGGGACGTTTGTCGGCACCACGAATATTCATAGCCACATCGAGGAAATACCTATCGAGGAAGGGTACTCTTACCTCCAGACCAAAGGCCATGGTCGACTTGTCGGCACGTAAACAATCGGCCGTTGAGAGTAACCCGACACGTCGGATGGTTTCCTGAGTAAATTCCTCGTCCGATGGTGCATTGTGAAAATAGAGATAACCGCCAAAAACTTCATCGGCACCTTCACCCGAGAGCACTACCTTAAATCCGTTCTGCGTAATATAGCGAGCCAGAAAATACATTGGAGTCGATGCACGAATCGTAGTCACATCATAAGATTCGAGATGCCAGATAATCTTTTCGAGCGCTGCAATCCCTTCCTCGACCGAAAAGGTTACCTCGTGATGTTTTGTTCCGATAAATTCGGCCACCCGCCGGGCAGCTTTCATATCAGGAACATCGGTACTAAGACCTACCGAGAAAGAATGCAGTTCCTGATTTGTACCGCGCAGCAAACGTTTGGTAATGGAAGAAATAAGGCTTGAATCAAGTCCGCCCGAAAGCAGAACACCCAGTGGAACATCACTCATCAGACGCTTACGGGTAGCTTCGGTCAGGAACTCACGCAATTTATTCAGATCTGCTGGATCGGTACATTGGGTATAATCATGATATTTAGGCTGATAATATTTTACCAAACCCGTTTCACCGGTGTAATAGTGCCCCGGAGGGAAGGGCTCTAACCATGTGCATTGGTCTTCAATGGCTTTAAGCTCTGACGAAAAATATAAATTTCCTTCAGCATCCTTACCGTAGTAAAATGGTTTTACACCGATGGGATCACGTGCCGCCATGAATTTATCGCCGTCGACAACCACAAAAGCCCAGTCACCGTCGAGTTCATTACAGAAATCATACCCGAATTTTTCGTACAGATGAACAATAACTTCACTGTCACAGGTAGTACGAAAATTATGGTCGGCCAGTTTGGTTCGCCGAAGATGCATATAATTATATATCTCACCATTATGGATGACGTATGCATTGTGAGTTCCGCGTATGGGCTGCCTACCGGTATGCAAGTCCATAATCGATAAACGCTCATGGCTCAGAATATATCCGTTGGGCAATTGAAGAAATCCACTTTCGTCGGGCCCCCTATGTTTCATTCGTTTCGACATCTGCCTCACAACCTCAGGGTCCTTTTTACCAATTACTGCTAATATACCACACATATGAAAGAAAAATTTAAATTTGTAATCCGGTTAGTTCATAAACCAATAATTATTGACTTACTTTTGTTACAAAAAACGAAACAAAAATAGTGTTTTTTTATAAATTTCGCTTAAAAAATTGATATTTTTAACCAGCAAATAAATTATTAAAACAAATTAACACTTATCATCATGGAAGAACAGGTTCATATTGATAGTCTTGACAAAAAAATTTTGTCGATTATTCAGGGGAATGCACGAATTCCGTTCTTAGAAGTTGCCAGAGAATGTGGAGTATCCGGGGCTGCTATTCACCAGCGTGTTCAAAAGCTTATGCGACTTGGCGTGATCACGGGTTCGGAATTTGTAGTTGACCCTAAAAAACTGGGATTCAACACCTGTGCATACATTGGCATATATCTTGAGAAGGCAGGCTTATACAAGGAAGTAGTGGCACAGCTAAAAGATATTCCCGAAATAGTCCAGTGCGACTATACTACAGGCAATTATTCCATATTCGTAAAAGTATATACACGGGACAATCTGCACCTGAAAGAGATTCTGGCAGACAAAATTCAGTCGATTCGCGGTGTTGCCCGAACCGAAACATTTATCTGTCTGGAAGAAAGCTTTGTACGACAATTGCCTGTATTATAATTTTGATTTTAAAGTTATTTCGTGTTAAAAAAGATTTTTCATTCCAACTGTCGAAAATCTTTTTTTAGTTTTACATTTGCATGATGGGTAAAAAGTACGTCTTTGGTTAAGAAGTGCTTTTTGACTCAGGAAGTTGAAAATGCTAAAAATAACATACCCATGGCCAGAATTATTTCAATTGCAAACCAAAAAGGCGGGGTAGGCAAAACTACCACAGCGATTAATCTGGCAGCAAGTTTTGCTGTTCTGGAACGAAAAGTACTTTTAATAGATGCTGATCCGCAGGCCAATGCTACTTCGGGATCAGGTTTTGACACGCGGAGTATTCAGCGCAGCATTTACGAATGCTTAATTGATAAAGCTGACCCGAATGAGCTTATCATGCAAACGGAAATTAAGGGTTTTGACCTCATCCCATCGCATATCGACCTGGTGGGGGCCGAGATTGAAATGCTGAACCATCCCAACCGTGAAAAAGTGCTCAAGCAAGTCATTGCCAAGATTACCCAACCCTATGATTATATTTTAATTGACTGTTCCCCCTCTCTGGGGCTGATTACAGTCAATGCACTTACAGCAGCAAACTCGGTAATTATCCCGGTACAGTGCGAATATTTTGCGTTGGAAGGGATTGGCAAGCTTCTTTCCACCATCAAGCTCATCCAGAGCCGGTTAAATCCCGAACTGGAAATTGAAGGTTTCCTACTGACCATGTACGATCCCCGTCTTCGTCTATCAAATCAGGTAGTAGATGAAGTAAAAAAACATTTCCAGCAGATGGTATTCGAAACCATCATCCAACGGAACATTAAGCTCAGTGAATCGCCCAGCTACGGCAAACCATGCGTACTTTATGATGCCGAATCAAAAGGTACACTTAATTACATGAACCTGGCAAGGGAAATTATGCAGAAAAACGAAAACGCTCAGATATAATAGAAACCTAATATGAATGCCAAGAAAAATGCTCTGGGAAGAGGATTGGGAGCTTTGATTGATGATGCAATACTTCCCAAAGATATAGTACAGGCAGTCGAGGCAAGTAACGAAATAAGCATCGATCTTATTGATGTAAATCCCTTTCAGCCCCGACAGGATTTTGATCAGGAAGCCCTGGAAGAACTGGCTGCTTCCATCAAACAGTTGGGAATAATACAGCCTCTTACGTTACGCAAACTCGATAATGGCCGATTTCAGATCATTGCCGGTGAACGCCGTCTAAGGGCTGCTAAAATGGCTGGACTAACGACAGTTCCTGCCTTCCTGATCACCACCAACGACCAGGGAATGCTCGAGATGGCACTGGTAGAAAACATCCAGCGTACCGACCTCAACCCTATCGAAATTGCTATCAGCTATCAAAGACTCATAGAAGAATGTAATCTGACCCAGGAAAGCCTCAGCGAACGGGTTGGAAAAAAGCGGGCTACCGTTGCCAACTATCTGCGACTTTTGAAACTACCCCCGGAAATTCAGGCCGCCATCCGGGAAGAGAAAATATCGATGGGGCATGCTAAGGCACTGCTGGCTATCGACGACGAGGAACAAATGATTGAAGTTTACCGTCAGATTACCGAAAAACAGCTTTCGGTGAGGGAAGTCGAAGAAATGGTAAGGATAATCAATCAACCTCCTGGCGAAATAGAACAGCCGAAAGCCAAGACCAAAGAAAAAGACGCAACCGACCCTTCGGAATATGCAGAATTAAAAGCTCAGTTAAGTCAGTTTTTTAACAGCAACGTCGATTTTAAACGTAAACCCAACGGAGAGGGAAAAATAATCATCAGCTTTAAAAATGATGCCGAACTGGAAAAAATACTTTCCCTCCTTGATTCAAAAAAAGATTGACCTTTTGTAAAGGGAAAAAGGAAAGCCGAAAGAATGCCATCGTATATCAGGTTTTGCTTAATAATTTATGCTATAATATTTCCGGGGATCAAGGGAATGGCTCAAACGAGCGATTCCCTGTTTGTTTTCCGGAGTGAAAAAAAATCACCCCAAAAAGCTTCTTTTTATTCGGCAGTACTTCCCGGAATGGGTCAGGTATACAACGGCAAGGCATGGAAAGTACCCATAATTTATGCCGGTGCAGCTGTGTTGGGATACTACTATAATTTTAACAACAACAAATACCAAGAATACAAGGACAACTATCTACGAAAGTTGGCCAATGACCCCAACAACCCAGTCGACCCGAAGTTTAGAAATGCCTCTCCGGAGCGAATTTTATACTACATGAATTACTGGCGACGTAATCGCGACCTGCTTGTACTGAGCATGGTAGGTCTATATCTGGCCAATATTGTCGACGCCACAGTCGATGCGTATTTATACGATTATAATATTAGCCCCGACCTTTCTCTGCGTATTTCGCCCATGATTGAACCATTTAATCCACGAGCAACAACGGGAATAAAGGTTTCGCTCAGGTTCTAAATATAAAATACTGAAAATTAATGAATTTGTTGACAAATTTTTTAACTTTGTCAACAAAAACAGGCAATGTGTATTATGTAGCCGTTGCATTCTTAGATAAATATATTATTTTTACATCAGGAAAGAGATTGTTTAATGGTAAACATAACAAACAAATGAAATGACCTGTGGGGTGCAGCCGACAGGGAAGTTAAAACAACAATTTTATAACCAAATAGAAGTCAGTAACTTAAAAATATTTTCGGATGAAGGTAAAATTCTGCATAATAGCAGGCATTTTCGTATCAAGTCTATCGCATGTTTTGGGAAGTGGCTTGCAGGATAGCCTGTATGTTGATGATGTTGAACAAATACAACCTATTTTTGAGGACAACCTCGACAGTCTGCTGAACCTTTACTATATGCAGCAAGGCAATTCAGTTAGCAATGATGACATGATCATGGAATTACCTTCGGAGGACTCCACGTTTCTGCAATTACCGGATTCAGTATATATCAGTCGTTTACAAGCCATACGCAGTGGGGTACCCCTGACCTACAATCAGATTGTAAGAAGGTATATCGAGATGTACACACAGCGGAAAAAAGATAAAGTGGGACGGATGGTAGGGCTGGCACAATACTATTTTTCTATCTTCGATGACATATTCGACTATTACGGTGTTCCCAATGAACTCAAATACATGTCGATAATAGAATCGGCGCTCAACCCACGAGCACGTTCAAGGACACGTGCTATCGGTATTTGGCAGTTCATGTATGGTACTGCTAAGCTTTACGGACTTACAATCAACGGATTGGTAGATGAGCGCAGGGACCCGATCAAAGCCACCCATGCAGCAGCCCAGTTTTCGAGGGATCTGTATGATGTATTTAAGGACTGGCAACTGGTAATTGCGGCATACAACTGTGGACCGGGTAATGTATCGAGGGCGATACGCCGTTCCGGTGGAAAAAGGAACTTCTGGGACATATACCCCTACCTGCCGAGAGAAACCCGCGGACACGTACCTGCCTTTATTGCTGCAGTATACACCATGAATTACTACCGCGAACACAACATTGTCCCGCAACAATCGGGCTTTCCCATTAAGGTCGACACGGTAATGATTCACGACGACCTTCACCTGATGCAGGTCGCAGAAGTGCTCAATATCCCCATTGACCTGCTACGGGACCTCAATCCGCAATATATTCAGGATATCATTCCCGCCAAAGGAAGTAGTTATGCTTTAATACTACCCTCCGATTATGTTGCCAAATTCATTGACCAATCGGAGAAAATTTTTGCCTACAAGGATTCTATATATTTCAACCCAGCCAACATACTTAAAGAGCCAAACTATACCCGAAATGTTCATTATAAGCGTGGTAAAATTATAGCCCCAAAAGGCTATGCTGCCATTACTTACCGGGTAAAAGAAGGGGATAATCTGGGACTTATTGCAACATGGTTTAATTGCCGGGTAAATGACATTCTGGAGTGGAATAATCTTTACAGCTCTCGCATCAGAGTAGGCCAGAAACTGGTATTGCTGGTACCAGCAACCAAAGCCGGCTATTATCGTAAAATTGACCTGCTGAGTTTTGAGAAAAAACAACAGCTGAAAGGTGATAAAATCAGCCAGAACACAGAAGAAAGTAATACCAAGACAAACATTACGACCTCGGAGAAAGCCTCAAAAAGTAAAGCCAATAATAACAACGGCAATACAGTGTATTATACGGTAAAGCAAGGGGATACTCTTTGGGAAATTGCCCGTAAATACCCTGGTATCACTCTGAAAGACCTGCGCGAATGGAACAATTTGCCTCCCAATGCTCATATTGTTCCGGGGCAGCAGCTTATCATTAAGACCATGTAAGGGGATTCAGTAGGCGCGCTGATTTCGCCCTTCAATAAAGTTGATGAACGAGGTATTTACTACCTTATTTCCCCCGGGCGTAGGATAGTTGCCTGTAAAGTACCAGTCGCCGGTATGATTTGGACAGGCTTTATGCAGATTTTCCACGGTTTGATATACAATTTTAATCTCAGCCTTTATTTCGGGCGATCGCAGCATTTGGGCTATTTTGTCGGAAATCTGCTGGTCGGTAAAAGGCGCATAGATTTCTTTGACATAGTTAACAATCTCCTCCTTCGGCAGACTCTGCTGAGCTTTTGATTTTTTGTACACCTCATTGATTATATTTTCGCGACCGGTCTCCCGGAGCAGAGCAATGGCGGCACGAAAAGCAATAAAATCGGAAAGTTTGGCCATATCTATACCATAGCAATCGGGATAACGAATTTGCGGAGACGACGACACTACAATAATACGTTTAGGATGCAGCCTGTCGAGGATACGTATGATTGATTGTTTGAGCGTAGTACCGCGGACAATAGAATCGTCGATAATCACCAGATTATCGGTACCTTCCCTAACAGTTCCGTAAGTAATATCATAAACATGTCCTACCAGATCGTCGCGACCCTTATCCTGAGCAATGAAAGTCCTGAGCTTAATATCCTTATGAGCAATTTTTTCAATCCGGGGCCGCAGCGACATGATTTGTTCCAGCCGTTCGGATGTGATATTTTGCCCTTCTGCTAAAATCTGACTTTTAATTTTTTCCTTTACATACTGATCCATTCCCCTTATCATCCCATAAAAAGCCGATTCAGCCGTATTGGGAATGTACGAAAACACTGTATTTTCAATGTCGTAATCGATAGCTTCGAGTATAGCTGGGGTAAGCAATTCGCCCAGTTTTTTTCGTTCTTCATAAATATCTTTGTCACTTCCTCTCGAAAAATATATACGTTCAAACGAACAGGCCTTGCGTTCGAGAGGAGGACGAATTTCTTCGACCGAAATAAATCCGTCTTTTCTTACAATAAATGCATAGCCGGGTTGTAACTCATGCACCTGATCGTAGGGGGCATTCATTACGGTTTGAATAACCGTACGCTCCGATGCCACCACGGCCACCTCGTCGTTGTGAAAGTAATAGGCAGGACGGATTCCATTAGGATCGCGCATGACAAAAGCATCGCCATGACCAATGATCCCCACAATAGCGTAGCCTCCATCCCAACGCTTACTCGATTCGCGCAATATGCTTTGTATATCAAGATGTTCGGCAATAAGATCGGATATTTCGCGATTATCGTAACCCTGCGTTTTGAAAAGCACAAATTTGCGCTGTACTTCCATGTCGAGAAAATGCCCAACATTTTCGAGGATAGTAACCGTATCGGAAAAATCTTTAGGATGTTGCCCCAGCTCCAGCAAATGATTAAAAATTTCATCCACATTGGTCAGGTTGAAATTACCAGCCAACAGGAGATTACGGGTCTGCCAGTTATTTTCGCGCAAAACGGGATGTACATTTTCAATATTATTACCCCCAAAGGTACCATAACGCAAATGTCCCATATAAATTTCACCAGCAAATCGCAGGTGGGTTTTTGCCCAGGATGGATCATTGACCAGTTTGTCGTCGTATCGGCTATACTCTGTATTAATTGCCTGAAAAATAGCTTCAATCGACGAGGCTGCATTGGAACGTTCACGATCAATATAGGGGGTTCCGGGCTGTGCGTTAAGTTTTACGCAGGCTATACCTGCCCCATCCTGTCCGCGGTTGTGCTGCTTTTCCATCAGCAGGTACAACTTCTGCAGGCCATAACGCCACGAACCATATTTAAACTGATAATATTCCAGAGGTTTAAGTAACCGTATCAGGGCAATGCCGCACTCGTGTTTTATCAGTTCGCTCATGCAGGGTTAGTCTATTTTAGGTAAATTTATTAATGAAGGAACAATAAAAGCATTCTTGAAATCGGCTGAGACTTGCTTAAATACCCTGAAAGCCTCGTGCCGGTTGCGAAAGTCGCCAATATAAACCTTAAAATTTGGTGCTTCATACTCGAGATAAACAGGATACCTTGGATAAAGCGAAGCAAAACGATCGCGTTCGGCATAGGCTTTGGCACGAGCCGACGAACCAGATGCGGAAAATATCCGGATACGATAGCCCGAAAGCTGCGATACACTGTTTCGGTAGTCGATATACCGAAGCATCTGCATTTGAATATTCTTATCCTGATTTATACTCACCCGCCCTTGCTGAGGCATTACCTGCGAAAGAACAGAAAAAATATCAGACTGTTGCGATGTGGATTCAGAGGTCTGGGAAAAAACGATAGGATTGATGAACAATCCCAGTCCCATGAACCAATACATTAACCCCTTCGCCTTTAAATTGCTGACTATCATTTGGTTAAACATTCACTCGTTAACTTACCCCTCAACCTGCTGATCTTTCAAAGCTATGAAGTTTGAATTCCCGCAACAACTTTTCGGCACTTATTGTACTCGAATCCATCCCTGCTGCATTCAATTCAAAGATACAAATTGTAAACTATTCACAACTTTCGAAAACCTGTTACAAAACCACTTCAGAAAGACAACATCATGAGAAGCAGTAATAATAACCTGCCCGCAAATTTAGCCAAAAATTATTTAACGATGGTTCTTTCGATAGTAATCTTTCGTTGAAACATGATTGAACGTGCATCAACCGTACCACGGATAAAATAGGTACTTCGTCGGCCCATCAGGGCATTGACAGCCATACGGGCACTGGTTTCGGGATTTTCGAGCATCAGCCGCAACCGGATAGGATAGGTTTTCGTGCCCCATGAGGCAATGCGCACTGTTTCTATAATATGAGCACTGCCAATACGCTCGTTTTCAAAATAAGCACTTAATTCGCCCTTTTCAACGGTAAAAGGAAACAGGGAATGATTGGTAATAGGGATGTCTATAGAGCAGCAAATAGATTCGGTTGTTACCCTTTCGATGCGAAAATTTTCAATCTTACCCATCTCAATGGGCACTCTCGTGCATGAGAGAAGAATAACTGATGTCAATGCCCATGAGGCTTTCAGGAAATAAACCTGCATGCTACCCCCTCTGAAATTTTCCGATACGAAAATAATGTCGAAAAACGAAATAAAAAAATACAAATATGGATGTTAATAATTTTTTTTAAAAAAATTTTAAAAAAACATGTAGGTTTGCAGCCAAATTTTTCAAAGATGGCAATAGTAAAACCTTTTCGGGCCTACAGGCCGTTAAAAGACTTGGCAGCTAAGATAGCTTCTCGTCCTTACGATGTATTAAATTCAGAGGAAGCCAAAAAAGAAGCCGAAGGAAATGAATATTCATTCCTGCATGTAACTAAATCAGAAATTGATTTGCCCGATCACATCGACATTCACGATCCGGTTGTATATCAGAAAGCCAAAGAAAATCTGGAAAAGATGATCCAGAAGGGCTGGTTTTTTCAGGAGAATAAACCGTGTTACTACATATATGCCCAGACGATGTGGGGCAAAACACAATATGGGATAGTAGGCTGTGCCGCCGTAGATGATTACATGCACAACGTAATCAGAAAGCATGAATTAACCCGTGTAGATAAGGAAGAAGACCGTAAAAACCATATTCGGGTAACCAATTTCAATGCCGAACCGGTATTTTTTGCTTTCCCCGATCATGCTGAATTGTGGTCGATCATGCAAAAAAATATCAACCGGCCAGCTGAATATGATTTTACGCTCAACGATGGTGTAGGACATCACTTGTGGGTGATTAATGATGATGCCGATATCACAAAAATTGAATCTATCTTCCGTACAGAAATTCCCTACACCTATGTAGCCGACGGACACCATCGTACGGCAGCAGCAGCTCATGTTGGACTGGAACGACGGCAGCAGAATCCTCATCATACCGGAAATGAAGAATACAATTATTTCATGGCCGTACATTTTCCAGCCAGTCAGCTCACCATCATCGACTATAACCGGGTAGTAACCGATTTAAACGGATATTCTGCCACTGAGTTTCTGGACAAGCTGGCTGAATCATTTGTGATTGAAAATAAAGGACAGCAGGAATATAAACCCCAGCGATTGCATAATTTTAGCATGTATCTGCAGGGACAATGGTATTCGCTGACACCCAAAGAAGGGTTGTATAATGATAACGACCCAATTGGTTGCCTCGATGTTACTATACTTTCGGATCTGGTGCTCACTCCGTTGCTTAACATTACTGATCTGCGAAATTCGAAACGGATCGACTTTGTTGGAGGTATCCGTGGACTGGGTGAGCTCAAACGCAGGGTCGACAGTGGCGAAATGGCAGCAGCATTTGCTCTCTACCCTGTTTCGATGAAACAGCTGATCGACATTGCCGATACCGGCAACATCATGCCTCCTAAAACCACTTGGTTTGAACCAAAACTGCGAAGCGGACTGTTCCTGCATTCACTCGATTAAGCCGCTAACACATGCGGTTTTTATAATCGCTGTAACCAAAGGTTCGGAATAGTACGAATTCGTTGTTGCACGTCCACATCCCGATGTGTGGGTGACGAACGCCATTAAACATGGTAGTTTTTACCATGGTATAATGGATCATATCGTTGAAAATAATTTTTTCACCGACAGCCAATTCGTGATCGAACGACCAGTTGCCCATGTAATCGCCAGCCAGACAACTATTTCCGCCCATACGATAGGTGGGGAACCCTTCTTTTTCGTCAGTACCCCCAATAATCAATGGTTTGTAAGGCATTTCAAGGCAGTCGGGCATATGTGCGGTAAATGAAACATCGAGCATGGCTGTCTTAATACCATGATTTTCAATAATATCCAACACTGTAGCAACCAGATACCCTGTTTCCCACACAAAAGCTGCTCCCGGTTCGAGGATAATTTCAAGATGAGGATAACGATCCTTAAAACCACGCAGCACACGTATGAGATGCTGACGGTCATAGTCTTTGCGGGTCATCAGATGCCCTCCGCCCATATTTACCCATTTCAACCGGGGCAGATATTGTCCAAACCTTGCTTCAAAAGACTTTAACGTATTTTCAAGTGCATAGGAGGTTGACTCGCAAAGGGAATGAAAATGCAAGCCCTCTACCCCATGCGGCAGGCCATGCTGCTGTAACAAATCGGCCGTAATTCCCAGTCGTGATCCGGGAGCGCAAGGATTGTACAGCATGGTTTTCACCTCGGAATATTCGGGGTTCACACGTAATCCAATGCTTACCGAAGGATTGACACGTCGGGCAGAGTCTGCATAACGCATATACTGCGATAATGAATTAAAAGTCACATGACTGCTTATCTTAGCAATAGCCTCAAAATCGACATCGGAATATGCCGGACAGTAGGTATGCACTGCCGTTTCCATTGTTTCCCATGCAAGCTGAGCCTCGTTGTACGAACTGGCGGTAGCATGCCGAAAACCATACTCACGAATAATGGGGAAAACCTTCCACATGGCGAAACCCTTCAGCGCCAAAATAATATTTACCCCCGCCTCATCACGAACCCTTGCAATAGTATCCAGATTCCTGCGCAACAATTCCTCAGAAATTACATAAGCCGGCGAAGGAATCCTGTTCCAATCAATAGTGCCAACAATGTTTGACTGCATTATAATTTAGTTTGTTCCTGCAAAATTAGGCAATTATTGCAATCTGACAGGAAGGTTTCCAAATTCATCAACATTAACACAACGTTAAACTTTTTAGCATTAAATATTGTTAATTGAGCTGTAATTAAAAAAATTCATGGGTAAGTTTTCCATTAAGGATTTAGAAAAACTCAGTGGTATCAAGGCACACACCATTCGTGTGTGGGAGAAACGTTATGGACTGATTCAGCCATGTCGTACAACTTCCAACATTCGTTATTATAATGATCAGGAACTTCGACGACTGCTGAATGTTTCGTTTCTTGTCCGTAATGGTTTTAAGATTTCACAGATAGCCCAGCTATCGGAGAATGAGATTGGAGAAAAGGTTCTGATGCTTTCACAGCAATCGGGGAAAGCCGATGAGGTTATTGAAAATATGATTGTGAGCATTATGGAATATGACGAGGAAAACTTTGAACGCTATCTGCTCAATCATATTGTCAAGCATGGGCTGGAGGAGACCTTTACTCGGCTGATTATCCCCTTGCAGCATCGGTTGGACATTTTACTGCAAACCAATACCCTTTCGACGACACAGACCAGATTTGCGTATTATCTTGTACGACAGCGCCTTATTGTTGCTATTGATTCGCAACGGGAAAAGTATAATCCCTTGGCTGACCGGCCAGTAATTTTTCTGTTCGAACCTGAAAAGAATGAAATAATATCCCTTTTCCTGCAATATATCTTACGAAAAAATGGCTTTCCCGTCCTTTATCTGGGACGAATCACCAGCCTATCGAATCTTGAGAAACTGATTGAACAAAAGAACATCCAACGCATGATTACCAGTCTGTCGTTACCCATTATTACCGAATCGTATCAGAATTTTCTCATCAAGCTTTCCCAATTGTTTACAGGCTCCATTTATCTGTTCCTCTTACATCCCATTGATTGCAGCGACATGGGATTTCCTGCCAATATCCATATTATTCATTCTTTTTCCAACTATTCCATGCTCCTTGAATCTATTCACGGACATCAGGTAAGCATCTGAAAAATCACACTTAAGCAAAGGATTATTGTGGCGCATAAATGATGGTGTCTGAAATTCCCCTCAGGCGTAATTTTGGACATGATCATTGCATTCTATTACCCCAAGCTTAAAAATAAGCGGATAATCGTTATTTTGACAAAATTTTTAAGTTTTTAGAAAATTTTTTCGAGAAATCTTATTTAAAAAATATCTAACCTTGTAACACAGTATTAACCTATAAAATTTTTTCTATGAACAGAATCTATACATTCTTTTTACTTGGTTTTTTGGCAACAGGCATAGCCGTTGGTCAAAAAGTAAAAACCAAACCTCAGGAGAGGGTCATTGACATTAATTTTAACCATATTAAAGGCCCTTTAAATACCTTTTTCAAAAATTGTGTTGGGGCAGGTAGGGCGAACGAAGGACTGCGGGCCGACTGGCAGCAGCAATTAGCCTATGTAAAAAAGGAATGTGGTTTCCAGTACATTCGTTTTCACGGGCTTTTGACCGATGATATGGGGGTTTATTCCGAAGATAGAAAAGGAAATCCTCAGTATAATTTTATGTACATCGATGCACTATACGACTATTTACTGAGTATTGGCATTAAGCCGTTTGTTGAACTGGGTTTTATGCCCTCGGCATTAGCCAGTGGCGACAGAACCATCTTCTGGTGGCGTGGCAATGTTACTCCGCCGAAGGATTATGACAAATGGAAAGACCTTATCAAGAATCTTGTAATGCATTTTACCGAACGTTACGGTGCCGATGAAGTAAAAACATGGTATTTTGAGGTGTGGAACGAGCCTAATCTTACGCCATGGTTTTGGACCAGCACGCAGGAAGAATATTTTAAGCTTTATAAGTACACTGCCGAAGCCATAAAAAGCGTAAACCCAGAATACCGGGTGGGTGGTCCTGCAACAGCCGGAGCAGCTTGGGAATCGGAGTTAATTGATTTTTGTGTAAAAAATAATGTACCGCTTGATTTCATTACCACCCATGCCTATGGCGTAAATCAGGGATATCTCGACGAATATGGCAATGCCGGGACACGATTAGCTCCTGATCCATTATCCTTGTCGGGCGATGTGTTGCAGTCGAGAGAAGAGATAAAAAAATCGGCCAAACCTAACCTTGAGCTTCACTACACCGAATGGAGCGCCTCTTATACCCCCGCCGATCCCATCCATGATAGCTATCATGAAGCAGCATACATATTGTACAAGCTCAAACAGGTAGGCGATGCAGCTCAATCGATGTCGTATTGGGTATTTACCGATATTTTTGAAGAAGCAGGCCCTCGATTCACTCCATTTCATGGTGGATTTGGATTGCTAACCATCCAAGGTATCAACAAACCTGCTTTTTATGCCTATCAGTTTTTAAACCGTCTGGGGAATATCGAACTGGTCAATAACGACCCGAATTCATGGGCATGTAAGGATGAAAAGGGCAATATTCAGATCCTTGCCTACGATTTTACCTATACCTTGCCCGATGATTCCATCAATAATCAGGATTATTACATACGTGACCTGCCTTCGAAAAACAAGGGACAGCTAAAGATTAATATTTCGAACATCCCGGAGGGCAACTATTCATTAGTCATTTACAAGGTAGGTTACCGCTGCAACGATGCTTACACCAGTTACCTTGATTTGGGTCGTCCCAATCAGCTGACCCGTCAACAGGTAGATCAGATTAAGCTGCAAAATAGTGGCGCTCCTGTTTACACGGAAATCATTAAGATACAGGGCGGGAAAAATTTTAGCAAAGTACTGGATTTGCGGGAAAATGATGTTTTCCTGATTCAATTAAACAAGCTATAAAGCATCATAAATCTCAGAAAAAAAGTTCACCTGACTAAGTTAACGAAGATGAGCAAGATAAAATGAGATATTAAATAAAAAATAACATTTCAAACCGCAAAGGACGCAGAGAAATTTGTTCTGGGCCCTTTGCTATATCCTTTGGAAATCAGCCAAAAATGATTTGATTCAAATCTCCTTCATGGATTGAACAACATGTTTGCTGGTTTAGCAGACAAAGATCCTATGGTATCCGTATAATATTCCACTGATGTGTTAGCATGTTATATAGGAGCAAATGCGAATGAAGTATAGTGCCTTTGTTCAGGATTATTTTTATCACTTCGCCGGCCATCAGACAGCCGGTAAGACCTACCATCGGGGCAAATACGCCAATGGGTGTACCCGTATCGGCGGGCACCTGTGAAAATAGTTGCAGATAGCTTTGCTGCTCGTGGTAATGAAACACCGCCACCTGACACTCAAATTCATTTATCGATGCATGAATATATGGCTTACTGAACTTTCCGCAGAACTGATCCATGATAGCTCGCGACTGAAAATTATCTGTAGCGCCCACAACCATATCATATTCCGGAAACAGTCTTTCGGCCAGCTGCTGGTCGAGCTTACAGGGAATAGCTTCGTACTGTATGGTACTGTTGAGCTGCTTTAATCTTCGTACCGCCAGTTCGGCTTTATTTTTACCAACATCTATCTCGGTAAAAAGTATTTGTCGCTGGAGGTTCGATAATACTACCGAATCGAAATCGACAATGCCTATTTTTCCGATACCCGAGGCAGCAAGGTAATACAACAGCGACCCACCCAGTCCACCTGCTCCTACGACAAGTACCTTAGCTTGCTTAAGACGTTCCTGTCCTGCTTCACCAATTTCAGGTATCAACAGATGCCTAACGTAGCGTTCCTTATCTACTTCCGATAACATATTTTATTTTTTTTCTAAAAAAATTTATCCCAATCCTTCCAAACAGCATTAAACCCTGCCTTTTTAATAGCTTTAGCCACTTCATGAGGGGGACGAGTATCACCCACCTCAAACTGTACTAATTCGCCCGTATAATGGGCATACCCGCCCGGCTGTGTTTTTGAACCAGCGCTCATTGCTGTAATTCCATAGGGCAGTAAAATATCCCTCAAACGAGCATCCTCTCGCGTCGATAAGGATATTTCCAAGTCCTCGAATACCAGCCGGTAGGCACAAATCAGTTGCAACAATTCCTTATCGGTTACAGGGTGTAACGGCTGATAGGCCCCTGCCGCAGGACGTAAGCGTGGTAATGAGACAGAATACCGCGTAGTCCAATATTTCCGTGACAGATACAAAATATGCAATGCCGTAAACCACGAATCGACCCGCCAATCGTCCAGACCCAATAGGCATCCCAATCCTATGCGGTAAATATCTGCACGTCCCAGACGATCGGGCGTCTCGAGTCGATAACGAAAGTCAGATTTTTTCCCAAAAGGATGAAATCCAGAATAGCTCTCGCGATTGTAGGTTTCCTGATATACATAAACACTATTAAGCCCAACCTCTATTAATGCTTTATAATCCAATGTTTCCATCGGAGCTACTTCTATGGCTATTTGTGCAAAAAATGGCTTTATAGCCTCGATGATTTTCTTTAAATAAGACAATCCGCACTCAGGATGTTCTCCTGTAACCAGCAATACATGCCTGAATCCCATTTCACTTATTGCTCTGGCTTCAGCTACTGCCTGATCAACGGATAAAGTAGTCCGCGAAAAACTGTTCTTTCGATTAAATCCACAGTATACACAAGCGTTGATACATTTATTCGACAAATAAAGGGGGATATATAGCTGGATAGTTTTCCCAAAACGGCGACGCGTCCTTTCTCTGCTAAGCATGGCCATCTGGTCGAGATAAGGCATAGCCGCTGGCGATACAAGTGCTTTGAAATCTTCGATCGTAAGGTTATCCTTCGCCAGTGCAGCTCTGACCTCGGCCGATGTTTTCGCATAAATCGATTCTTTCACCTCACTCCAACTATATTTTTTATGCAAATGGAAAAATGTTTCCATGGTATTTTCTGAAAATATGATTATTAGCAGATGTTATTTAACATTGAACCCCAACTGGCACCTTACGACATTTATTTAAGCTTATTACAGCATTAAAATTCTCACAGGACATTCCCGCCCACTTCATCCGTGTTCTATGGTAAAGCTATATATCAACTACGGAGAACACAGGGAAAATTTTTATTGGTTCTCCTGCCATATATTTGTGTTCTTTGCGGTTTATTTATCATTAATCATATGTTTCTTAAATCTTTTGTAAAATTTGTTCATCGGCTTAATCTGGTTAATCATGATTCAGCAGTTTTACTATGCCATGCATAAATAAGCCTGTTTAGTCCAGTAACGAAGATACTGGACTGGTAGCCACAGCATAATCAAATTGGGCAGGCAAGCCACACTCAAAAGCCATCCGGCCAGCTTCAACGGCAAGTTTAAAAGCAACAGCCATCTGCACAGGGTTCGATGCCACGGCAATAGCTGTATTAACAAGCACGGCATCAGCACCCATTTCCATAGCTTCGGCTGCATGCGAGGGTGCCCCCAATCCGGCATCAATTATAACGGGTACATTGCTTTGTTCAATAATTATCCGAATAAACTCACGACTTTTCAGACCCTTATTTGAACCGATAGGAGAACCCAGGGGCATCACTGCAGCGGCCCCTGCCTCCTCGAGCTTTTTGCACAAAACAGGGTCGGCATGCACATAGGGTAACACCACAAAGCCATCCTTGGCAAGTACTTCAGTAGCATGTAAGGTTTCTTCGCCATCGGGCATCAGGTACTTGGGGTCGGGGTGAATTTCAAGTTTTACCCAATGAGTCTGAAACGCTTCGCGTGCGAGTTGGGCAGCCAGAATTGCCTCTTTGGCATTACGAGCTCCCGAGGTGTTGGGCAACAATTGTACGCCCTCTAACCATGCATGCGACAGCAAATCATCGTCGTGATTCGCAAAATCCACTCGTTTAAGAGCAACAGTAACCATTTCGGTCTCCGACTGAATGATTGCCTGACGCATCTGTTCGTGGTCACCAAATTTGCCGGTACCTATAAACAAACGTGACTGAAACTGCCTATTGCCTATGACTAATGGTTTCATCCGAAAATAATTTTATGAGTTACTGACTACCTTTTGGTTATACTTACCTTCTTTTATTAGCCTATCGGCCCGATGGAACTCGCATGTTGCTTACAATTTTCATCCGTTTGTTGTGTTTACAGCGTCAACATGCTCGTTTCATATCTGATAGATTTTAAACTTTCAAACTAACACCTGTGTCATAAAACTGACCTGTTTTTGTAAAAAATTCGACAAATTTTTCAATGCTTTTTTCGAACGAATGGCTATAAGCCACCGCTCCCGATACAGCCACACCATAAACCCCCGTATCGATAAGCGCCGGCAAATCTTCGTAAGTAATACCCCCAATGGCTATAATAGGAATCGTAAGCCGAGCTTCCCTCACATGTTTCATAAGCGACCGATAACCCTCTATGCCAATAATCGGGCTCAGTTTTTTCTTGGTACGAGTAAAGCGGAATGGTCCTACGCCAATATAATCAACCGGCATAGTCGTAATTTGCCGAATATCGTCAAAGGTATTGGCTGTAGCACCTATAATGCAGTGGTTACCCAGAATCTGACGAGCCTCGGTGGGCGACATATCCAGTTTGCCCAAATGCACCCCCGACGCCTTGCACTTTTCCGCAAGGGATACATAATCATCAACTATGAGTACCGCATTGTAAGCAAGAGCCGATTCAAGAGCCTGAACTACTTCCCTTTCGATTTCATTTAATGGCTTGTCTTTAATCCGAATCTGTACCCATTGGCATCCGGCACTGTATGCCCTTGCTGCCTGTTGTGCATGCGTCATTTCGGGATGATCGACAGTAATGTACTGAAATGGCGCTATGGTAAAACTATCTTTATGCATACAACTTAAATATCCTTGTTTTAGTTAGTATTTGCCGAGATCTTTTGCTCTAAAAGGTATGCTTCGGTAAACTGTTTAGCTTTTCGGGCAGCTTCAATTAATTCAAGCCCCGACAAATGATAAGCCGTTAAAGCCGAAGCAAATACACAACCACTTCCATGCCGGTCAACTTTGGGAAAAGGCTGGCCGCATAAGTCAATGCTTTCGTTGGCCCAAAAAAGGGTATCGGTACCTTTTTTGTCCACCCGATGCCCCCCTTTCAAATAAATAGCAAAACGCATCTCGCCCCGAAATCCATCGATTCCCTGTGGCCAGAGCTTGGCAAACTCAATGGCGTTGGGCGTTATAACACTAATTCTGTTCAGACAGTCAAAATCATTTTTCCAGCCTTGATGAAATACAAATCCAGTTGAAGAAGATAAAACCGGATCCCAAACAATAAAGGGGTTAGCAACATATCGATAAATACAGTCGATAATTTTTCCGAGCTGATGTGCATCTTTTACCAGTCCAATTTTCAGATGATTAATCGGATATGTTTTCAGTATAAGGACAAGTTGTTCCAGCATTTCCTGTTCGTCGGTCCACGATAGGCGAAGAAACGAATGATGGGTTTGCAAGGTATTGGCAGTAATTACACCGCAAGCCTCAAAACCGAGAGATGCAAACGTTTTGATATCGGCCAAAATACCTGCACCCCCCGAAGGGTCAAAGCCGGCAATAGTCGCAAGATGAATTGATGTGCTCATAAATTCAGTTTTTGTATTTTTGCTCCTCCTGTCCGACAACTGCCATAAATTCTGCTACTACCCCCATATCGAAGCTCATAAAAAATCGTTTCCAGAAACTACCCAAAAAGGCTGCATCATCAAAGCCCGCGTGGATGACACTGACATAGTTATGAGGGCTAATGCCACCCAAAGCAACATACTTAATACTTTTGTTTTTCCCTTTTCTAAAAAAATCTGCAAGTTGATCCAACTGCCAGTGAGATTTATGATTTATTTTGGAAATACTCTCAAATACCGGTGAGATTATCAAATGGGTAAGGCTATCCTCAGCAGTCTCGATATCTTCCCACCTATGGGCCGACCGACTAATCCACGGGAAACCAGCAAATCGGTCACTGTATTGATTGCGGGCAAAATGAATACCGCCCAAACCATATTCTGCTGCCAGAGAATAATAGAAATGGATCACCAGCCGATTCCGAAATGTTGGTTCAATCGCATCAATCAGTTGCCGCACCTGTTCTTCGCTGGCGTTAGGTTTATAAATGTGAAGCCAACACACTCCCTTATCCATCAGTGCATTCAGCACCTGATGTTCATTGGTAAAGAATTCGGGCCAGGTATAGAGTATCATTGATCGTTTGTAAAAAAATTTAGTATCTTCATGCAAACATTCAATAATTTACCTTGATTTTTTGCGAGTTACGCATAGAACAGAATTTTTCACCACACATCGAACAAAAATTGCTGCTTTCGTGCTGGCTGGGCATAGCCGATTGATGAAAACTCAGAGCTTTTTCTGGATCAAGAGCGAGAGCAAACTGATCGTTCCAACGGAATTCATAACGTGCCTGACTCATGGCAAGGTCACGCAGTCGTTCGGCTAAGAAACCTTTAGCCACATTAGCCGCATGAGCTGCAATTTTAAATGTTACAATTCCTTCCCTTACATCGTTTTTCAAAGGCAGTCCCAGATGTTCCTTACAGGTAACATAGCAAAGCAATGAAACTCCTTGCATGGCAATGATGGATCCCCCGATAGCCGAGGCTATATGGTCGTATCCTGCTGCTATATCGGTAACCAAAGGGCCAAGGGTATAAAAAGGAGTGTCGCCACAGTATTTCTGATGCAGATGTATATTTTCATCAATCAAATGCAGGGGGATATGCCCCGGCCCCTCTATCATTACTTGCACATGATATTTTTGTGCGATGTTCACCAGTTGACCCAACACCTCAAGCTCGGCAAACTGAGCTGTGTCATTAGCGTCGGCAATGGATCCAGGCCGCAAACCATCACCCAACGATATTGCCACATCGAACTGCGACAATATTTCACATATTTCCTCAAAATGAGTATACAAAAAATTTTCCTTTTGATGGGTAGCACACCACTGTGCCATGATGGCTCCCCCCCGAGATACAATGCCTGTAGTACGTTTCAGGGCATAAGGTATATGATGGAGTAGTAACCCAGCATGAATAGTAAAATAATCAACTCCCTGAATACACTGCGATATCAGTACATCGCGGTATACCTCCCACGACAACTTGCTCACATCTCCGCCTACCCTTTCAAAAGCCTCATATATGGGCACCGTACCCACTGGCACAGGCGAGTTACGTATTATCCACTCACGCGTTTCGGCTATGTGGTCGCCAGTAGAAAGATCCATTACCGTATCAGCACCCCATCGAATAGCCCATAACGCTTTTTCAAGCTCCTCATATATATCGGAACGAATGCCCGAATTACCAATGTTGGCATTTACTTTTACCAAGAAATTTTTCCCGATAATCATAGGTTCAGCTTCGGGGTGATTGATGTTGGCGGGGATAATGGCTCGCCCAGCTGCAAGCTCCTGTCTGACAAATTCGGGCGTTATTCTTTTTTCGGGGACATGGATCTTGGATACATCAATTCCATAGGCTTCTGCAATTTGACCGAGACATTCAACAACCCGTTGTTGCTCGCGGATGGCAACATATTCCATTTCGGGAGTGATAATTCCCTGCCGGGCATAATATTGCTGTGTAACAATGTGTCCCGATTTGGCCCGAAGATACCCACAGGAAGTAGGAAACCCATAAGCTGAAGGTCTGCTCAAATCGGAGGCATTGATGTGTAGGACATCATTTCTATTCAATATCCATGATTGCCGAAGCGCTGGAAGACCTTTCCGAAAATCCGGTGTGTACGAAGGATCTGAGTAGCTCCCCGAAGTATCGTAAACTGTAATCGGTAAATGGGACTTAACTGTTCCATCAGGCAAAATGGTATTAGAAACCTCTATCTGGCGCATACCTACCTTTATGTCGTGCAATTGGCCCGAAACATATATTTTCCTGGATTGTAGGTATGGATCAAAAATTTGTTGTGATTGTCTACATGCAGAATACATGACTACTTTTTTAATAAAAACTTTAATCTTCTAATAACCGTATTTCAACCACCCCGGGTGGCTCTGATTAATAAAACTTTGTCGTTGTGAGCAAGATGTGTTGTTGACCATTGCGAACGGGGCACAACCACATCATTCAACGCCACAGCAATACCAACTGTACCCTGTGGCATAAGCTTAACTAACAGATTTTCCAACGTAGTGCCATCCTCAATAGAATGACGCTGCTGATTAACTTCAACTTCGATCATAGCAAAACATTTTAGGCTGCACTCAGTGCAGCAGAAAAACCATCAGCATTATAAAACTTACAGAGGATGTTTACACATCCCTTGGCAGCATTACCTGCCCAGGTTCAAAGGGTATGATCTCAGCCCGTTGTATTAAGGCACCCCTGTAAAGTGTAGGACAAAAATATATTTTTTTTAGATTAAAGCTTCCTTAAAAGTTTTTTTTGGGAGATTCTATGCGTAATTTAAAAATAGTCCAAATTAAATATAACTCTGTTGTGTTATCGAAAAAATACCAATTATATGTTTATATAGACCTATTGTGCATATAAAACAACCCACACCGATCATCAGACCTATAGCAATCAAGGAGTTTAGTATAACGAAGTAACTACTTCAGCGGAATATAAACTTTTCCCACCCTCTAAATATCTCTGATCAATAACATGGGAGCATTGATACGATACTCCAGACATCGCGTTAGCTGGATTGGTTTTCTTCGTCGGGTTGATTTTCAGGGGTGATCCCCTTAGCATATTCCCTGGGCGAAACCCCAAACTCCTTAATAAAGCATTTGCTAAAATACTTAGCATCGTTAAATCCAACCATCAGGCTGACTTCTGAGACGGGTAATTTTTGTTTTTGGAGCAGTTGTGCCGCTTTTTTTAGCCGAACCGACCGGATGAATTCTATAACATTTGATCCCGTAAGGGCCTTCACTTTTCTAAAGATCACCGAATGGCTCATGTTCATTTCGTCGGTAAGGTGTTTTATACCAAAGTCGGGGTTAGCGATATTCTTTTCAATTACCTCCATCAACTTCATCATAAATCGTTCGTCGAGCGAAGTTGCAACAATCTCACGAGGTTGCAGAATAATGTTTTTGCTAAAATTGATCCGAATTTTTTCGCGGGAATCGATAAGCGATTTTACTTGAGCTTTAAGTATATCGAAGTTAAAAGGCTTCTGAATGTATACATCGGCACCAGCTTCGAGACCCTCGAGATTGCTTTCCTCGGTAGTCCGGGCAGTAAGGATAATGATGGGGATATGGCTGGTACGCAGATCATTTTTAAGTTTTCTGCACAGGGTAATACCATCCATGTCGGGCATCATAATGTCGGTTATAATGATGTCGGGATTTTTTTCGAGTGCCAGTTGATAACCTTTGGCTCCGTTATCGGCAACAGTCACATGATATTTACCCGAAAAACGATTGGCCAGATAATGCAACAGGTCGGCATTGTCCTCAATGATCAGCATGGATTTTTTGGCCTCGTTCATAGCCGGTGACCAACCGGAATCAATCGAAGCCGACAGGGCATTGATAAGCTGTGTTGTTGCCTCCCTGTTTTCCTTCTCCGTCAAGACATCCCCCGTAAGTTCAATAAAATCGGTAAGTTGTTCTTTGCGCAAGGGCAATGTTACCGTAAAAGTAGTTCCCTTACCCGGTGTACTTTCCACGGTAATTTTTCCCTGATGGGCTTCGATATATTCTTTCGAGATGGCCAGTCCTATGCCTGTCCCTGCCTTGCCATGCTGATGAGGCCCTTGCACCTGATAAAAACGATCGAAAATATGGGGCAAAAATTCCTTCTCGATACCTATTCCCTCATCCGTAACTTTGACTTCAACATAATCATGTTCATCTCCCTCCAATGCAGGCTTACGATCAATTTCAATGGTTATTGCGGAATTATCAGGCGAGTATTTAAAGGCATTGGAAATTAGATTAAAAAATACGGTGATAATTTTTTCCCTGTCGAGCCATAAAATTATCTCTTCATCCTTGTGGAGATATTGCAGGGATATATTCCTGGAGTTGGCATATTGCTCAAACGACTGGCAGATTTCACTCAACAGCTCGACCAGATTGGTCTGAGATATTTTCAGTTTGAGTTCACCGCTGTCGATTTTACGGAAGTCGAGTAACTGATTCACCAGTTGCAGTAAGCGGTCGACATTTCGCTGAATCACCGAAAGTTCTTTTTTTACGGAAGCATCGACCTTCTTGCTATTGATTAAATCCTGCAGCGGGTTACTGATGAGCGTCAAGGGGGTACGTAATTCATGCGAAATATTGGTAAAAAACTGGATTTTCATCTTCGACAGTTCCTCAATTTTACTTTTTTCGAGGCTATCGATCACCAATTGATGTTTGCGGGTTACTTTGATGAGCGTATATTTTTTAAACAATATCACAGCCATTGCAAATATTGCTGCATAAATCAGAAATGCCCATATGGTAAGCCATGGAGGAGGCAATACTTTAATTTTTAGTTCACGGGGTTTATCGGGCCACACGCCGTCGTTGTTAGAAGCCATAATCTGCAGTACATATTCCCCCTGGCTAAGGTTGGTATAGGTTACAGATCGATATTTGCTTGAAACTTCCTGCCATTTGTCATTAAAGCCAACCAAACGGTAGCGAAAACGATTTTTCTCGGGTATAGCAAAATGAGTGGATGAAAATTCGAGGGTAAACTCCTTGTCTTTATAGGTGATCACCAATTCTTTTGTATGATTGATTGACTGCGTCAGTACCACCCTGCCATTGAACTCCTGATTTACATCTATCTCGTTACCCTGAATTTTCAATGCAGTAAGTATGACCTCGGGAATAAAAGGATTATACTGAATGGCACTAGGGTCAAACACGGTAATACCGCCACTTCCGCCAAAATACATTTTTCCCTTGTCATCTTGCAAATAGGCATTGAGGTGAAACTCGTTCGACTGAATGCCATCATGAATATCGTAATTGGTAAAGCGTTCCTGGGTCGGATTAAATCTGGACAAACCCTTATTGGTACTCATCCAAAAATTGCCTTCCCTGTCTTCAAGAATACCATAAATGGTGTTATTGGGTAATCCGTCATTTTCAGTATAAGCTTTAAAATAAACACGTGTACCGGTAGGCGTATGCTTCACCAGCATTTTATTCAGTCCTCCGCCTGTTCCTAGCCACAGATCACCTTTAGAGCTTTGCAGAATGCAAAAGACATCATTATGCGACAAACTTAAGGTATCATTATATTTATTTGTATATGCCTCAAAACGCAGTTTTTCGGCATTTGCATCATTCATTATCCTACACAATCCCCCTCCTTTTGTACCAATCCACAACTGGTTATTTCTGTCCTCGTATATTGCAATCACGATATCACTGCTCAACGAGGTACTATCTTTATAATCCTTTCTGAAATTATCGAGTCGGCCATTTTTCTTGTTGTAACGATAGAGACCACTACCCCATGTACCTAACCATATATTTTCGCTGCTATCTTCCAGTATCGAAAATACATAGCCAAAAATAAAGTTATAACTCACCTGACCGGTAGCCACGTTAACCCGCCCAAATGCATTACGGGTGGAACCAAACCACAGGGTACCATCCTTGCCCTCGTACATGCTGAGGATGTTTTTATTCAGCAACTGATTGTTCCATGCAGGTTTTTCTACTACAAAAGTGCCATTACGGTACATCAGCCTATCGATACCCCCTCCATCGGTCGAAACCCATATACGCTGGTCGGTTCGACCCACTATGGCACTAACATAATTATCGCTCAAGGAATACTGCGGTACAGGGTTTTTACGAATGGTAAAAAATTGTTTCTGAAACAGATCCACCCGATTAACTCCACTGGTTTCGGTGCCTATCCAGACCACCCCATTACGGTCCTCGTAGACCGAGCTCAACCGATTATCACTAAGACTGGTACGGTCGTTTACGTCGGCGAAGTAAACCGTGTGTTGCCCCGACAGCAGATTGATACGTCCAAGTCCCTGCCTTGAGGCAATCCAAAGGTTCCCAAACCGGTCGACGATCATTTTTTCGATACGTTTGAGGGGCATGTGAATTTTGCTCTGAGGTGAGGCCATCTCTTCCACCCCGCTTACTTTACCACTCTTGTCAAAAGTCACATGATATACCCCATCCTCAATGGTGCCCAACCAGATATCATTCTTTTTCCCCATGCATATGGTTGTAACCATTTTATAACTCACAATTGGAATGTTTACCGGGGTCAAAAGGTTGCGCGACAGATCGAGCTGATACAATCCCCCAATAGTCCCCACGTAAAATACTTGCCGTTCATCCTGAAACAGACTTCGCACCCAAAAACGCTCATAGGGACTGGATGTACTGAAATGGTTATACTCTTTAAAGGTAACTTTTACTATTTCTCCATCTTTTTCTTCAATCTCTGCACGGAACAGTCCATCGGAGGTACCCACCCACATTTGGTTTTCTTTATCAAAATAGAGACACCAAATCTCATTGCTGCGCAGCCGCTGCATTATTTGTGGGCTATTCTGAGAATGAATAATTTTTTCAGTTTCAGGAAAATATATGTTAATTCCTCCCCCAAGTGTTCCTATCCACAAGCGCCCGCGTGCATCAACAGCCAGCGTCAGCACCTGATTGTTTGAAAGGCTGTTGGGATTATTGGGTATGTACTTAAAAACCTTGTAATCGTAACCATCGAAGCGGAACAATCCATCGTGCGTTCCAAACCACATAAACCCCGACTTATCCTGAACAATAGTATTGATGGATGTTACCGATGCGGTAGCAGTTAATGCCGAATGTTCAAATATTACTCTGTCGAATGGCTGCGCTCCCCCTTCAATAGCACATGTTCCCAAAATAAAATAAAGTAATATGTATCGGATGATCTTCATAGTCTCAGAAAAACTTGTTATATGCATTTTCTCGCAAGATAAATTAGTGTCAAAATAACAACATTTTTTTAAAATTTTAACGCTCCGAATACTTATTCGAACCGCAATATTTTTAAAATATTTAGTCAAGCATTTGGCAGATATATCAATATTTGCAAAGTACTTAATTCAAAAACAACATTTACAGGCTCTTAACAAAATATCACATCAAAGAATAACATTTTTTTTGCAGAAAATATTCTTTTTTCTACCTTTGCAGCGCAAAAGCCGGGGGATTAGCTCAGTTGGCTAGAGCGTTTGCATGGCATGCAAAAGGTCAAGGGTTCGATTCCCTTATCCTCCACTACCCTCCTCAAGTTTAATTAATCATAATTTTTTCTGTAGTATTGCAATGTTATTTTAAAAGTATTATTTTTGAAATAACAATTGCAAAACCATGACAATTCCCAAAAGAAAAACCCGGATTTTTATTGTCGATGATCACAAACTTTTTCGCGACGGCATTAAATATATACTTCAAGAAAGTGGCGACATGGAAGTAGTTGGCGAGGCTTCCGATGGCAAGGAATTTCTCGACCTACTGAATTATATCATTCCCGACATTGTACTCATGGATATCAATATGCCGGGGATGAATGGTGTAGAAGCTTCAAAAATCGCCCTTGAAAAATATCCCAATTTAAAAATACTGGTACTATCGATGTTTGGCGATGATGCTTACTACAATTCAATGATAGAAATAGGGGTAAAAGGATTTATCCTCAAGGACTGTGATGCCAACGAACTTAAAGATGCCATAAAATCGGTTCTGAGCGGCCGGAATTATTTTTCTCAGGATTTGTTACTTAAGCTTATCCGCGACAAAAATGCAACCCCTGCGATCAAACTTTCCCGAAGGGAAAGAGAAGTACTCGAATACATCTGCAAAGGCTATTCAACCATGCAGATATCTGAGGCATTGCATATTAGCCACCGTACTGTAGAGCGTCACCGGGCCAGCTTGCTCGAAAAAACCAACTCATCAAATTCCATTAGCCTGGCCATCTTTGCCATTAAAAACAATCTGGTTCACCTCGATTGACCTACAAGAACAAAAATTGGGTGATTTTCCTCATTTTTTTTCTGACAATATCGACGATATTTGTTTATGTAATTTTTGCCACCTATGCTCCCTGCTAAAAAATATAACTTACTGCTGGTTGATGACAATCAACATTTTAGAGAAGCATTGAAATTTATGCTTGAGCAGTCAAATCCCGACGGTATTGAATCGATTTACGAGGCCGGTACGGGAAAAGAAGCCCTTGAACTCATGCGGCAACACCATATCGACATGGTGTTTATGGATATTGAGATGCCCGACATGAATGGAATTGAGGCTACACGGCTGGCTACCGAACAAAACAGATTTATTGTTATCATAGCTCTTTCCTTCCACAAGGAGATGCAGTATGTAATGCAGATGCTCGAAGCCGGAGCCCGGAATTATATTATCAAAGAAGACATAAGCACGCAAACGCTCCAAAGAATTTTTGAATCTACCCTGACATAGACTGCACACATAACGAAATTGATTACCGTATCGACATTCCATGCCGGGTAAGAAACATTTTTAATCAGTCATACTTCGATCGGCGAAGTCTGTGACTTAAACGCATCGAAATGGCAGTCTCCCGACTGCCGCTATCTTTTTCATTACTTCCTCAGGATTATTAGTTTAAAGGCAACCTTTTGCTCATGGGTTTGTTGTGATACAAAGCATCATGAAGGGCAAAAATATTTTTTAGGTTACTGAGTTCGTTTGGGTAATAGTTTTAGCCCAACGGCCGGACAGAACTTGTAAATTCGTTGCATTAGCTTGTGTATTTCAGTAAACATGCTTGTTTTATCCCATGTTGCCCATGGAAAAAAAGAATATGCAACGAAGAAAAAAGGAAGTTGAGTAGCATCAAAAGATTGCGGAGAGCGAGGGATTCGAACCCCCGGACCCACATAAGCAGGTCAACAGATTTCGAGTCTGCCCCATTCGACCACTCTGGCAGCTCTCCAAAATTCTCCGCAAATTTAATATTATATTTTAACGATGCAAAATAATCACTCAAAACTCGCCGTTTAGTAGTATATTTGGTGCAGAATAGTTTTGAAGTCAATCGATCGCAAGAGCACGAACAACAAACTAAAGGAAGAGCGACGGGCTGTCGCAGCCCCATAAGCTGATAAAAGATCGATTGTATAACCAAAATAGATATTCGGAAACAAAAAAATATATCCCAAAAACAGCAATAGTAAAGATGTTTGGCATACTAACAAAATTCCGGATCAACAAAAACAGGATGATTCTTGGGTGCCTTGGAACTGTAAGCTTAAGCTTATTTATGTCCTGTACCGGTAATGAACCCGACAGATTTCATATCAATGGATTTATAGAAGGAGCCACCGACAGAATCCTGCTCGTAAAGGAATTTGATGGGGAGGGTTATCAACTGTTGGATTCGGTTCGGGTCCGCAACGGTGAATTCAGCTATAGCGGGAAATTACAATATCCAAAGCTGTACCGGTTTTATCTGGCCAACAGCGAAGAATATTTTCCGGTATTCGTTGAGAACCAAAAAATTTACATCAACACTACGCTGCGTAATTTCCGAAAAGCCAACATCAGGGGTTCGGCCAGCCATGCGCTGTATGAAAGCTTTGTCAATCATATCGACAGCATCAACCAAGCTGCTATGCCTTTGCTTAAGGCACTCAAAAAAAAAGGATTAACGGATACCGAAAAAGAGGCAATTAAAAGGCAATTGGATAGCCTTGCCTCCCAACAGATTGAATACATCAAAACATTTGTTCGCCATCACCGCCAATCGGTAGTCTCGCTGTATATTCTGTACAAATATCTTTCAAACGAGTTGCCCGTTGATGAGTATGAACGCCTGTATCGACAAATGGACACAACTTTATTCATCAGCCCATATGCAGCATTCATTGATCAACAAATTGAAATAATGAAGCATACCCGGGTGGGACAAAAAGCATACGATCTAATATTGCCCGACACAACAGGGACAAGCATTGCCCTGCAATCTATTCACAACTCCTACATACTATTGCATTTCTGGGCCTCGTGGTGCGATGCCTGCCGCAACGAGATACCCGACGTCGTAGCCTTGCATCAGAAACATAAAGATCGACTGACAATTGTTGGCATTTCGCTCGATACCAGCTACAAACGATGGAAAGAGGCAATTAACCAATTCCGTATGAACTGGATACATCTTTCGGACCTGAAAGGCTGGAAAAATAAAGGAGCTGCTATTTTTGGCGTCAGGGCTATACCCTATTACATCTTGCTGGATAAAAACCACACCATCCTTTACAAGGGCAGCCGTCTGGAGGATGTAAAAAAATTGATTAACAATGGCAGTTAATAAACAAAAAACCTATTTTTGTTTGCAAAATTGTAGGTAAAAAACTATGCAGCCCGTCAAGGATCTGATTAAATATGATGTTGTCAGAAACATGGCTGAAGTCGGAACGATAGTTAAACCTTGATTAATCTTATTTACCCCAAAAAAACGAGCATGTTAATGATAAAATAAACACGAAGAGTAAAAACGGAATGTAATAATGTCATGAGGTACTGAACTGCTAAAATAACCATAAGAAATGATATAACCGCAAAGGACGCAGAGTATTTTCTTTGCAGTCATTGCAGCATTTCTCATCGTACTCTGCAGCTTTAGTAACCAAATAGACAAGTAACTTATTAAAATTTGTAACGATGAAACGAGCATGTTTAAGCATAAACATAATAAACAAATATGAAATTTAACAAACATGCGAGTTCCATCGGGCCGAGAGGCTGATAAAAGTAAACAAGAAAAACCAAATAGAAGTCAGTAACTTATAAAATTTATAACGATGAAACCCCTAAAAAGCGCTTTTGCCATTTCGGTTTGGCTATTACGAGTTTCCTTTTTGTTTCTGATATTGGTAACATTCGGTGAGGAAGTAATGGCTTTTGAATACAAAACCAAAGAATTTTTTGTAGCAACACTTTTTGTCATTCTATCGGCATTGATTTTCTTCGGAGGTTTCTCTTCGAAGCCAACACTTACTGTACTTTCGGGCTTACTTATCTGCCTTCTTTCAATATATACGATAGTAATGCAAATCATGAACGGCTACAATGCTTCGCTGGCCACACTTTTCTTGTTTTGTACATTAGGATTTTTCTTTGCCTGTAAGGGAACAAACAAATGAATGCAGCAAGAATACAGATAACTTTATTAATATTTATCACAGGTTCATTCTTTCTGCCCCAGTCATCACTATATGGTCAAAGCAGGACGAATGAAATCAAAGAGGCTACTGTCACGTACAAACGCAACACCCCCCACCCCGCTGACCAAAAGAATCAGGGCACACAGGCGGGATCACCCATTACAACAACTGCCACCGTAAAAGATGGACATCCTTCGCATGGGGAAAAGATGGACACTATCATAAAATTAGGGGGGAAAAGAATTATTTGCAGCGTCAAAAAAGTCAATGCTTCGTCGGTAACCTATACCCTGCCCAATTCCAATGTACAATTGGATATTTTACGAAAAGACATTGAAAAGATAATATACAAATCGGGCAAGGTTGACATTTTCAACAAACCCATATTTTCGGTAGTAGACAAGCTCGATTGGCAGGCAGTGATGATCACTGAAAATCCGGCCGATGTCACAGGGTTGTATCAGCGTGGGGTAATCAAGGCCAATGCTTCGTCGGGGAGTCGCAGCCCCAAGGCAGCTAAACAAAGCGCCATGATCAGACTGCAAAAGAAAGCCGCCAATATGGGAGCACTGATTGTTCTTCTGGTTCGATCGGAAATGAAAGGAGGTTATGGCGAAATACCCGGCTGGGAGCTTGAGGGGATAGCCTACAGCGATACCCCCCCTACCGACACAGCCGAAGTTAATAAAGCTATCCGGGAGCTTATAGAACGTACCAATCAGATGAAGGGAAAAACGGGACAATAGCCATTACTCATAACGACTATAAAACCATATCTTCAGATTGGGATATCGTTGGGTAATATAAATGTATTCCTCAACTGCTTTTTGTCTATCGGCAAATGATACCAATGAAACCCTGAAAAGCGTATCGTTAAAATTAAGAACAGACGGCCGGAAACCCAGTTTTTGAAATTCTGCAATGCTCTGTTCAGCATTGGATCTGTTTTTATAACTGCCCGCTATGATATGATATACGAGTTGTTTAGAACCCTCTTTCCGGGAAGTGTCTACCGTTGCCGCCTTAACAGTTGAATCGGCAGGCCTGACAGGAATGGCAAGCGCCTGACGATTTTCCCTGCGTAATTCTTCAATGCTCTTAACTTTCGAATGATCAAGCCAGGGTATGGCAGAAATCCAACCCTCAACCGTAGCTTTCACTTTGTGCCACTCAACCAGACGGTTAATATCTGTTCGGGCCAAAACAAAAAATACCACAAGGATAACAGCTGCCGTCGACAACCCAATCTTCACAAACAAAGGGATTTTAGCCCCACCTTTGGTTGTTGAAGGTTTGGGAGTCGCCTTTGGGACTGTTTTTTCCGCCAAAGCAGCAATTTTTTCAGCCTCCTGTGCGGGCAGTTGCGTATCTTTATATCCAATATTAAATGCCAGCAGATAGCTATTTTTATCTTCTTCAAAAACAATCTTATTATCGATGTACCGAAAAGTGCCCACCTGGCTGATCGAACACGACTGGCCAGCAGTGAGCCGCGCCTTAAGTTGAGTCAGATAATTGCTGAACTGCGATTGGGCTTCCGATTCAGATAGCTGTCCCATAGACGACAAATACCGGATGAAATCGTCGACAGGCTCCTCAGCACCGGCAATAAACTCAATTTTATATCGTGGAGGTAAAATGCGTCTTGTATATCGCAATAAATCTGCCGGTTGATAACTGTACCGAATCAGCCCCATACCCGGCAAAGACAGTTTTTTTGCCCGCTCAAGATAGGTAACAATGCCTTGTTCAATGTCCAACATGGATTAATTATTTCAAACCACCTAACAAACTTAGCGTTTTTTTAGATTTTTTGGCAAAATAACAAAAATTTATAAACCCATGACTATAGTTATAGCTAGTAAGACATAATTAAGGACTCCATTTAATCATAATAACAAAAGTATCGATTCCCAAAAGGCTTTTCCTGAATTCAATTACGGGTTTTTATCCTTATATACAAAAGTCGATATGTATATTGTATCAACATAAACGAAAGAACAGTGTGCAATATCATTGACAAATTCAGTTTTGGATGTTCCACTATTTAATTTTTTGATCAACAGCATAAATTAAATTATTGCCCTTGCGTACCCAAATTTTAAAATCATCTATGTAAAAAGTACTCCGGCCTTTATTCCAGATAAATATCGTTAACTGAATATTTTTATACCTTAATTCAACATCACTCAGTTTGATGCTATGATAGGCTGTATGCCAATCATCGGAAGAATTGAAATATTTTTCAAATGACGAACTTCGCCAATCAATAAGTTTTCCAAGACTTTCCAGCTGCGAGACTATCATAACCTCATTAATCCAGCCCTTTCTCTTAAATTTTACCGAGACATCAATAAAATCTTTTTCATTCCTGACAATATCCTGTAAAGCAACCGTAAAAGTTGGCCCCCATTCAATAGTGCTATCTAGCAGATAAGCATGCCGACCGGAATAAAACAGGGAGTCTACAATACTTTGTGTGTTGACATTTGACCAGTTATTCTGAACTGAACCCTCAAAATCTAATGCAGTTACTAGCCCTTCTGTATCTGACTTTTCTGTTGATAATAAATAGGTTGTCCCCCGAGCATAATTTTTTTGCCAGACCAGCTTAGGAAAATATTCATTCAGAATAGGAAACACTGCCGGATTAACGGATGAAACACAACCAAAATACAGCTGTTTTTTACCTACACTAGCTTTTTGCAAAAATTTTATTAAATCCCTTTCACTGCCAAAATCTTCAAGCCACAGAAAATTCGAATCCAAATCAAGTTTATTGAAATAATATGCAGAAATTTTCCGATGTGAATCTATCAGAAAAATAGTGGCTGTATCTTTCTTAAAGTTTTGACAATCTGTAAGAATATGTTGATATACTGAGTTATAGAATATTTTATAATGTTGTCGTTCGAATACCAACGTAACAATATTCGTTAATAAAATAACTACTACAAGAAATAAGTTGATGATGGGCTTTTGATTCTGAATATGCCCGAACATCAGGAAAAATATGTACGGAAAACTAAATATTAAAACCGAAAATTGTAAAACAGGATTAACATACCTGGAATAAAAATATCCAATAAGAATCGGCAAAAAGAATAGGATGGAAAAAAGAAGATAATGAGCGGGGACGAGATTACTGATTTTATTTTTATAGAATCCGAAAACGGCAATTGCAATTGTAACCAATAGAACATAATTGGAAAAATGAAAGATGTAATAAATAAAATCCAGAATAAAATACTTATTGGGCTTACCTAGCCAGCCTCCAACCCCTCCAACATTAAGTTGAAAGAAAAATATTTTCAAATGGGGAAGATAAAGCAAAAATGTGATAAACAAGCAAATAACATATTTGAATAAATATTTTCGGTCAATCAGAAATAATCCGTAAACTCCGACAATTCCAGCCAAAAGCATACTAAAATAATGATTATAAGCACATAACGTTAAAAAAATTACAAAAAAGAGGCTGTTTTTATAAAAATCACGGGAAGGGGTTTTAATGATTTTGGACCAGAAATAAAACATTGACAGAGAAAAAAACAAGCCACTCATATAGGGACGGGCTATCTGGCTGTATAGAACAGAAAACTGCAATGAAGCCAGATACGCTGCTGAAACAAGAGCAACTGTTTCGTTAAACCAAATTTTAGCTATCAGAAAAAAAATGTAAATCGACAGTATACCGAAAATCAGAAATGGTAGTTTTACCACCCATTCTGTTTTGCCAAAGACCTTGACCCAATAGTATAAAAACACCTGTATGCCTGCAGGATGCCCATCAATTTTTACTCCTTTTTCAATTAAATCGGTAAAATTGTCAAAGTTTGTTCTGAATAATGCACTAAATTCATCATGGGTAAAAGGTATCAAATGAAAATTATAAAACCTCAGAATAATTCCCAACACGATTATTAACAGTAGTATTTTTTTATTAGCAGATGTCATAACAAATCTTTTCTCAAGTAAAATCTCTACCTGTGGTAAAATAAAATTCTGTAAAACACTGCAATACTTTCAAAATAAAATTGGTTATTCATTCGATATTTTGCAAAAATATTGGTCGTCAGCTTTGTTCAGTAAAAATAAACAAAAACCTAAAAGAACCCTAACTACAGTAGGATTATGTCTCAAATCATGACAAACTCAGCTATAAATGTTTTTAGGATAGAATCTTGGGTTAAATACCAATTTTACTAACTTTGCAGATTCAAAAAAAGAACTCTATGTTTGAAAATCTTACAGAGCGGCTCGAACGTTCGTTTAAACTCATCAAGGGCGAGGGGCGAATTACAGAAATCAACATTGCAGAGACACTAAAGGATGTTCGTCGGGCACTTATCGATGCCGACGTAAACTATAAAATTGCCAAGCAATTTACCGATACAGTCAAACAAAAAGCACTGGGGCAGAATGTGCTGACCTCGATTAAGCCGGGGCAACTATTGATAAAGATTGTTCACGACGAGCTCATTGAACTGATGGGCGGCCAGTCGCAGGAACTCAATCTCAAAGGCAACCCTTCGGTCATCCTTATTGCTGGCCTACAGGGTTCGGGGAAAACAACCTTCTCGGGCAAATTGGCCAATTACCTTAAAAACAAAAAAGGCAAAAACCCCCTATTGGTTGCCTGCGACGTATATCGTCCTGCAGCTATAGAGCAATTAAAGGTACTTGCAGGACAGATTGCTGTACCTGTTTATACCGAAGAAAATCAGAACAATCCGGTAAAAATTGCCCAGAAAGCCATTCAGGAGGCTAAAGCCCGTGGCTATAATGTAGTCATCATCGACACAGCAGGTCGTCTGGCTATCGACGAACAGATGATGACCGAGATAGCAGCCATTAAGGATGCCGTTAATCCCCACGAAATATTGTTTGTAGTCGACTCCATGACAGGACAAGATGCTGTAAATACAGCCAAAGCCTTCAACGAACGTCTCGATTTCGACGGTATTGTCCTCACCAAGCTCGACGGTGATACCCGGGGTGGAGCTGCGCTGTCAATCAAGGCCGAAGTAAATAAACCAATCAAGTTTGTAAGCACCGGCGAACGACTCGATGCCATCGATGTATTCTACCCCGACCGTATGGCCGACCGTATCCTGGGCATGGGCGACATTGTTACGCTGGTCGAACGGGCTCAGGAACAATTCGATGCAGAAGAAGCCCGAAAACTGCAAAAGAAAATTGCTAAAAACCAATTCGACTTCAACGACTTCTTCGAACAAATCCAGCAAATCAAAAAAATGGGGAATATCAAGGAACTGGCCGCAATGATTCCCGGCATGGGCAAGGTAATGAAAGATATCGATATCGGCGACGATGCATTTAAGTCGATTGAGGCCATTATCCGCAGCATGACCCCCGAGGAACGTGAACGCCCCGAGATCCTCAATGGTAGTCGTCGTAAACGTATAGCCATGGGTAGCGGAACCTCAATCCAAGAGGTAAACCGGCTGATAAAACAGTTTGAGGACGCCAAAAAAGTAATGAAAATGTTTTCGGGCAATAATCCGATGAAAATGCTGGGTGCCATGAAAAACCTCCGACGTTAAAAACCTCTGGCATGTCGAAGTCCCGTGTACATAAAGATATGCTCCATCTGTGGCTGAAAAAGCTACACCTGCGGATTATCGACTGGTATATCATCCGTAAATTTATCGGGACTTTTATTTATTCCATCCTGTTAATCATTGCCATTGCCGTTGTTTTTGATGTAGCCGAAAAAATCGATGATTTTGTTGAATCACAGGCACCGCTACGGGCTATTATCTTCGATTATTATCTGAATTTCATCCCCTACTTTGCCATTCTTTACAGCAACCTGTTTACATTTATTGCAGTGGTATTTTTTACCTCAAAACTGGCTTACCGTACCGAGATCATAGCCATACTCAGCAGTGGAATCAGCTACCGGCGCATGCTTTGGCCGTATATAATCGGGGCAACCCTGATAGCTCTCTTCAGCTACGCCTTTCTCAACTATGTTGTTCCCAACGCCAATAAGGTCAGGCTCGATTTTGAAGAACACTATGTTCACAACAAACCAGTAAGCTACAATTACCGGAATATCCATAAACAGGTTTATCCGGGGGTGGTAATATACATGGAAACATACAGTAATCTTTCCAACACGGGATATAAGTTTTCCATCGAAAAGTTCGTTGACAATAAGCTGGTTTCGAAGCTGATGGCCGATTACATGATGTGGGATTCGGTAAAGAACAAGTGGACAGCCTATAATTATTACATCCGTAACATCGATGGGCTTAAGGAGACCATAATCAAGGGAACCAGCATCGATACCAACCTGAATATTACCCCGGCCGACTTTCGTCGGAGGGTCAATGTGGTGGAGTCGATGAACAAACGAGAACTGGATGAATTTATCCATGAGCAGGAGCTTCAGGGAGGTGAAAATCTTGAGGCTTATCTGATTGAAAAATATAAGCGGGTAGCTCAGCCTTTTTCGACATATATCCTGACCATCATAGGAGTATGCGTATCATCCCGTAAATCACGGGGAGGTACCGGCTTGCATATAGGAATAGGTATGGCATTTTGTTTTTCGTATATAGTTTTTATGCAGTTTTCTTCGCAATTTGCCATCAGTGGGTCGCTAAATCCATTGATTGCCGTATGGATTCCCAATATTCTGTATGCCGGCATTGCCTATTATCTGTACCGGCTGGCACCAAAGTAAGCAAATACGACTTTTCCACGGGGAAACGTCATATAATTTTTTTGTATAATTAAATTTTCGGATATGGATTTAAAAGACAAAATTCTTGAGTTGCAGCGTCGCAGGGAGATTGCTGCCAAAGGCGGCGGTGACAAGGCCATCGAAAAACAGCTATCGATGGGGAAGCTCACTGCACGTGACCGGATCAATGCTCTGCTTGACCCTGATTCGTTTCATGAATACGACTTATTTGTACAACACGATGCCAAAGACTTTGGCATGGACAAAAAAGAACTCCATGGGGATGGGGTAATTGTAGGTACCGGGACCATCAATGGACGTCCTATCAGCATCTTTGCACAAGATTTTACAGTGGTAGGAGGATCGCTGGGACGGATGCACGCTGGAAAAATAACAAAAATCATGGACCATGCCCTGAAAATGCGCATGCCTTTGATTGGCATCAACGACTCGGGAGGTGCACGTATACAGGAAGGCGTAAATTCACTGGCCGGGTATGGAGAAATATTTTTCCGCAACACGCTGGCTTCGGGTGTCATCCCTCAGATCTCCGTTATTTTGGGCCCTTGTGCAGGCGGTGCTGTTTATTCTCCGGCATTAACCGACTGGGTATTTGTGGTCGACAAAATTTCCAAAATGTTTATTACCGGCCCCGAAGTTATCAAGAGTGTACTGGGTGAGGAAATCAGCCAAGAAGAACTCGGGGGTGCTCGTGTACATGCCGAGACTACCGGTAATGCTCATTTCTTTGCCCGTTCGGAACAGGAATGTTTCGAACAAATCAAAAAACTGCTTTCGTTTATTCCATGGAACAACGATGAAAAAGCGCCGCGAGCTGTTCCCAAGCCACCCAAGGCAGAGTACGACATCGAAAAAATTGTCCCGGTCGATCCCAAAGAACCCTACGACGTACGCGATGTTATCAGGGCGTTAGTAGATGATTCCGACTTTTTTGAAGTACAGGAACTGTGGGCAGCCAATGCAGTAATAGGTTTTGGACGCATCAATGGCGAAACGGTAGGTTTTGTCGCCAACCAGCCACTGGTACTGGCCGGTGTGCTCGACGTCGACTCGTCCGACAAAATTGCCCGTTTTATCCGCTATTGCGATGCCTTCAATATTCCTATCGTTACACTCGTTGACCTGCCAGGTTACCTGCCCGGTATCGACCAGGAACATATGGGGGTAATCCGTCACGGTGCCAAGATACTTTACAGCTACAGCGAAGCAACCGTACCCAAAATAACCATTATCCTGCGTAAAGCTTACGGAGGAGGATACATTGCCATGGGATCGCGGCACCTGCGTTCCGATTTTGTATTTGCATGGCCTACCGCCGAAATCGCTGTCATGGGTCCCGAGGGTGCCGCCAACATCATTTTCAAGAAAGAGATTGCCGAAGCACCCGATCCCGAAGCTATGCGTAAGGAAAAGGTTAAAGAATATACCGAAAAATTCGCCAATCCTTTTGTAGCCGCCTCAAAAGGCTATATCGATTCGGTAATTGCTCCCTTCGAAACACGTAAGTATATTGCCCATGCCATTGAGGTTTCGGTCAACAAGGATGCCGGATTGCCCCGGAAAAAACATGGTATTCCCCCATTTTAATTGAAAGGAGTTATGAGTAATACAGGAGATAAAAAAGAATTCAATGTCATCCGGCTATGGGACGCCGATTATCATACCCTGCTCACCAAAAAGTATCTTAATCGCAAACCCTATGTACCCCGTGACGAAAAAAAGATTCTATCGTTTATGCCGGGTACGATACAGAAGATTATGGTACAGGAAGGTCAACAGGTCAAACGCGGTGATGCCCTGCTCATCCTCGAATCGATGAAAATGATGAACCGGGTGCGCGCCCATGCCGATGGTATAGTAAAACATATTTATGTGAAACCCGGAGAAAGCATACCCAAAAATCATCCGATGATAGAACTGGAATAACTTTCTCAAAACCTCCCCAACGAACATAACCCGCCCGGGAGGTAGAAAATAATACCACAGGGTATTGCTGATGCAGTACCCTGTGTTGTTTTTACCAATTTAGCCACCAAAGAAGGTAGATATAAGTATAGACAAAATGAAGTACTCTCCTTTTTCCCGACCTCGAGGTCAAAAAATCAGTAACTTAAAATTAAGTTTCGATTGCCCCAAGATGTTTTGCCCAATATTATTGAGTATCCTTTTCGCGTATCTCCACCCTTCTGATTTTGCCGCTGATAGTTTTGGGCAGAGCCTCCACAAATTCAACAATTCTTGGATATTTGTAAGGGGCAGTAACTTTCTTGACATGTTCCTGAATTTCGGCAGCCAACTGGTCTGATGGGATAAATCCTTTGGCTAAAACAATAGTAGCTTTAACCACTTGTCCTCTAAGTTCATCGGGCACTCCGGTAACAGCACATTCAACTACAGCAGGGTGAGTCATGATGGCACTTTCGACTTCAAAGGGACCGATGCGGTAGCCCGAACTTTTGATAACATCGTCGGCACGACCCACAAACCAGTAGTAACCATCTTCGTCACGCCATGCAATGTCGCCTGTATGGTAAATACCATCGTGCCATGTTTCGCGGGTTAGTTCATCATCGCGGTAATATCCAGTAAATAGGCCCACTGGTCTTTTTTCGCCAACACGAATTACAATTTCGCCTTGTTCTCCATCTTCACACAGGCTGCCATCGGGGCGGATCAGAGCAACATCATATGCTGGCGAGGGTATGCCCATCGAACCCGGCTTGGGTTCCATCCATAGGAAGGTACCCAGCAAAACCGTTGTTTCGGTTTGTCCAAAGGCTTCCATCAGTTTGATACCGGTACGTTCGTAAAAAGTTTCAAACACCTTTGGGTTGAGGGCTTCACCAGCAGTAGTGCAGTATTTAAGTGATGATAGATCGTAGGCTGAAAAATCTTCACGTATCAGGAAACGAAAGACGGTTGGCGGAGCACAGAATGAAGTAACCTTATATTTTGCAATGATATTGAGCATGTCGGCGGGCACAAATTTTTGATGGTCGTAAACGAAAACACTGCAACCGGCAAGCATTTGTCCATATAGTTTTCCCCATACTGCTTTAGCCCACCCGGTATCGGCCACAGTCAGATGTCTTCCATTTTCTTCAACATTGTGCCAGAACACAGCAGTAATAATATGAGCAAGCGGATAAGTGTAATCGTGGGCCACCATTTTGGGATTACCTGTTGTCCCCGAGGTAAAATACAGGAAGAGCAAATCGTCGTTGGTGGATGGATTTTTGGGCTTCACAAATGTCGGAGCATGATCAATTCCTGTCTGAAAATTCTCCCATCCATCTGGGAATATTGGGCCAACTGAAATGAGTTTTTCCACCGACGGACATTCGGGCATCGCCTTTTTGATATGATCAACAACTATTTCTTCGCCAACGGCTACAATGGCTTTGATGGTAGCTGCATGGCAACGGTAAATAATATCTTTGTCGGTAAGCAAATGTGTAGCGGGAATGGCCACTGCTCCAATTTTATGAAGGGCAAGTACAGCAAACCAAAATTCATACCGCCGCTTCAAAATCAGCATTACTTTATCTCCATGTCCAATCCCCAGCTGCTGAAAAAATGAAGCTGTTGCATCCGATTTTTCTTTTAAATCGGCGTAGGTAAACACTGCTTCTTCGCCCTGATCGTTGGTCCACACCAAGGCTATTTTCTCAGGTTCAATCCGTGCATATTCATCAACCACATCGTATGCAAAATTGAAGTTGTCGGGCACTTTTATTTTGAAGTTCGTAAGAAAATCTTCGAGGGAATCAAATTCGGGTTTTTCAAGATACTTTTTATAGAGTTGCATGGCTGTTTTAATTTACAGATTAAAGAATAATAGCAATAAAACGACAGGGTTTTCGATCGAGGGCATACATTCGGTGCGGAAGTGACGAATCAAAATAAATCGAGTCGCCTTGCTCCAGTATCATCTCCTTTTCCCCCAGACAAATTTTTAGTCGTCCCTCCAACACATAGTTAAATTCCTGTCCGGGATGTGTGTTATAGCTTACTTCGGCTTCATTCTCTTTAGGTTCGACGGTTACCAGAAATGGTTCGGCTTTACGATTAATAAAACTATATGCCAGTGATTTATAATCATAGGCTTTGCTTCGTTCAACACCTACTCCCTTGTTTTTTCTCACCAGCGAGTACCGGTGCATATGAGGTTCCTGGCCGGTAAGCAAAACGGTAAGCTCAACACCATATTGTTGTGAAATACGATGTAAAACACTTACCGGAATATCAATTTTTCCTGATTCGTATTCAAGATATTTTTCAACAGAAATTCCACAGGTATGGGCTACCTCTTCGACCGAAAGTTCAAGAACTTCGCGAAGTCCTTTCATCCTTTCGGCAATCTGTCTAATCTGTTCCTCCATAGATTATCTTTTTATACGTATTAATATTATTTTTTCCCTAAATGAACCGTCGTGTTAAATTTTATTTACTTTATTCTTAAAAAAAGGCTAAAATAAAATATTCCCCTTAACACTACATCAAAAATTACAGAAATTTATCAATAAATACATTAATCTTTCATCCGAAACTATTTTATAAATTGCTGACTACCTTTTGGTTATACTTTAATTCTTTTATTCGCCAATCGGCCGGATGGAACTCACAAGTTCATTTCATCTGTTTGTTGTGTTTACAGCGTCAACATGCTCGTTTCTGATAAAAAAGAGGATAAGACTATTCAGATCATTGATTCAGTTTACCCCTTTATCGCAATGGGCTTATTTTTATCATTAACTGCAGCAAAGGTAAAAAGAGCATGCATGGCTTTTTGCCTGTTTTCGACAAACATTTCTTCAACATATATGTCAACCTCAATTTCAATCTTAACATTTTTGACTTTTATCACCTTTCCTATAATTTCTACAATGGTACCTGATTTTATGGGTAAAAGAAACTGTACTTTCTCTACTGAGACTGTAACCATTTTCTGTTTTGTGAATCGAATGGCTGTAATATAAGCCACCTCGTCCATCCACTGCATTGCCGTTCCGCCGAATAAAGTGTCATGGTCATTTAAAGTATTCGGAAAAATAACCTTACACTGTCTTGTTTCGGATTTTATTGCCCTGTCTTCCATAAAAATATTTTTTCTACAAATATAAAAAAAATAATGCAAAATGAACAATAGTTCATTATCTTTGTGGTGAACTATTGTTTATTAAAATATGTCGCCAAGAATAAGAGTGCTGAGAAAAGTTTCTAATCCTCCTTTAATTAAAGGATTTAAGCCTTATGGCATAGCGTCTGAATTAGGGACTGAACAGGTAAAATTACTATACGAAGAATATGAAGCCCTTCGTTTGTGCGATTATGATATGCTCAATCATCATCAGGCATCTGTTATGATGGGTGTTTCCAGACCCACTTTTACAAGAATATATGCTTCTGCCCTTCAAAAAATCGCAAAAGCATTTGTCGAAGGCAGACAAATATCAATCGAAGGCGGTAAGGTTTATTTCGACAGCGACTGGTATCACTGCACTTCATGTGGATGTTATTTTAACAATCCTGAGAAAGAAAAAGAGGTAGATACCTGTCCTTTATGCAAAAGTGGACAGATTATTAAGCCTGATAATAAAGATATTGAGGAAGACAAAGCAGTAAAGGAGTTCGAAGATGTATGTGTATGCCCTGATTGTGGCTATGAAGAAGTCCATAAGCCCGGAGAACCTTGTGGTAAAAATGTTTGTCCCCGGTGCCATAGTTATATGAAGAGAAAAGGAAGCCCGTATTGTAGAAATTTTAATAACAGATAATATGAGAGTTGCTATTGCTTCCACCGGAAATAGCTTAGAATCAACCATCAGTCATCATTTTGGCCGATGCGACTATTTTGTAATTTACGATACCGAGAGTAAAGCAATAGAATATATTCCCAATCCGCACAAAGATGCAGAAGAAGGCGCCGGACAATCAGCGGTACAACTGGTTGCATCGCGCAATGTGCAGAAAATTATATCCGGAGATTTTGGTATTAAAATAAAACCTCTTTTGGATAGCTTGAGGATTCAAATGATTGTTATAAAAGACAATAAGAAAAAGATAAATGATATTATTGAAATGTTAAACCATTAAAACAAAATATTATGCCACGACTTAATGGTACAGGTCCGGAAGGACAAGGTCCTCAAACCGGGCGAAAGCTGGGAAGCTGTTCGGAATTGTCGGAAGAAGAAAAATTACTGAAGCTCGGTAAGGGTATGGGTAAAAAACGGAAATCTGGCGGTGGACAAGGTCGGGGAAAACGTTTAAAAAGTGGATTAAAATAAATAAAAAAAGGAGGTTATTATGCCAGGATTTGATCAAACAGGCCCTTTGGGACAAGGTCCTATGACAGGCCGCAGATTAGGACGTTGTACTAATTATGGTGCAGGGTTCAGAAATACAGCTGCTGAAACAAAAGCTGATCCTAACGGAACTCAGTCTGAAAACTTTTTAGGACGAGGATTTGGTTTTGGACGCGGAATGGGTGGACATGGACTCGGCATGGGTAGAGGCAGAGGTGGCAGAGGTCGGGGATTAGGATTACAAAACCGTTTCAGAGGCGGATTCTAATTTAACCAGAAAAAGCTTAGCATTTGAAAATGCTAAGCTTTTTATTAGTATAAATGTTAAAACTAATTTTAAAATTAAAGATTATGGAAACTCAAAATCAAGAAATGGTTGCCATGCCTCGTATCGGCGATAAGGCACCTGAATTTAAGGCAGTAACCACACAAGGCGAAATCAATTTTCCGTCTGACTTCAAAGGTAGTTGGGTAATTCTTTTTAGCCATCCAGCTGATTTTACTCCGGTTTGTACATCAGAGTTTATGACTTTTGCTACCATGGAAGAAAAATTTGCAAAAGCCAACTGCAAACTGGTAGGATTGTCGGTTGATGGACTGTATAGCCATATAGCATGGCTACGCACCATTAAAGAGAAAATCGAGTACAAAGGGATGAAGAACGTTGAAGTAAAATTTCCTTTAATCGAAGACATTACAATGGAAGTAGCTAAAAAATATGGTATGATACAACCGGGAGAAAGCAGTACCAAAGCTGTAAGGGCTGTGTTTTTTATTGACCCCAAAGGAATTATCAGAGCTATCATTTATTATCCTTTAAGTTTAGGAAGAAACTTCGATGAGCTATACAGAGCGTTAATTGCCATGCAAACTGCTGATGCTTTTTCGGTTGCAACTCCTGCCGATTGGCGTCCAGGTGATGAAGTAATTGTCCCGACAGCAGGTTCTTGCGGCGTTGCTAAAGAACGCATGGAAGATAAAAATATTAAATGCTACGATTGGTTCTTCTGTACCAAACCTATTAGTAAAGAAGAAATTGAAAATCGACTTTTTAAAAAATAAGAATATGAAAAAAAGAATCGCTATTCCTTTAGAAGGAAATGTATTATCCTCCCATTTTGGGCGCTGTCAGGCTTTTGCCTTTGTGGATGTGGAAAATGATAAAATCACCAACATCACTATTTTGAACCCACCGGAACATCAAACCGGCTCCTTCCCGCGTTTTGTGGCAGCTAACGGTGCTACTGATGTCATTGCGGGTGGTATGGGTCCTCAGGCCGTTTCGCTATTTAATGCAGCAAATGTGAATGTATTTCTGGGCGCACCTGTCGAAACACCCGAAAAATTGGTGAATGACTTTCTTGCCGGAAAACTTCAGCTGAGTGCAAATTATTGTGACCACGACTCAAAAGGACACGGACATGGACACCATCACCACCATTGATATACGATGCAAAAGTTGCTTTTTAAAAACGTATCAACGATTATTCAAAAAATTTAATGTTAAAGAAACCGATCAAAAGCTTTTTCTTTCTGTATTTCAGAAGGTATTTGATGAAAAAAAGTATGATTCCCATCCGGTGGTGCAAAGGGAATTAACTCATGCTTTTTGCGAGATTTTAAAAATAGACGATCCTTTTGCAGAAGAAAAAGCACAGAGTAACCGTATTGCATTAGAACTTTATAAGCAGTGGAAGCCGAAGGTGCTGGCGGCGGATAATCCGTTTGACATGGCGCTTCGGCTTTCCATAGCCGGCAATATTATGGATTACGGGGCAAACAACAGCTTCGATGTGCATCAAACCATCGAAAAAGTATTGAGTACGTCTTTTGCTATTGACTATTCCGAACTTCTCAGAAACAAAATCGAAAAAGCAAAACAAATTTTGTATCTGGGCGACAATGCCGGTGAAATAGTATTTGATAAACTTTTCATTGAAACAATAAAACATAATAAAGTTTTTTACGCAGTGAAAGGTGCCCCCGTATTAAATGATGCAACCATGAAAGATGCTAAAGAGGTCGGAATGGATTTAGTGGCCAATGTTATTTCAAACGGCTATGATGCCCCGTCGACTATTTTAAACAAATGCAGCAACGATTTTCTCGAAGTTTATCATTCAGCCGATCTCATCATTTCAAAGGGGCAGGGAAATTTTGAGGGATTGATGTACGAAAATGATTCACGGATATTCTTCTTGCTGATGGTAAAATGTGATGTTATTGCCGAAATGTTGAATGTCGAAAAAGGCAGTTTTGTGGTTTATAACAAAAATAATGAGATATGAATTTTATTATTATCGTAACCGCAATCTTTTTAGCCAGCATAGGTTGTCTGATTATAGCCAGCCTGATGCTTTTACTAAAAGATAAAGACTTAAACAGGATTTCAACTTATTTTCTTTATGTGGCAAGTGGAATACTATTGGGTGCTGCTTTTTTGGGAATGATACCCAAAGCTGTTGCACTGGCTGAGCCTGTTAA